>JACCDR011149239.1_pt1 | contig 13457 bp, 12 predicted proteins | sample 7446431 | NCBI WGS metagenome assembly JACCDR01 (sample SAMN15323443, study PRJNA562643) | freshwater metagenome | isolation source: river surface water | place: USA:Blue River Watershed | collected 2017-08-17
AATGCGATCTACACCTGCCCGATGGATCCGGAGATACGGCAAGTCGGCCCGGGCACCTGCCCGATTTGCGGCATGGCGCTCGAACCCATGCACGCGACGCTCGAAGAAGACACGACCGAGCTCGATGACATGACGCGCCGCTTCTGGCTCAGCCTGGTGTTGTCACTGCCGCTGTTGTTAATCGCCATGGGCGACCTGATCGGCTTCGATGCATCAGCCATCTTCGGCATGCAAGGCAGCGCGTGGCTGCAAGGCGTGCTGGCGACGCCGGTCGTGTTGTGGTTCGGTTGGCCCTTCCTCGAGCGCGGCGCGCATTCGTTCAGAACGGGCAATCTCAACATGTTCAGCCTGATCGCCGTCGGCGTGATGGCAGCCTGGCTGTTCAGTGTAGTGGGCTTGCTGTTCCCCGGCGCGTTGCCGGAAGCATTCAAGATGCACGGCATGCCACCGCTGTATTTCGAAGCAGCGGCCGTGATCATGTCGCTGGTGCTGCTCGGACAGGTGCTGGAATTGCGCGCGCGCCTGCGCACCAACGCCGCCGTGAAGGCGTTGCTGGCGCTGGCGCCGACAAACGCCATTCGCATCGCCGCCGATGGCAGCGAAAAGGAAGTGCCGCTCGATCAGGTGCGCATCGGCGACCTGCTGCGCGTGAAGCCGGGCACCAATGTGCCGGTCGATGGCTCGGTGACCGAAGGCGAATCGAGTGTCGATGAATCGATGCTGACCGGCGAACCCATGCCCGCACTCAAGGGCGTCGGCAGCAAGGCCGTGGCTGGCACCGTGAACCAGAAAGGCAGCTTCGTGATGCGTGCCGAAAAAGTCGGCGCCGATACGCTGTTGTCGAAGATCGTGGATCTGGTAAACCAGGCCGGGCGTTCGCGCGCGCCGATACAGAAACTCGCCGATCGCGTGTCGGGCTGGTTCGTGCCGGCGGTGATCGTGACGGCCGTGCTCGCCTTCATCGCATGGGCCATGGTCGGCCCGTCACCGGCGCTGGCCAATGGCCTGGTCGCCGCGGTGTCGGTACTGATCATTGCCTGCCCTTGTGCCCTGGGGCTGGCGACGCCGATTTCGATCACGGTTGGCATCGGCCGTGGCGCGCGGGAAGGCGTGCTGATCAAGGATGCCGAAGGTCTGGAATTGATGGAGAAAGTCGACACCGTGGTGGTCGACAAGACGGGTACGCTGACCGAGGGTAAACCCAAAGTGCAGCAGGTAGTCGCCCTCGAGGGATTCGATCGCGACAATGTCGTGGTACTGGCGGCGGCATTGGAGAAGTCCAGTGAACACCCGCTGGCGCAGGCCATCCTCGCCCATCAACAAGCGCAATCGCTGCCGCTGCTGACGGTGCAGGACTTCACTTCCGTTACTGGCAAGGGAGTGCGCGGCGCCATCGACGGCAATACCGTGCTGCTCGGCACCTCGCTGCTGCTGCAGGAAGCAGGGATAGCAACGACCGCGCTGGACGCGAAAGCGGACGAGCTGCGTGCGATCGGCCAGACCGTGATGTTCGTCGCCGTGGGCGGCAAGCTCGCAGGCCTGATCAGTGTCGCCGACTCGATCAAGCCGGAAAGCCGCGAAGCGATCAGCATGCTGCATGCCGATGGCGTGAAGATCGTGATGCTGACCGGTGACAACGCCCGGACGGCAAAAGCTGTGGCCGCTTCGCTGGGCATCGACAGCGTGCATGCCGAAGTGCTGCCCGAAGAGAAATTCCGGCACGTGCAAGCCTTGCAGCAGCAAGGGCGCATCGTTGCGATGGCCGGTGACGGCATCAATGACGCACCGGCACTGGCCGAAGCCAGCGTCGGCATTGCGATGGGCACCGGCACCGATATCGCCATGAACAGCGCGCGTATCGTGCTGGTGAAGGGAGACCTGCGCGGCATTGCAAAGGCGCGCCACCTGTCGCGCCTGACGATGCGAAACATCCGCCAGAACCTGTTCTTCGCGTTCGTCTATAACTTCGTCGGCGTGCCGGTGGCGGCGGGTGTGCTGTATCCGTGGCTGGGCCTGCTGCTGTCGCCGATGATCGCCAGTGCCGCCATGAGCCTGTCGTCGGTCTCGGTGATCGCCAACGCGCTTCGACTGCGGGCGGTCAAACTCTGAGCCAATAGCTGCATCTGCGTCCGCGCCTGCGATGACACCACCACCGCGCAAGGAAAACACCGTGCATGCGACATCGCATTCGCATGCACGGCTGTTCTATGCGCTGTGGCCCGATGCGGCGACGCGCGATGCGCTCGCCGCGCTGCAGGCAACGGTACGCGGCCGCAAGGTGGCGCCGGCCAACCTGCACCTGACGCTGGCCTTCCTCGGCAGCCAGCCGCGCGCTTCATTGCCGCTCCTCGACAGCTTGCTGGACAAGCTGCCTCTACATCGCTTTGCGCTGGCAATCGACAGCTATGGTTACTTCAGCAAGGCACGCATCGCCTGGGCCGGCCCGTCATCGATGTCGGATCCGCTGCTCTGGGTATACAACGCGCTGGTCAATGCACTCGATGACGTGAAAGTGGTGAGCAAATCGTCGGGGGGCTTCCGACCGCATGTGACGCTGGCGCGCGACGCGGAGCGCGTCGATCCGGAAGGCCCGCCTGCACCGGCCGTCGCCTGGCCTGTCGATACGATCGCGTTGGTGGAATCGGTGCCCGTGCAGGGCGGCGTGCATTACCAGTTGCTGACCACCCGCAAACTTGTGTGAACGGCGGCGCGCTTGTTCAGCCAGCCGGTTGGTCGGGATTTTCGTGGGGATTCTCGTCGGCAGCCTCGGCCAGTTTGCGCAACACATGGCCGGCCGCGACAAAGCCAAAGCTGGCCGTCACCACCACCGCCGAACCATAACCGGCGCAATTGATGCCGGTGATGCCGGCGCTCGATGGCTTGGACTGTCCTGCATCGCCCGCGGATACGTCGTCGTCCACCTCGCACACCTCCGGCTGGCGCAATGGCTCGGAAGACCACACGGCGTCGATATGAAACTTGTGGCGACGGTCGCGCGGAAAACCATGCGCCGCACGCAAGCGCTTGCGCACGCGCGCGAGCAAGGGCTCCTGCTCGGTGCGCGACAGATCACACACTTCGATGCGCGTCGGATCGACCTGCCCGCCCGCGCTGCCGATGGTCACCAGCGGAATCCTGTGCTGCCGGCAATGGACGATCAGCGCGACCTTGGCTTTCGCATTGTCAATCGCATCGATCACATAATCGTAGCGACCCGGCGCCAGCAGATGTTGCACATTATCCGGATCGATGAACTCTTCGACTTCACCGACTTCGCAATACGGATTAATTTGCGCAATGCGCTCGCGCAGCGCGCCGACCTTGGACATGCCGAGGGTATCGGTCAGGGCATGGATCTGGCGGTTCACGTTCGACTCGGCCAGGTGGTCGAGGTCGATCATGGTGATCTTGCCGATGGCGGTGCGTGCCAATGCCTCGACGGCCCAGGAACCGACGCCACCGACGCCGATCACGCATACATGCGCCGTACGAAACGCGGCCAGCGCCGCATCGCCATACAGGCGTGCAATACCGCCGAAGCGGCGCTCGAAATCGATGTCTGCCGTCGCATCGGCAGGCTCACCGGTAGCATGGGCTGGCTTGCCGTCGGCTGCCTTGCCTTCAGCTGAAAGATTGACAATGGGAAGTACGCTGGCCATGCGCGCATTTTAACGGACGCCAATACTTTGCCGGGCTTAAACTAGCGTTCTTGTTCCTCCTGACACGCATCGTGCCCCACCTGACTCCGCTGCTACGCCTGATCGCCATCGCCGTGACAGCCCATGTCGCGCTGGCGGCGGCCCGGGTCACGACCTCGCTGTATGCGCTGTCGCTGCACGCGTCGGAATTCACGGTAGGCACACTGATTGCCTTGTTCGCGTTGTTTCCGATGCTGCTGGCCGTCAGCATCGGCCGCCTGATCGATCGTATTGGCGTGCGCAAGCCGCTGATGGCCGGATGCGCCGCCGCCACCAGCGGCGTGCTGCTGGCCGCGCTGGTGCCCGGTATCGCCGTGCTGTACCTGGCGGCGATCCTGATCGGCACCGGCTTCACGGCCATCTTCATCGGCGCCCAGCATGCGGTCGGCACGCTGTCGCCGCCGGGCGAGCGGGCCGCGCATTTCAGCCAGCTGTCGCTGGGCTTTTCGATTTCCGCGTTCACCGGGCCCCTGATCGCCGGCTTTGCGATCGACCATCTCAGCCATGCCGCCGCTTATCTCGCCTGTGCGCTGTTCACCTTGCTGGCCTTCGGGCTGACGGCCGGCGGCGCGCTGCCCGACTTGCCGGGCCATGGCGAAGAACGCAAGCCGCGCGAAGGCGGCGCGTTCAGGCTGCTGTTTGGTCGCGAGCTGCGCGGCGCCTACCTGGTCGGCATCCTGCTGGCCGCCGCCTGGGATATGTTCACCTTCGTGACGCCGATACGCGGCACGCAGATCGGCCTGTCGGCTTCGCGCATCGGCATGATCCTCGCGACCTTCTCGGCTGCCACCTTCCTGGTGCGTCTCGCGATGCCAGCGATCGTGCGCCGCTATCACGAATGGCAGGTGCTGACCGGTGCGCTGTGCCTGGCTACTGCCTGCTACCTGCTGCTGCCTTTCATGCAGCAGGCTTGGAGCATGGCTGCCGTGGCGGCGGCGCTGGGCCTCGCGCTCGGCACCAGTCAGCCGAACGTACTGGCGCTGCTGCATGCGGGCGCGCCGCCCGGCCGGGGTGCGGAAGCGATCGGGATTCGGGCTACCATAGGCAATGCGAGTGCGGTAACGCTGCCGCTGGCCTTCGGCGCCGCGGGCGCGACCCTGGGACTGTTCGCCGTATTCTGGGGACTGGGACTGGTGATCGCCACCGGCATCCCGGTGGCAGCACGCCGCGCGCTGCGCGTATCCCGCGCGGCTGCGGCGGAGGCGAAGGCTCGCAACGATCAACGCATTGATGAACGACTGACCACGGAAAAGACCGGAAACCCATGACAAAGAAGATTTCCATCGCCGACCTGCGCCGCGATTACAGCCACCACCAGTTGTCCGAAAGCGACGTGGACCCGGATCCGATCAAACAGTTTGCGAGCTGGTTCCATGAAACGCTCGCGGCCGAGCTGCCGGAACCAAACGCGATGAGTCTGGCTACGGTGGATGGCGAGGGCAAGCCCTCATTGCGCATCGTGCTGCTCAAGGATGTCGACGAGCGCGGCTTCACTTTCTACACCAACTACCAGAGCCGCAAGGGCGAGCAACTGCTGCAGAATCCGCATGCGGCGCTGACCTTCCACTGGGTGGAGCTGGAGCGCCAGGTGCGCATCGAAGGCATCGTCGAGCGCGTCGACGAAGCCGACAGCGAAGCCTATTTCAATGTACGGCCGCTGAAGAGTCGGCTGGGCGCCATCGCATCGGCGCAGAGTCGGCCGATTGCGAGCCGCGAAGCCCTCGAACAACAATTCGCCGATGCCGAACGCCAGTTCGGCGAAGCACCGCCGCGTCCCGCGCACTGGGGCGGCTATCGCCTGAAGCCGACCTGGATCGAATTCTGGCAAGGCCGCCGCTCCCGTCTGCATGACCGCGTCGCCTACACGCTGGGCCGCGACGGACAATGGCAACGTGAACGTTTGCAGCCATGAACCAGACCGGGCCGGTATCGCCTTATTCCAAAGCAAGTACTGCCAGAAGTTAGATCAATGTCAACACAAGCCTCCGCGCCGGACTGCATAGTCCGCCGCGGGAGGTGCTATGTTCTGGCAAAGAAAGCTCGAGCAATGGGTTGACGCCATGCGCACGCGCGCGACGCTGCCGCTGCGCCTGCAGTTGTGGAACGGCCGGCATTTCGACTTCAGCACACGCGCGCCCGAAGTCACGATACGGGTGCCCACGCCGTCGTCACTAACCTACCTGCTGAACCCGACACTGGACAATCTCGGCCGCGCCTATGTCGAAGGCAAGCTCGAGGTCGAAGGCCATCTGCGGGCCGTCATCGAGGTCGCCAATACGCTGGCCGAGCAAGGCTTCGAGCACGGCAGCAGGTTTGGCCAGCTGTTCAAGCCACGCGCGCACTCGCGCAAGCTGGATGCATCGGCGATCCAGTATCACTACGACGTCTCCAACGCGTTCTACCAATGCTTCCTGGACCCGAACATGGTCTATTCCTGCGCGTACTACGAGTCGGGCACGGAAGACCTGGCGACGGCGCAGATCAAGAAGATCGACCATATCCTGAACAAGATACAGGTCAAGCCCGGCGAGCACCTGCTCGACATAGGCTGCGGCTGGGGTGCGCTGGTAATACGCGCCGCCCAGCGCTATGGCGCACGCTGCACCGGCATCACACTGTCAAAGAACCAGTATGCGCTGGCCACCGAGCGGGTGGCGGCAGCCGGCCTGTCGGACCGGGTGCGCATCGAACTGGTGGATTACCGTGATATCGATGGCCGCTTCGATCGCATCACCAGCGTCGGCATGTTCGAGCACGTGGGGCTGAAGAATTTGCCGCTGTACTTCTCGCGCATGCGCGACTTGCTGGCCGACGACGGGCTGGCGATGAATCATGGCATCTGCACCACCAACACCGACCATGCCACCGCCCGCTACGGGGCCGGCGAGTTCATAGAGCATTACGTGTTCCCTGAAGGCGAGCTGCCGCATATCGGCACCGTGCTGATGGCGATGCAGGATGGCGGGCTGGAAGCGCTGGATGTGGAAAACCTGCGGCGCCACTATGCGCGCACCTGCGCGACCTGGGCCGATAACTTCGAGCGCAATGCCGAGCGCATACGCACACAGGTGGATGAGCGGCGCTACCGGATCTGGCGCATCTACCTGGCTGGCTGCGCGCATGCATTCGAGAATGACTGGATCTCGCTGTACCAGGTCGTCTGCAGCAAAGCAGGTCGCAGCGCGAAGACGCTGCCCTGGTCGCGCCGCTACATGTACGACGAATCCGTGTCGTAGGTTTTCGCAGTTCCCACGTTCGCACGCAGGCACCGATGGCTGGCCAGGGGCTACTTGCTACTTGCTGTCGCAGACCGCAAGATGCCTGCGCCAGCCAGTGCGTACCAACTACTTGCGCAGCTTGTCCGCGAAGATTTGCCGGAATTTCTGCACCTTCGGTGCGACCACGAACGCGCAATACGATTGCAGCGGGTGGTTCAGGAAATAATCCTGGTGGTAGTCCTCGGCCTTGTAGAAGATCGGCGCCGGCGCCAGTTCGGTGACGAGTGGCGCATCCCACACGTGGGCCATCTCGCCCATCACCTGCTTCGCGATCGCCATCTGTTCGTCGCCGTGCGTGTAGATCACGGACCGATACTGGGTGCCGACATCATTACCCTGCCGGTCAGGCGTGGTCGGATCGTGGATCGTGAAGAAGATTTCGAGTATCTCGCGGTAGTTGGCCTGCGCAGGATCGAAATGGATACGCACGACTTCCGCATGGCCGGTCGTGCCTTCGCAGACTTGCTCGTAGCTCGGATCGGCCACATGGCCACCGCTGTAGCCGGACTCCACCTTGTCCACGCCGCGCATCTGCTGGTAGACGGCTTCGAGGCACCAGAAACAGCCGCCGCCCAGGGTTGCAATCTCGGTCGCCATCAGAGACCTCCGTATGCTGTTGTGAATTGCCGGCTAATGTAGCGCAAGCGCCGCCGGAAAGCTCAGGAACCCGTGAGCTGCTGTGGCTCTGTCGCCGCGAAATACAGGCGACGCGCATCGCGCAGCGCGGGCAGGATCAGCTGCCCGAGGACTTCGGCGGTAAAGATGCGGTCGGTCACCCAAGCGGCGCGCGGCTCCTCCGGCAGCGCGGCAGTCAGCTCGTACAGGCTGGTCGCTTCACGCCCGCCGCCGTCGACCGGCAGCCACAGGGCCTTGCGCATGGGATCGTCGGGCACCAGCACCGGTTCGCAATGGCACCAGTCATCAAGCAACATCTCCAGCCGCTGTGACGGCAAGCCATCGATGGCCGCGTTGTCGTCATGCACGGCCAGCCTCGCGCCCTGCTGGCGGAAGCAGGCGCGGGCATCGGCCGCCGTCATCCCCTCCAGCGGCAGCAGAGACGCGCCGATGCGCAGCAGCGCGAAGTACAGCACGATCGCATCCGGATGACCGGCACCGATATAGGCCACGGTATCGCCCGCCTGGACGCCCCACTCGCCCTGCAAGCGCGCCGACGCGCGCTCGGTGCGCGACCACAGGCGGCGATAGGTAATGTCACGGTCGGGCAGTACATGGGCCAGCAGCTCGCCCCGTTCATGGGCATGGCCCTGCAGCACAGCCAGGAAAGAAGGGACAGGGGTGTTCATGCCTGCAATTCTACGGATAAACCCGTCAGCTGCACCCGAACGGACGGCGGCGGGTGGCGAAATTGGGCATAATCCTGCGTAAATTCATAAAATTCATCATGCAGACCCCCACCACCGGCGCCGCCGGGCCTGAATTCGATACGGCCCACTTCCGCAGCGCGCTCTCCCAGTTCGCCACCGGCGTTACCGTGATCACCACGCGTGACGAGCAAGGTGGCTTCTTCGGCCTGACCGCCAGTTCCTTCAATTCGGTATCGCTGACGCCGCCGCTGGTGCTATGGAGCCTGTCCGGCCATTCGCGCAGCATGCCCCTGTTCAAGGGCAATTCGCATTACGTGATCAATGTGCTGGCCGGCGACCAGACCCATCTGGCCGAACGTTTTGCGAGCCGCGTTGACGATCGTTTCGCCGGCGTCGATTTCGAGCTGTCGCAGACCGGGCTGCCCATCCTGCGCGGCGTGTCGGCCTGGTTCGAATGCCATAACCGCAGCCGCTACCCGGAAGGTGACCATGTGATTTTTGTCGGTGAAGTCGAGCGCTGTGCGTTCGATGCGAAGCCGGCGCTGGTCTTCCACGGCAGCCGCTTCTCGCAAGTGTCGCCTTTGCTCGCGGGCGACTGAGCACCCGCTTGCCCTGATTGGCCAACCCGTGAAGTGCCCGGCTCGCTGAGCGCCCGGGAGCCGGCGCACTGCACGGCGCACAACATGGGGCACAGCATGGGGCACAGCAGGACGTGCCAGCGGGCTCAGCCCTTGAGCAGCTTCTCCAGCACGCCGGCCGAATCGAAGGCTGCGCGGCGCAGCCTGTCATTGATGCCCTGCCATGCCGCATGCTGCGGTGGCCGCTCGACCAGGATCACGGCCGCGTGGCAGGCATCCATTTCGCGCAGGCTCGCATACAGTCCGTGCGCATAGCCATCCGGATCGGCAGGCAAGTGCATGCCATGAATGGCGGCGAAATTTTCCGAATACGAAATCAGTGCAAAGGTCTGGCCCGCGGCTTGCAGCCGCTGCATTGCAGAGGCCAGTTCACCACTGTCCACCAGCGCCACCGGGGTGGTCGGCGCATAGTGCGCATCAAGGCTGCCCGATACACGGGGGGCCGCGCCATCGGGCACGGCGGGCATGCGGCCAATGACTTCGGCGATCTGCGCGGCGCTGACCTGCCCCGGACGCAGCAGCACCGGGCCGTGCGACTCGAGACGGCTGAGGTCAACGATGGTCGATTCGATGCCCACCTGACAATGACCACCATCGAGTACAGCGGCCACCGGGCCGACGCCGGGTTCGCCGAATTCGTCGATCACGTGCTGCGCAGTGGTCGGGCTCACATGGCCAAAGCGGTTCGCCGACGGCGCTGCCAGCCCGCCCTGCCCGTCGCGGAAGGCACGCAGCAGCGCTTGCGCCACCGGATGCGCAGGGCAGCGCAGCCCGAGGGTGTCCTGGCCACCGGCGACGGCGGCCGGCACCTGCGGCGCGCGCGGCAAGATCAGCGTCAGCGGACCGGGCCAGAAGGCGTCAATCAGCAATCGCGCTTCACGCGGCACGTGCGTGGTCCAGCGCGACAAATCGGCGTCACGCGCCACATGCACGATCACGGGATGGTTGGACGGCCGACCCTTGGCGGCGAAGATGCCGGCCACCGCGTCGGGATTGCTCGCATCGGCGCCGAGCCCGTACACGGTCTCGGTCGGCAGCGCGACCAGCTTGCCCTGTTCGAGCAGGCGCGCGGCGCGTTCGATCTCGGCGATATCGGCAGTCATGACAGGAAAATCGGCAGCAATGATCGACGGGTGTCGATCAGGGCTGGATGCCGAGGATGTGGCAACCATTGATGAACTGCATCTGCGCTTCGGCCAGGGTGGGCGCAACGAAGGTCACGTGCCCCATCTTGCGGCCGCGGCGCGGGTCATCCTTGCCATACAAGTGCAGGCTGGCGCCGGGCAGCGCCAGCAGCGCATCCCAGGCCGGTTCACGAGGGGTATCACTATCGCCGTCGAACCACAGGTCGCCCAGCAGGTTCAGCATCACGGCCGGCGAGTGCTGGCGTGCATCGCCGAGCGGCATCTTCGCCATCGCGCGCACTTGCTGCGCGAACTGGCTGGTGATACAGGCATCGATGGTGTAATGGCCGCTGTTGTGCGGACGCGGCGCCATTTCATTGACGACCAGCGAGCCATCCTTGAGCACGAAGAATTCGATGCACAGCACGCCGACATAATCGAGCTTCGCAATGATTTCCAGCGCCGCCGCCTGCGCGCGCCTGGCGCAATCGGCCGTCACGTTCGGGCCGGGCACGGTGGTGGTAAACAGGATGCCGTCGCGGTGCACGTTCTCGGCGATCGGGTAAACGACCGCCTGTCCGTCGGCACCACGCGCAGCCAGCACCGACACTTCGTAGGCCAGCGGCAGCATCTTTTCCAGCACGCAGTCCACGCCCTTCATGCCATCGAACGCGGCACGCGCTTCATCGCGCGAGCTGACGCGCACCTGGCCCTTGCCGTCATAGCCAAGGCGGGCAGTCTTCAGGATGCCGGGGAACAGTTCATCGGGCAGCGCCTCGATATCCGCCGCCGACGCGATGCGACGATGGGGCGCGGGCAGCACGCCCGAGCTGGCGGCGCAATCAGTGAAGAATTTTTTCTCGACCAGGCGATCCTGCGCAACCGAGACGCAAGCCGCCGACGGCGCAACGAAAATCTTTTCCGCCAGCGCGGCCAGGCTTTGCGCCGGCACGTTCTCGAATTCGGTGGTCACGGCAACGCATTGCTCGCCGAGTTCGGCCAGCGCAGCGGCATCGGTATAGCCGGCCGACAGCAGGTGGTCGGCCGCATGGCCGGCCGGGCAATCCTTGGCCGGCTCGAGCACGGCAACCTTGTAGCCCATGGCTTGCGCAGCATGGGCAAACATGCGGCCGAGCTGGCCGCCGCCCATCACGCCCAGCCAGGTCGACGGCGTCGCCTGCGGCTTGTAATGCACGTTGTCGTTAGCGTTGGTAGTACGTTGGGTCATGCCAGTGCTTCTGTGTGGGCTGTGGGATTCAGTCGTATTGCCGAGGTATCGCTCAGGCCGGCAAAACCATGGCCTGCGCGGCCTCGGTCTGCTTCGCGCGGAAAGCCAGCAGCTTTTCGGCCAGCGCCGCATCTTCCACCGCCAGCATGGCCACCGCGGCCAGCGCCGCATTGGCAGCACCAGCTTCGCCGATCGCGAAGGTGTTGACCGGAACGCCCTTGGGCATTTGCACGATGGACAGCAGCGAATCTTCGCCGCGCAGGTACTTGGACGGCACGGGCACGCCCATCACCGGCACGATGGTCTGCGACGCGATCATGCCCGGCAGGTGGGCTGCACCGCCGGCACCGGCGATGATGGCCTTCAGGCCGCGAGCGCGAGCCGACTTGGCGTAGTCGAACATCTGGTCCGGCATGCGGTGCGCGGAGACGACTTGCGCTTCATGCGCGATGCCGAATTCCTTCAGGATCGCGACCGCATGCTGCATCACGTCCCAGTCGGACGAGGATCCCATCACGACGCCGACCAGCGGCTGTTTAGCTTCGCTCATGCTGCTCCCTCAGTCTTTCAGGTCGTGGCCGGTCAGGCGCTGCAGCGCTTCGCGGTACTTGGCACCGGTATTGGCGATCACGTCGGCCGGCAGTGCCGGGGCCGGCGCGGTCTTGTTCCAGTCGGACAGCGTTTCCAGGTAATCGCGCACGAACTGCTTGTCGAACGACGGCGGCGAGATGCCTTCGGCGTACGAATCGGCGGGCCAGAAGCGCGAGGAGTCGGCAGTCAGCACTTCATCCATCAGGTGCAGCGTGCCGTTATCGTCAAGGCCGAACTCGAACTTGGTGTCGGCGATGATGATGCCGCGCGTGGCCGCGTAATCGGCCGCGGTCTGGTAGAGCTCGATGCTGACCTTGCGGATCTTCTCGGCCAGTTCCTTGCCGATGCGCTGCTCCATGTCGGCGAAGCTGATGTTCTCGTCATGCTCGCCGATGTCGGCCTTGGCGGCCGGCGTGAAGATGGGCTCAGGCAGTTTGGCGGCCAGCTTCAGGCCGGCCGGCAACGCAATCCCGCACACCGCGCCGGTGGTCTGGTAGTCCTTCCAGCCGGAGCCGATCAGGTAACCGCGCACCACGGCTTCGACCAGGATGGGCTTCAGGCGCTTGGCGACGACGGCACGGCCGCGTACCTGCTCGACCTCATCGGCCGCCACCACCGATTCCGGCGCGACGCCGGTCAGGTGGTTGGGCACGATATGGCCAAGCTTGTCGAACCAGAAGTCCGACATCTGGTTCAGCACCTTGCCCTTGGCGGGAATGGGCTCGTTCATCACCACGTCGAAGGCCGACAGGCGGTCGGTGGTCACGATCAGGATCTTGTCGTCACCGACAGCATAGTTGTCGCGCACTTTGCCGCGGCCGAGCAGCGGCAGCGAGGCGATGGTGGACTGGTACAGGGCATTCATCTGCGATGTCTTTCTTGCGTTGCCGGGTAAGGGCTATTACTTGGCGATTACTTCACGATCTGGGCCAGTTCGCCCTTCTTGTACTTCTCGGCGACTTTCTCGAGCGCGATCGGCTTGATCTTGCCAGCCTGGCCTTCGCAGCCGAACGACAGGTAACGTGCCTTGCAGACCAGCTTCGCGGCTTCGCGCGCCGGCTTCAGGTAGTCGCGCGGGTCGAACTTGGACGGGTTCTCGACGAAGAAGCGACGGATCGCGCCAGTCATGGCCAGACGGATGTCGGTGTCGATGTTGATCTTGCGAACGCCGTGCTTGATGCCTTCCTGGATCTCTTCGACCGGCACGCCATAGGTTTCTTTCATGTCGCCGCCGAATTCGCGGATCTCGGCCAGCAGTTCCTGCGGCACCGACGACGAACCGTGCATCACCAGATGGGTGTTCGGGATGCGCTGGTGGATTTCCTTGATGCGGTCGATCGCGAGGATGTCGCCGGTCGGCTTGCGCGAGAACTTGTACGCGCCGTGCGAGGTGCCGATGGCAATGGCCAATGCGTCGCACTGGGTCAGCTTGACGAAGTCAGCGGCCTGGTCGACGTCGGTCAGCAGCTGTTCGCGGGTCATCTTGCCGTCGGCGCCGTGGCCGTCTTCCTTGTCGCCCATCATGGTCTCGAGCGAACCGAGCACGCCCAGTTCGGCTTCGACGGTGACGCCGAT
>JACCDR010285827.1_pt1 | contig 13456 bp, 12 predicted proteins | sample 7446431 | NCBI WGS metagenome assembly JACCDR01 (sample SAMN15323443, study PRJNA562643) | freshwater metagenome | isolation source: river surface water | place: USA:Blue River Watershed | collected 2017-08-17
CCGCTGCCCTTGGTCACCACGGCCATGGGGTGGTGGCAGTCGTGCAGCACCTGCAGCACCTCGCGGGTCAGGCGCAGTTCACGGTCCAGGGGCTGGTAGGCGTCGGTGATGGTGCCCAGCGCCATCATGCCGGGGCTGTATCGCGGGTTGGCCAGCTCGTGGATCAGGCGTTCTTTCAGGCCCCGCTTGGCGATCAGCCGGGTCTCGAAATCCAACCCGGGCGACAACCCCAAATAGCTGTGCGAGGGGCGGGCATAACAGTAGCTGCAACCGTGCTCGCAGCCCCGGTAAGGGTTGACCGAGCGGTCAAAGCCGATGTCGGGTGAGGTGTTGCGGCTGATCGCACTTTTGGCGTCTTCCCAGGTCCAGGTGGTGGCGATGCGCGGAGCATCTTCGGGGTCGGCAGCCCAACCGTCGTGAAAAGGCTCATGGGCATCGCGCTCAAAGCGGTGCGCCAGGCGCGAGGCGCTGCCACGGCCTTTGATCTGGAAAATTGGAACAGGCGTATTGGATGATCGCATAACTGTATTTTCATACAGCATTTGTGCGAAAACCAAATGAGGAAGCCTCCGCTTGGAAGCCCCCTTGAAACTCAGCCCCCCGCCAGCTCGCGCAGCGCCTGAGGGTTGGGCAGCCCCAGCACGCGGCCTGCGCCGCTGATCAGCTGGCGGTCACGCAAATGGCGCAACACGCGCGAGAAGGTCTCGGGCGCAATGCCCAACTGCGCGGCAATGGTGCGCTTGCGTTCGTGCAAGGTCACCGCCAGACCGCCCACCAAGGCATCGGGTTCGGCGTGACGCAACAGCCATTCGGCACACCGCGCATCGGCGTCTTTGGCCAAACGGCTCACCGCCAGCTCCGTTTGCTGGCGTTGCGACTTGGCCATGTCCATCAGCAAGGTTTGGGAATCCTCTGGCAGAGCCTGCATCTGCGCCAAGAACTCAGGCACCGGCACGTAGTGCAACTGCACGGGCGTCTGGGCCACCGCATCGACCGCGTGGTTCAAGCCCAAAAGGCCCGAGGCCGCCTCCAGCCAGAAAGGCCCTTCGACTTCTCCCAGCTGGTGTTCCATTTCGCCGTTTTGCAGAACCCCCAGCACCACGCGCCCCTTCACGATGTGCACCATCCGATCCACCGCATCGCCACGGTGCAGCAACACGGTGCCCGCCGCCAAGGCAACAGGCGATTCAGCAGAAGGGGTCAGGGCAGAGGCCAACATGATGGACCTGAATGTGCCAGAGCCCAGTTCACGTCGTTTTGACGCACATCAATGGCTTGCCTCAAAGCCAGCCGCCGAAAAAGCGCTCAGCGCACCAGCATGGCCCGGAAATCGTTCACATTGGTGTGCGTAGGACCGGTGATGACCAGATCGCCCAACGCCTCAAAAAAACCATAGGCATCGTTGCGCTGAAGGTGCTCGTCCACCTTGCGGCCAAGTGCCAGCGCACGGCTCAGCGAGTCGGGGGTCACGCGCGCGCCGGCGTTGTCTTCGATGCCATCGATGCCGTCGGTATCGGCCGCCATCGCCCACACGCCCGGCTGGCCTTGCAGAGCCTGTGCCAGCCCCATACAGAACTCGCCAGCCCTGCCCCCGCGTCCTTTGGGGCCACCAGCTGGCTGAGGTTTGATGGTCACAGTGGTCTCGCCACCACTCAAAATCACACAAGGCCTGGCGAACGGCCCCTGCCCTTTGGCCGCAGCGCGGGCCAGCGCTGCGTGCACCTTGCCCACTTCGCGCGACTCGCCTTCGATCTCGTCGCTCAAGATGTAAGCGTTCAGACCCATCGCGCGCGCCGCCTCGGCTGCAGCCTCCAGCGATTGCTGGGGCGTGGCCATCATGTGCAGGCTGTGGCCATCGAACACTGGCGATCCAGGTTTGGGCGTTTCCCATGCGCCCGATCGCAAGGCTTGCAAAGCCACATCGGGCACATCGATCGCATAGCGCTGCAAGATGGCCAGTGCATCGGCGCAACTGCTGGCATCGGCCACAGTGGGGCCGCTGGCGATGATCGACGGGTCATCGCCCGGCACATCGCTGATGGTGAGCGTGACCACCCGCGCAGGCGCACAGGCCGCCGCCAAGCGACCACCCTTGATGCGCGAGAGGTGCTTGCGCACGCAGTTCATCTCGGCGATGTTGGCACCACTGGCCAGCAGCTGGCGGTTGATGGCTTGCTTGTCTTCCAGGCTCAGACCCTCGGCGGGCAAGGTCAGCAGCGCCGAGCCACCGCCCGAGATCAGGCACATCACCAGGTCATCGGCTGTGAGGCCTTGGGTCAATTCAAGAATGCGCTCAGCCGCTTGCAGCCCGGCTGCATCGGGCACCGGGTGCGAAGCCTCGACCACCTCGATGCGCTCGGGCAAGCCTTCAGGGCGTGGTGGCGTGTGGCCATAGCGCGTGACCACCAAACCCGACAGCGGCGCATCGTGCGGCCACAAGGCCTCGACCGCCTGCGCCATCGCGCCACCGGCTTTGCCTGCACCCAGCACCAGCGTGCGCCCCTTAGCGGGGTCTGGCGGTGGTGGCAAATGGGCTGCGGTGTTGTGCAGGGGCAAGGCGCGTTGCACGGCCACATCGTAGAGGTGGCGGAGCAAAGCCAACGGTTGCTCTGCCATCATGGGTGGTGAAACTTTTGACATGACGAATGGACTCAAGAAACGAGCTGCCACTGTACCCGCTGCCGATCCCTAAACGCGTCAACTCAGGCACAATCGTTTCCTAACACGATGCATGTCATCGGTTTTCACTGCACAGCCCGGGACGCGCGGCAACGTGGTGCTCGCCCTGCCCCGCTTCATGCGGGGGCCAGGAGATTCGGCCGCGACTTGACTCTTTTGTTGACCCAAGGACAAGTCCATGACCACCCTGCTGATCCACCGCGCCCGCTGCATCGCCACACAAGACGACGCCAACACTGAATGGCATGACGCCTCGCTTTTGATTCGCTATGGCCGCATCGAACGCATCATCCCGGCCAGTGAAACCGTTGATGAATTGCTCAAGCAAGTCGATGAAGTGATCGACGCCCGCCGCCATGTGGTGGTGCCGGGCCTGATCAACACGCACCACCACATGTACCAGTCGCTCACGCGGGCGATCCCGTCGGTGCAAAACGCCGAGCTGTTCAGTTGGCTCCAAGGCCTGTACCCGATCTGGGTGGGGCTGACGCCCGAGATGGTGCGGGTGTCGGGCCAGGTGGCCATGGCAGAACTCCTGCTCAGCGGCTGCACCACCAGCTCTGACCACCTTTACATCTACCCCAATGGCGTGCGGCTGGACGACAGCATCGAAGCCGCGCACACCATCGGCATGCGTTTCACGGCCACACGCGGCAGCATGAGCGTGGGCGAGTCGCAAGGCGGCTTGCCGCCCGACAGCGTGGTTGAAAAAGAACCCGCCATCCTCAAAGAAACCCAGCGCCTGATCGAGACCTGGCACGACGCCAGCTTCGGGTCGATGACGCACGTGGCCGTGGCCCCTTGCTCACCCTTCAGCGTGAGCCAGGACCTGATGCGCGAAGCCGCCAAACTGGCCCGCGCCCACGGCGTGCGCCTGCACACCCACCTGGCCGAAAACGACCACGACATCGCGTACACCCGCGAGAAGTTCAACTGCACCCCCGCGCAATACGCCGAAGACCTGGGCTGGGTGGGCGACGACGTGTGGCACGCCCACGGCGTCAAACTCGACGACGAAGGCACTTACCTCTTTGCCAAAACCCGCACCGGCATTGCGCATTGCCCCTGCAGCAACATGCGCCTGGCCAGCGGCATCTTGCCTCTGCGCAAAATGCTCGACGCGGGTGTGCCGATTGGCCTGGGCGTGGACGGCAGCGCCAGCAACGACGCGGCGCACCTGCTGAACGAAGCGCGTCAAGCCATGTTACTGGCCCGTGTGGGCCGGGCACTGGAACCGTTCGGTTGTGACCACGGCCCCGCCGACATGACAACCCGTGATGCCCTGCGCCTGGCCACACGCGGCGGTGCCCAGGTGCTGGGCCGCGCCCACGAGCTGGGGCAAATCAAGGAAGGCTTTTGCGCCGACATCGCCATGTTCCGCACCGACACGCTGAGCATGGCGGGCGGCGCGGTGCACGACCCGGTGGGCGCTTTGCTGCTGTGCGCCAGCGACAATGCCGACTACACGATCGTGAACGGCCGCGTGGTGGTGCGCCAGGGCCAGATCACCACCGTGGACATGGGGCCGCTGATCGAGCGGCACAACCAGCTGGCCTTGCAATTGGCATGGGGGAACTGCTAAGAAAAGTCCGGACAACTGATGCCAGGAACGGTCACTCTGCGTGCGAATAAAGACCAGCGCCCATCGAGGGCAACTCTGCCATCAATACATGTCCTTGCTCCGAATCGGTCATAACCAGTTGTGATGTTCCAGGTACAAATGCTGCGTTTGTGATGGTTTGACCAGCTGGACTGCGAACATAGTGCGTCACCTCGCCACGTGCATTGAGCACAAATGCGCCACCCAGGCTGGCGTGCGCCACCACCAGACGGTTTTCACTGTCCAAGGCCATACCGTCCGGACCACTGCTGCCGAAAAAGCTGCGAAATACCCCCACCTTGCTGATGGAACCATCCGGCAATAAGGGGCCACGCCAAACGGCATTGCCTCGAGTCACCGCAACGAACAGAAAACGTCCACTGTTATCCAATGCAATGCCATTGGGACTCGGCGCATTGGACAGCAAAGTGTCCAACTTTCCGTTTGTCTGAAGGCGATAGACTGCACCGGTCGGGTTGTGCATCCCGGTCTGCCCTTGGTCGGTGAAGTAGCAATTGCCATCGCGATCAAAAGTCAGGTCGTTGATGCCTTTGAAACTTTCCGAATTTCGATGCCCGAGGAGGGTCTCAATGACACCGGAATTTGGATCAACCCGCAGCAAACCTTTGCGGTAATCAGCCACCCACAGCGAGCCATCTTGATGAATGGCGATGCCGTTGGGCCAACCACCTGTGTGGGCGACTTCATGCCACTCCCCAGCGGGTGTGACTCTGAAGATTCGCCCGTGGGGGATATCGGTCAGGTACAGGTTGCCTGCCCGGTCAAACGCAGGGCCCTCCAGAAAACAATCAACGATGTGTCCTGGCTTGTTGGCATCTGCCCATTCACTGCGCACGGACCGGCGCAACAAATCGGGCATGCGCGTCAGCACACTGGCGTCAATGACGGTTGGCGGTGTAAAGCTCAGGTTCCACATGGTCACTTCTTGGCTTTTATTCGGGCTGCACGCCTGTGGCCTGGATCAGTTTGCCCCAGCGCAGGGTTTCATCACGGACCAGTTTCTGGAAATCAGCGATCGGCATCCCGCCCGGCTCAGCACCTTGGTCGGCGAATCGTTTAAGCAGATCGGGAGCAGAAAAAGCTTTTTTAACTTCGGCCTGCAATTTATCGATGATCGGTTTGGGTGTGCCCTTGGGGGCTGCAAGACCAAACCAATTGGTCGCATTGAAGTCTTTTAAACCCACCTCGGCCGTGGTCGGCACATCAGGCAATGCCGGCAAGCGCTTGGGGCTGGTCACCATAAGCGCACGCACACGACCACCTGCCACAGCAGGAATGGCAGTCGGTGCCGCAGTCACAAGAATGTCCACTTCACCCGCCATCACACCACGGATCGCGTCACCTGCCCCTTTGTATGGGATGTGGGTGATGAACAGCTTGCCACTTTGTTTGAGCAATTCAGCCCCCAGATGAGTTGAGCTGCCCATGCCACCAGACCCGTAGTTCGCTTTACCCGGATTTTTCCGTGCAAATTCAATGAATTCTTTGGCCGATTTGTAAGGAGCATTCGCCCCCACCACCACAACCAGAGGTGTGACTGCAAGTGTGGTGACCGGCACCAGATCGTTGACATGATCCCAGGGCAGTTTCTTGAACAAGTGCGGCAGCATGGCATATGTGGTGTCGTTCACTTGAAACGTAGTGCCATCGGGTTTGGATTTCGCCACTAAGTCTGTGCCAATGGTGCCGCTGGCCCCGGTCTTGTTCTCCACGAAGAAAGACTTGCCTGTTTGCTCGGTCAGCTTCTGGGCAATTTGCCGCGCAGCGAAATCGGTGGTACCGCCAGGCGCATAGGGCACGACCAAACGAACATTGTTGTCGGGCCAGGTCGTTTGAGCTTTGACGGTCATGACGCCCAAGGCGGTGATGACGCCTGCTGTCAAAATTTTCTTCAAAAGCGTGTTCATATCTTTCTCCATGCGATCTCTTGTTGGTGCAAAAAACTCTTATGTGGCATTCCGAGGCTCAGACAAATCCCGGATTTTTTCGTCGCTGTAGCCCAGCTGCGCCAGAATTTCGGCGTTGTGCTCACCCAGCTTGGGTGGTGAGTGCCGCACACCCGGACGCTGCCCATCGAGCATGAGGGGCAGCAAGACCGTGCGGCTTGGCCGGCCATCGGGCAATTCGATGTCTGCCAGTCCACCTGTGGCATTCAGGTGCGGATCATCGAACAGCTCCTGCGGGCGAGTGATCGGTGCAAACGGCAGTGCGTGCTTTTCAAAGACGGCGCTGATCTCGGCCGCGCTGAACCGGGCCATCCGTTCGCGCAGGATGGGCATCATCCAGTCCCGCGCTTTGACCCGGTCGTTGTTGCTTTGCAGGCGCGGATCGTCCTTGAGATCGTCAAAACCGAAGGCATCGCAGAAGATGGCCCATGCCGTGTTGCTGACCACGGCCAGGAAAATCTGCTCGTCACCCTGGACCTTGAACACGTCGTAAATGGCCCAGGCAGAAATGCGGGCGGGCATGGGCGCGGCGGGCTTGCCCGTCACGGCGAACTGCATCATGTGCTGGGCCACCAGGAACACGTTGTTCTCGTACAAGGCGCTTTGCACCTCCTGCCCCTGGCCGGTCTTTTCGCGCTGGGCCAGTGCCGCCATGGCCCCAATGGCACCGAACATGCCGCCCATGATGTCGTTCACGCTGGTGCCAGCACGCAGAGGATCGCCCGGGCGACCCGTCATGTAGGCCAGGCCACCCATCATCTGCACCACCTCGTCCAGCGCCGTGCGGTGTTCGTAAGGGCCGGGCAGAAAACCCTTGTGGCTGACGTACACCAGCCGAGGATTGAGGGCTTTGAGGCTGTCGTAGTCGAGACCCAGTTTTTTCATGGTGCCGGGCTTGAAATTTTCACTGACCACGTCGGCGGTGGCAATGAGCCGCAGCACCGCTTCTTGGCCTTCGGGGGTCTGCAGGTCCAACGCCATGCTTTTCTTGTTGCGGTTGAACATGGGGAAAAATCCCGCGCCAGAACCCAGCAATTCGCGGGTGGCATCGCCATGGCGGCCGTGTCCGATGGGTTCAACCTTGATGACCTCGGCACCCAGATCGGCCAGCACCATGCCGCAGGTCGGCCCCATGACCATGTGGGTGAATTCAACGACCCGAAGGCCCGCGTAGGGCAAGTTGGTGGGGGTGCTCATCTCAGTTCTCCTGCGTCCAGCCTTTGGGGAAACCGGCTTCAGGCGTCATGCCGTAAAGCGGCTCCTGCGGCAGGCCAGCCTGCAGCTGTGCCCGTGCGGCCATCAACTTCTCCAGATTCACTCCGGTCTTGACCCCCATGGCTTCGAACATGAAGACCAGGTCTTCGGTGACAACGTTGCCAGAAGCTCCGGGCGCATAAGGACAGCCTCCCAGGCCACCCTGCGAGCTGTCGAAGGTGGTGACACCGACATCGAATGCCGCCAGGCAGTTGGCCAAGCCCAGGCCACGGGTGTTGTGCATGTGCGCAGCACCTGTTTTGTCGCCAATGACGGCGCGCACTTTGTTGAACAAGCGGCGCACCTGCTGCGGGTTGGCCATGCCCGTGGTGTCGGACAGGCCCACCTCGTCTGCACCTGCTCGGGCCAATTCGGCGGCGATCCAGACCACGTCATCGTCGCTCACCTCGCCCTGGATCGTGCAACCAAAAGCGGTGGAAACACCTGCTTCCACCTTGACGTGCGGTGCCCGCTCGTTCTTCAGCGCGATGATGCTGCGCACTTCCTGGACCATGTCCACGCGCGATTTGCGGACATTGGCCAAGGAATGCGCCTCGCTGGCCGACACCGGGATGGTCAACTTGTGAACACCGGCCGCCAATGCCGCTTCGGCCCCCTTCAGGTTAGGCACCAGTGCCATGACCGTGAGCCCAGGCAAGTTCAGCGCATGGCGAACCACTTCAGCGGCATCGGCCATCTGGGGCAGCAATTTGGCTGGCACAAAGGAGCAGACCTCCATTTCACGCAAGCCAGCCTTGTAAAGGCCGTCGATCCAGGCGAGCTTGTGCGCCGTGGGCATGGTGGCCTTGACGCTTTGCAGGCCATCGCGTGGCCCGACTTCACTGATGAGCACGGTGGAGTTTTGCATTTGACTTTTTAAAAATGTTCTGTAAGATAGAACATAAATTCATTAGACAGAACAATCGTACATCGATTGTCTGGTGACTGTCAACCCTCGAGGAACGCTGCCCATGCCCCGCAAGTCCGCCATCACTTCAGTTGCCGACGAACAGGCCGCCCCCGGTGGGGCGGCGGCTGTGGACCGCGCACTCAGCGTGCTTTCAGCCTTCAAAAATGGGGATGTGTCCCTGAGCGTGACCGAACTGGCCGAGCGCACCCGGCTCTACAAAAGCACCGTTCTGCGCCTGCTGGCTTCGCTCGCACACGGAGGACTGCTGCGCAAGACACCGGAGGGTACTTGGGCTTTGGGCCCTGAGATTTCCCGTTTGGCATCGCTGTATACGGCCTCGTTTTCGCTGGAAGACGTGGTACTGCCCGTCATGCAGGACTTGGTCGCCAAGACGGGCGAAAGCGTGGCCTTGCATGTCAGACAAGGTGATCAGCGCCTGTGCCTGTTCAGGGTGGATTCACCGCAGCTCTTGCGCGACCATGTGCGCGCCGGTGACGTGTTGCCTCTTGACCGCGGGGCAGGCGGGCGGGTGCTGATGGCCTTCAGCGGTGCCCCAGGCCGTCTTTACGACAAGATCAGAAAAGATGGGTACGTCCACTCTTCAGGCGATCGGATACCCGGCCTGGTGGGGATCTCGGCCCCCGTCTGGAAAGCGCAGCACGAATTGGTCGGGGCACTGACGCTCACCGTCCCCGAAGGGCGCTTCAAGCCCAAGTTTGTCAGCGACCTGAGAAAAGCCGCGGCCAGCTTGAGCGAGTCGCTGCAGTGAAGTGCAAGCCGTCGGACCTGAAGGTCCGACCTGCAAAGTCAATCGAGCTTGGCACCTGACTGGAACCAGCGCCCAATCAAGGCGCGTTCGTCGTCGGTGATCTGGGTGGCATTGTTCATGGGCATTTGCTTGGTCACCACCACTTGCTGGTAGACGTTTTGCGCGTGTTGCTTGACCAGCTCCGGACTGTCCAGGCGCACGTTCTTCATCTGTGCAGCTTCACCGTGGCACATGTAGCAGCGCTGTTCCAGCACGGTCTTGACCTGCGCAAAGGCCACGGGCGCTGCGACGGCCGCTGACGCCGCAGGGGCGGCAGGCTTCAAGGCCACAATCACGCCTGCAATCAGCACCACGCCGACTGCCGCAAACGGCCAGGGGTTGGCCGCACGGCCCAGGTGGTAGGCGTGGCGCTGCACAAAGAACTGACGGATCAGGGCACCGGCAAACATCATCACGAACAGCAGCACCCAGCGGTGTTCGTGCGTGTACAAAAAGCTGTAGTGGTTGCTCAACATCGCAAAGATGACCGGCAGCGTGAAATAGGTGTTGTGCACGCTGCGCTGCTTGCCGCGCTTACCGTGGATGGCCAGGGCGTTGGCGTCATAAGCCTCACCGCTGGTCATGGCGGCAACCACCTTGCGCTGGCCAGGGATGATCCAGAAGAACACGTTGGCGCTCATGGCGGTGGCGATCATCGCGCCCACCAGCAAGAAAGCAGCGCGACCTGCAAACAGCTGGTTGGCCAGCCACGAAGCAAAGGCGATGACCACGATCATCAAGCCTGCAACAATCAATTCGCCGTTTTTTCGGAAACCAAACACGCGGCAGACCACGTCATAGACGATCCAGAAAGCGGCCAGAAAACCCACCGCAGCTGAGCCCGCCACCACAGGCGTCCAGTCCATCAGCGATTTATCGATCAGGAAGGTGCCCGCGTTGTAGAGGTACAGCACGGTGAACAGCGCAAAGCCGCTGAGCCAGGTGGAATAACTTTCCCAATAAAACCAGTGCAGCTTGGTGTGGATCTTCTTGGGCGCCACCATGTATTTTTGCGGGTTGTAAAAGCCGCCGCCGTGCACCGCCCACATCGCGCCGCCCACGCCTTTCTCGAGCAGGTCAGGCGAGTTGGGTTTTTGCAGGTTGTTGTCGAGAAAGACGAAATAAAACGAGGAGCCAATCCAAGCGATGGCGGTGATGACGTGCACCCAGCGCAGCAACAGATTGGCCCAGTCCAGCAGATATGCTTCCATGAAGGATCTCCAACCAGCTCACCACCGCGGGCCCTGTGAGCGGTCATTCGGTCGCGAACATGAAACACGGGGTTTCTTGCGCCGCTGCGACCAGTGCACTGAAGTGTATACAGTTTTGACCTCTGAATCCAGTATCCAGAGCCCCGACGACCTCAGGGAAAACCAGTGCGCCTGCTTCAAAGCATTTGCAAGAGTTGTGCCGCCACCGCCACGGCAATGACTTCGGGCTCTTTGCCGGTGATGCCCGGCACCCCAATGGGGCAGGTGATTTGAGCGATTTCATCGGCGCTGAAGCCGCGGTCTTCCAAGCGGTGACGGAAGGTCGCCCACTTGGTGGCGCTGCCGATCAAGCCCACAAAGGGCAAATCGCCCTTCTCACGCAAGCGTTTGAGGCAGGCGATGACGATGTCCAGGTCTTCGGCATGGCTGAAACTCATGATCAGCACGCGGCTGCCGGGGGCCAGATCGGCCACAGCAGATTGCACCGGGTTGGAGTGTTCACACGCCACGCCTTCAGGCACATCGGTCGGGAAAATTTCGTCGCGGCTGTCGACCCAGCGCACGGCAAAGGGCAAGGGGGCCAGGGTCTTGACCAAGGCCTTGCCCACATGCCCGCCACCAAACAGTGCCAGCGGTGTGCGCGTTGGCCGCAGCTGGGTCGCCAAGCGGTCTGCATCGGCAACAGTCACCCGCTCAAACTGCAACTCGACCGCTCCACCGCAGCACTGACCCAGACTCGGGCCGAGCACCTGGCGCAGCACAGTTTGATCGGTCTTGCCAGCCAGCAACAAACGGGCATGGGCCATGGCTTGGTATTCCAGATGTCCGCCGCCAATGGTGCCTTGCTCGCCTTGCGCAAACACCAGCATGCGCGTGCCTGGGCCCCGGGGCACCGAGCCCTGGGTGGCCAACACGGTCACCACCACACCCGCCTCGTGGGCGAGTTGCTGCAAAGCCAAATCCATCCAGTTCACACTCGGTATCCATTTCAGATCAAGGTCGACCGCTCGCCAGCAGGGTCGGTGCACAATGGCGTTATCCATCGAGTATGCCAACGAAACGGGAGGGTTCCGTGCAGCACGCTTTTCGTCCATTCAAAACCGCCATTGTCGCCACCTTGACCGGCCTGGCCGCCGTTGGCCTGTCTTGGCTCAGTGGCTGCACCACCGACGCGAACAAGGCCAAAGAAAGCGCCTCGCATCAGCCACCGTCTCGCACGCTTGCCCCCACAGCGGTGCTGCCGTCGGCCTCCACATCCTCCCTGGCCCGCACCCCCAAGGAGTACCGCAAGGATGCGGCATCTCACTTGTACGGCATCAACAAGGAGCGCATCTTCCAGGGCCGGCTGCCCCCCATGCTGCAAGCCGTGGGCGTGCTGGATGTGGACATCGACCGCCAGGGCCAAGTCAAGGCCCTGAGCTGGAAGCGTGCCCCCAAGCATGTGCCCGAAGTCATGGCCGAAATCGAGCGCATGGTCAAAGCCGCTGCACCCTACCCCGTTCCCCGGCACCTGAGCCAGGTCACCTACACCGACGTGTGGCTGTGGCACAAGAGCGGCAAGTTCCAGCTGGACACCTTGACCGAAGGCCAGGACTGAAACATCACTCCAGCCAGGCGTGCAGCTGGTGCAAGTCGTCGATGAACTGCACCCGCTCGGCCACCTCGGCGGGCAAGCCCTGGCACCGGTGCAGGCTGAACACCTGCATGCCCGCAGCCAAACCGGCCTGAATGCCGGGCAAGCTGTCTTCCACCACCCCACACGCTGAAGGCGTGACTCCCAAGGCCGCCGCGGCGTGCAAGAACAGGCCCGGCTCCGGCTTGAAGCTGCCCACCTCGGGTGCACAAAACAAACGCTCACCAAAAAAGGCGCGCAAGCCCGTGATGCCCAAAGTGATTTCCGCCTTTTCGCGAGGGCCGTTGGTGCCAATCGCAAACGGTTTGTTCATGGCCTGCAGGCGCTGCAACAAAACCAGGGCACCGGGAATCTCATACAGGCCTTCACGAAAGCGTGCCGCCATGTTCAGGCGCAGCTGCTTGAGGAAAGTCACCTCATCCAGCGGCTGATGCTGCACCGACACATGCCGGGCGATGGTGCTGACGCAACGCGCCATGGGCACGCCACCAAAGCGGGCGTGCATCTCTTCGCGGCCCCAAGGTGCGCCCAGGTCTGCCGCCATCTGGTGCAACACGTCCAGCCCGGGGGCCTCGCTGTCCACCAGCGTGCCATCGAGGTCAAAAATGAGTGCTGCAATCGGCATGTGGCGTTTTCCAAAAGGCCCAAGAAAAAGCCGCCTGGTGCATCACCAGGCGGCGTCTGAAGAGAGGCTGGACTCAGCTCACAGACCGGCTTGGGCCTTGACGCTTTCGCAAGCCATCAAGATGCGCTCGGGTGTGGCCGGTGCATCCATGTGGACCACCACCTTGTGGTCGGCGCTGGCAGCCACCGCATCGCGCAAGGCGAAGAAAGCCGACAGACCCAACATCAAAGGTGGTTCACCCGTGGCTTTGCTGTTGAAAGGAGTGGGCTTGATGTTTTGGTTCTCGAACAAGGACACCTTGAAGTGCTCAGGCACATCACCCGCCACCGGGATTTTGTAGGTGCTCGGGCCGTGCGTGAGCAGCTTGCCCTTCTTGTCCCAGATGCACTCTTCCATGGTGAGCCAGCCCATGCCCTGGATGTAAGCGCCTTCGATCTGGCCTTTGTCCAATGCGGGGTTGATGCTGCGACCCACGTCGTGCACGATGTCCACGGCCTTGAGCCACCACTCGCCGGTGCGAGTGTCGATTTCCGCTTCACTCACGGCAGCGCCGTAGCAGTAGTAATAGAAAGCACGGCCATTCAAGGTGGTGAAGTCGTATTTGATTTCGGGCGTCATGTAAAAGCCGGTCACCGACAGGCCCACACGTTCCATATACGCTTGCTTGGTCACGTCGGCCCACTTGACGGACTTGCGGCCGCCATGCACTTCGTTGTTGGCAAAAGTCACATCGCCGTCGGCGCAACCCAACATGCGTGCTGCCACAGGC
>JACCDR012192327.1_pt1 | contig 13454 bp, 17 predicted proteins | sample 7446431 | NCBI WGS metagenome assembly JACCDR01 (sample SAMN15323443, study PRJNA562643) | freshwater metagenome | isolation source: river surface water | place: USA:Blue River Watershed | collected 2017-08-17
ATGCATTTTTGAATATGTCTATTTTGCACGACCTGACTCACTTATGGACGATATTTCGGTGCATCGCACGCGAATGCGACTTGGACAGCGCCTCGGGATTTCGCTCAAAACACAAAAGATAAGGGTTGATTGTGTTGTTCCTATTCCTGAGTCAGCACGCACAGCAGCAATTGAAATAGCGCAAGTGTTGCGTGTTCCGTTTCGAGAAGGCTTTGTAAAGAATCGTTACATTGGTCGCACATTCATTACTCGCGGACAATCAAGTCGCGCATCAAAAGTGCGTAGAAAACTTACTACACTTCCCCTTGAGCTGAAAGGGAAGCGTGTACTTATTGTTGATGATTCAATTGTCCGAGGCACCACAATGTATGAAATTGTTTCTATGGTGAGAGCTGCAGGAGCGCGATCAGTTTTTGTTGCTTCAACTGCGCCCGCGGTTATTTCAGAAAATATCTATGGAATTGATATCGCTACAAAAGATGAGTTAGTAGCAGTTGATGCGCGTGGGAAGCGCAAGAGTGACGCGCGGATTGCTCGCGAACTTGGTGCCGATGCTGTCTTCTACCAAAGCTTGAAGGATTTGTATGCCTCAGCACATGACGGAAATCCAAATATAACACGGTTCGATGGTTCGTGCTTCGATGGGGTATATATAACCGGCTCAGTTGATAGATCTCAAGGAAAAGAGCGGAGAAACGCTGACTTACCACGGTAGCGTGTGCGTCATCGTTGCATCGTTTTTGTGCAACCAACCTGTTGCATCTATCTTAAATTCACGCGTTCTTCCAAAGTCATTGTACTTGAGAGAATTATTTAAAATTGCATAATCAAATATTTTTTTTGTTATTTCAACATCTTTAAGGCAGTATTTTCGGACCTTTTCAATCTCACCATTTTTCCACCACACTATTGATTCAAGTCCTGAACCGCCCTTTTTTGCTTTCAGTGTTCCTTCAGCAAGTGATTGCAAGCGAAGTCTGTGACCAAGCACTTCCTGCACTTTAGTGAGAATGTCGAGATGTGCGAGTTTTGCTAGGTCGCCTGCGTAGTATTTGTTTAATAAGGGAAGATCAAAGTGCTCAGAGTTAAAACCTATAATCAAATCAGCCTTCTCGAGTACTTCCCAGAGTCTTGGAAGTTCACTCTGTACAAATGAATCGTACGAGTCAGTTAGGGAGTCGTAAATACCAACAAGCGCAAGGTCAAGTTTGGCTGGGTCGCTGCTCCCTACTTCCTGAAATGTGTTTGAAGTTTCAATGTCAAAGACGATGTGTCGGATTGAAGTCATGGTCGATAGTATACGAGACAATCGAAATTATGCGAGTGCAGAAACGAGGCCATCAATGTCGAGTTTCACTGTCTCTTTTACGCCAAGTGTTTTGAGCGAATAAGTGCCATCTGTATCTCCTGATCCGAGAACGATTACCTTTGGAATTGAGAGTTTTTCAGCAGATGAAAATTGATCAGGTAGTTTTCTAAGTGATGTGTTTACTGCAACAGATATACCGCGAGCTCGGAGTGTCTGAGCAAGTGTATGCGCTGACAAGATTGCGGGCTCATCGACGACACAAATCATGACAGTCGTTGCAGGAACATACTTCGGCAGTAATCCATGTGTCTCAAGGAAGTCGCGCATCACAACATCGCCGATTGCAAATCCAACAGTTGGTATCGGCTGCTCTCCGAACAGTGTGAGCAAGTTATCATAGCGACCACCGCCATACATTGCGCGTCTATTCGTCGGGTCCGTATCAAATGCTTCCATGATGACTCCTGTATAATAGTCAAAACCGCGCACAAGCTCTGTATCAACTTTTACGTTTGTGATACCCATTGCTGCGAGTGTCTTCATGAGTGCTGCTAGAGTGGGGTACTCTGCTATCTGCTCCAATGCACTTAGGACTGGCTCAGTTCTGCTTCCAATTACTTTATCCATTTCGGTGATAAAATCTGCTGGCTCCATTTTTGCTTTTGCATCAAGCAGGTGCATGACTCCTTTTCGCTCCGTCTCTGTCAGACTGTACTCATCCCAGATGGCATTCAACGCGCGACGGTCGTTTACGTGTATCGTAAAATCTTTCTCAGTTGCACCAAATGCAAGGACGCACGCGTGACCAAGCGCTACAATTTCCGCGTCTGCATCGATTCCTGAGAGTCCAAACATATCAGCGTTAAATTGCCAAAACTCGCGGAGTCGCCCTCGTTGTGGTTGTTCATAGCGAAAGCAGTTTGGGTTAGAGAAGAGACGTAGTGGATAGCCCAGGGTTGTTCGTCTATGTGCAACGAGCCGAGCAACGGTCGGTGTCATTTCAGGTCTGAGTATGACCTCACGATCACCACGGTCTCTGAAGAGGTACGCTTGTTTACTGAGTATCTCATCACTGGTTTTTCCTCGGTATAGGTCCGCCGGCTCAAGGATTGAGGCATCATATTCTTCATAGCCAAATGATTGGGCAGTTTTTGCAAGTGTGTTAAGGATGTAATCGCGATAAAAACAATCCTCAGGGTAAAAATCTCGGACGCCTTTATAACTTTCTGTCGACTGGTTTACCATAGTAAAGTGATTCTATACTATTCTGGTCGTTTCTGCACTCGAGTGTGTTTGGTGTACCAAAAATGAGCAATAACAGCAATCGCGAGTGAGACTACTGCGAATGCTAATGTCCAAAATGCTTGGCGTTCATCGATTTCAAGGAGCGATAGCCGAACATCTTCTACGTTCTTGATTGAGGCGCCCACCGAGGTGAGTGTAATCGCTCCAGGGATGCTCCCAACAAAGGTTGCCATAAAGTATGGATAAAATCGTGCTCCAAAAATTGCAGAAGCATAATCAACAATCTCATAGGGGAGAAAGGCGAGGCGCATCATGAGCACTGCAAAAAAAGGATGGTGCTGCACGTGGCGCTTGATGCGTGATGAGAGATGGTCCGCATCATCTTTGATAAAATCAGCGCCAAAGTATCTGCCGATAAAGTATGCAATGGTGCAGGAAATTGTCTCACCCGTGAGGACATAAATAAGTCCTGGCCAAAAGCCAAACATCATTCCTCCAAGGGTTGAGAGTAGTACTACTGGCAAAAAGAGTAGTGGTCGAATTGCATACAGTGCAATGAACCATAATGGCCCAACGTAAGAACTTGTTGTGTAAAGAAATACTGCACGGATTATTTCAACTAAACGTACTTCACTCAGCCAGACATACAAGAAGATTGCAAAGACAGTAGTGAGCCAGAAGATGAGTGACCACCATTTGATCCGTTCATGGCTAATGCGTGTTTTCATGGTTACTCAGTAGAGATTGGACGCTCGTTATGAGTAAATGTCAGGCTGTTTTTATGCTCAGTCACCGCGTCAACCTGTTCAAGCACAACACCTCGTACATACTCAGGATTTGGAAGACCTTGAAACATCATGTGTTCACCGCTATCACCAGCGCTTTGGATTCGTAAGTTACCATAACCAAGCATAGTCGGAATAAACCCATGGATTTCGACCGTTGCATCTTGGATACGTTCAACACGCATTGTTGTCGTCTCGCGGCTAAAGAGGGTAATCTGTTCAACGTTTATGATTCGTTTGTCAGTCACAATCCATACATCAAGATAGTAGTTAGTCCAGACAGTTGCCATAGCAATTGAACCTGCCATGAGCCAGAGGGACGCCAGGAATATCCCTTCTGCAGTACCAACCATATTCAAGCCGATAGGTGTTCCGGCAATGAACACAAGTGGTACGAAAACCATAAAAATGATTCCCGATAAGTCTCGAAGTATCAAAAACCAATGTTTGCGTACCTTAAGAAGGATACGTTCGTTTTCATCGAGGATGTGATTGGTGAAGTGACTCATAACGGTTACATTGATAGTACTGCTGAGGTCATGATGAGGATAAGTAAACATCCTGCTCCATTGTAAGCAAGTGCTGCGAGAAATGCAGCTCGTGAATCAAGAGAATAGCTAAACCAATGATACATGAGGACAATCCCATACCCAAAGTATGCGATAAATGAAAACAATAACATAAACCACCACATTCCTACCATCTTCTAAAGTATACCACAGTGCTGACGCTGCAAAAGTATCGTGCTACACTATTGCTACTTATTCGTTAATATTCACACATGGCAAAGCAAGATAAATTCGCCTTGGTTGCAGCATACCTCAAGCAAGTTAAAGCAGTGAAAGTGCCGCTAAACATTGAAATGTTTGGGCGGGTTGTTGAGCGATTGGGCGCAGCAAATTTTAAACAAGATGCACAACTGATTGCGATTGCAGACGAAGCAGAACTGGAACGAGTATATACAAACTTTGTGGCCGATGAACTTAAAATCGCAGATAAGGTAGCAGGCATGAAGCTCATTAAAAAGGCTGTACTAAAAATGAAGCCTATCAAGCGAAAATATAGAGCAGTGTTCTACTACGTAATTACCCAACTCAATAAATAGCATGAATTTTCGGGAACTACGAGGGAACAAGAAAGTACGACTCTGGGTTATAGGCATACTTATTGTCCTAGGTTTTATTGCATTCTTTTTTGCGAAAACAACATGGGCAAAAGTTGTTATAGGAGGGGCAGTTGGTTTACTCATGCTTGCCTTTGGTATGGAAGCAAAAAATACTGACTATGATGTGGTTCAGCTCGTAAAGACCGGTTCTTTTGCTGCATCAGAGATTCAACGAGATGAAGCAGGGAATCTTATCCCTGCCAGTGTCAATGCATTCTGTACAGCACAAGACATTGACTACAATTGCGATGACTTCAAAACACAACCCGAAGCACAGTCAGTGTATGAGCGCTGCAAAGGGCTTGGAAAGAATATGGATGTCTATCGACTGGATGGCGATAAAGATGGCACGGTGTGCGAAGCGCGCCCACAGGTGGCACGCTAGCATTTGCACGGAATCTACAAGAGCACCTCACAGTAGGTGCTCTTTTAGTTGCAGGCACCCCAGAGACCGCGTTTTTCTTGTGCAGCTATGTTCATTGCCTTTAGTAGATCAGTGTGATGTTTTACGTCTGGCTTATATGCCCGAACTCGCGCAAAGCCACCAGCGACAAGACTGTGATTTACTAAGATGTCACCTACATAGACATACCGTAAAAGGCGGCCGTACTTATCTGTATTAGAGATATCCTTTTCGAGTCGAACCTCTTTTTGAAATATGAGACTAATGGTATGTGCCGTGGCCTCTTCTGCATAGCAATCTTTTACTGAACCGTCGCGAGGGAAGAGTTCTGGTGTGTTCATTCCTATCATGCGGACTGACTGACCACCTTCGATTATAAAAGTATCGCCGTCAATAACACGAATGACTCTGTACAAGTCTTTTTGTTCGCTAATATTGGGCGTGTCTTTGGTGTTGGCTATAGATGGTGTTGGTTCAGGAAGCGCTGTGTCTGCATTCGAGTGTTGGGTAGGTGGAAGCGGCTTTTTCGGGACTCTTTCTGGACTTTTACTTGTTTGTGAGCCCCATGCGGTAAGCGTAATGAGTATCGCGATGCATATACTGAGCAGCAGATTATCGCGATATGACATTATGAAAGTATACGTGATACTATCATAAAATGACAGTGAAACTTGAAGCGAGTTGGAAGTCACGATTGCAGACAGAATTTGAAAAAAAGTATTTTACTGATTTAGCCGCATATGTTAAAGATGAATACAGTAGTAAGGTAGTCTACCCAAATCCCAAACATGTATTTCGTGCGTTTGATATGTGCCCATTTGAACAAGTGAAGGTGATTATTGTTGGGCAAGATCCATATCATGGTCCTACACAAGCAAACGGTCTGTGCTTTTCAGTGAGCAAAGGTGTACCAGTACCACCCTCACTTCAGAATATTTTTAAAGAACTCGAGAATGATATTGGAAAGCAAATAGTTCGTGACCCAGATCTTGAACGATGGGCAAAACAGGGCGTATTGCTTTTAAATGCAACACTGACAGTGCGTGCGGGCGAGGCGGGAAGTCATCAGGGTAAGGGTTGGGAATTATTCACTGATGCGGCGCTGCATGTGTTGGCTGCTGAGCGAGAGCATCTTGTCTTTATTCTCTGGGGAAATTATGCACGAAAAAAAGGCGCTTTCATTGATCGCAGCCGTCACTGCGTTATTGAGTCCGCTCATCCTTCGCCACTTGCAGCTCATAATGGCTTTTTCAACAGTAAGCCATTTTCAAAAGCAAATGAGTATCTAGAAAAGCACAAGAAAACACCAATTGTTTGGTAAATGCTACTGCTTGAGTCCAAGACCGTTTCGGATCAGGTACATTGCGATTGCCAGCAGTACTGCGGTTAGTGCAAGTAAGACCGTGATACAAACCGAAAGTGGTACATCAGAAACCCCCAAGAAGCCATATCTAAAGCCGTTAATGAGATAGAATATTGGGTTTAAGTAGGTAAGTTTTTCAAGGAATGGGGGAAGTTGATCAACAGAATAAAAAACACCAGCGAGATACACTGTCGGTGTGATGATAAACGTAGGTATAATTGAAATAGATTCGAAGGATGTACCGTAGACACCGTTTACAAGCCCAGCGAGGGCAAACAAGGCTGCAGAAAGTACAATAAAAAAGAAGATTACAAACACATGGTGAACAGGAGGGTATACATATACCAATGAAACAAGTGCAACGAAGCATCCAACAACTAATCCGCGAACCACACCACCAGTCACGTATCCGGCAATAATTGTCCATGGTGGAGTTGGTGATACAAGGAGTTCGTCAATATTTCTCGACATAAATTTCGCTGAGAAAAAACTTGTCGAAGTATTCGTGAATGAGTTCATGATCACTGCAAACATAAGAAAACCTGGCACCACAAATTGAATATATGGTACTCCATGAATTTCACCGACACGCTCCCCGAGTATTTTCCCGAAGACAGTAAAGTAAAGCAACGCCATCACAACGGGCGGAAGGACTGTCTGGCCCCAGATGCGAAATATGCGCGTCACTTCTTTATTGACGATGGTTACATATGCGTTCCAGATTTGTTGTGCGTTCATGGCTATGTAGTGAGAGAAATAAAGACTTCTTCCAGTCTGCCACCTTTCTGACTGATGGAGTGAATAGTAATACCAGCATTAAGTACGGCACCAATACTCTCGGTGAGGGCACCATCACCCGAGACTACTATTTCAAGTATGTGTGGTGCTGCAATGGTGAACCCGAGCTTTTTTACTTGCTCAAAATGTACCGGGGTAATAGGATGTGCAGCTTCGATGATAAAGGTGCGTCGTTTTTGCAGTGCCAGTAATTCAGAGACAGTACCGCTTTTTACAATCCCGCCTTTGTTAATAATCGCAACATGCTTGCAAAGATTCTCTGCTTCTTCAAGATAGTGCGTTGTTAAAAGTATAGTGACACCTTGGGCAGAAAGTGTTTTGAGAAAGTCCCACATCCCACGCCTGAGCTCAACATCAACTCCCGCAGTTGGTTCATCTAGTATCAATAGTCGTGGGTTATGCACCAATGCCCGGGCGATCATGAGTCTGCGCTTCATGCCACCTGAGAGTGTTTTCGAAATAACTTCTTTTTTATCGCCAAGCCCTAATTGATCAAGCAGTTGAGAGGCTCGCGGGAGTGCGTCTGCACGTGACATGCCATAGTAACCGCCCTGGTTTGCAACGATATCAATCGGTTTCTCAAAAATATTGAAATTCACTTCTTGAGGGACAACTCCAATATGTGATTTAGTTCGATCAGGCTCATCATCTATTGATGTGCCGAAAACATGCACCTCACCACTCGTCTTCGTTACGATGCCTGTTGCGACACCGATAATTGTTGTCTTGCCTGCACCATTTGGGCCGAGTAGTCCAAAAAAGTCACCTTCAGGAAGGCTGAGTGATACTCCACGCAGCGCCTCTGTCCCATTATCGTACCGTTTTGCGAGGTTAGTTATTCTGAGGGCGTCACTCATGTTATTTTACGTCAACAAGTGGTAGTTGACCAAGGAAATCAGATTTTCCAAGTGCAACGCCGTTTTTGCGCATAATTGAGTATGCAACAGTTGTATGGAAGTAAAAGTTCGGTAGTGCGTATGCAGATACATACTCTCGAGCAGGTATGCCCTTAGTAGGCATCCAACTCATAGGGACGACCTCGGTGTGTCCAATCTCCATTTGCTCAGGTGAGATTGTGGCAAGGTACTCAAGCGTTTTATCGATTCGAGCATAGAGTTGTGCAAATGTTTCTTCGTTGTCTTCATATTTCGGCACCTCAACTTTTGCGAGCATTCCTGAGGTGCGTTTCGCAATATCTGTGCAGAGCTGGACCTGCTTCACAAGAGGGAATTGGTCAAAGACAATGCGATCTTGTAAAAGCTTATTTACATCAACATTTCGAGCAGCTGCAAAATCCTCTGCTTTCTTCAGCTGTGCTTTTAGTGTGCTGAGGCTTTGAGTAAACATGGGGACCGTGAGGTCATAGATTGAATACGTAATCATAGGCACTCACGATATCACAAAGTGAAAAGAATGCTATGCTATCGTTCATGAGATACGACACAGTAATTGTTGCGAGTGAGCACGACTATGCCTTGATTGATTCTGGTGATGGAATGAAACTTGAACGGTATGGGGCCGTCACACTTGCGCGCCCAGACCCGCAGGCACTTTGGAAAAAGCAGCAGCCGGAAAATGTATGGCTTCGAGCGAATGCTTCTTACTCGCGCAAGGGAAAAGAAGGAGAGTGGCGCATTGCTCCAGGTACTCCGCAATCATGGAGTATACATTATGGTGGAATTACATTACTTATTAAGCCGACCTCCTTTAAGCATACCGGCCTCTTTCCTGAGCAGCGTGCACATTGGGATTGGTCACGTGCGTTGATACAAAAACGAGGAGCAGGAGTGAAGGTGCTCAATCTGTTTGGGTATACGGGGGGAGCGAGCTGCGCGGCAGCACAAGCTGGTGCTCAGGTTACCCATGTTGATGCGTCGAAAGTTGCGGTGTCATGGGCGCGCGAAAATGCTCGACAATCAGGCCTCGAGCACGCCCCTATTAGGTGGATCATTGATGACGTGTTCGCGTTTGTGCGACGTGAGATAAAGCGAGGAAATACATATGACCTTATCATCATGGACCCTCCCGCGTTTGGTCGTGGACCAAAAGGAGAACTTTGGAAAATCGAAGAAGGCTTTGTGTCTTTGATTACAGATATTGAGAAACTCCTTACACACCAGCCACTCGGAGTACTTGTGAGCGGCTATGCTGCAGGATTCTCGCATCATTCATTTGAGAATGTATTGCAAGTACTTGTGCAAAAGCGTGGGGGCGTCGTGAGTGGTGGTGAAATAGCACTGAAAGAATTAGAGACTGAACGGCTGCTTTCTTGCGGCATCTTTGCTCGATGGACTCTATGAGCGTTTGTTTGATTTGCGATATTCACGGTAAATTGGTATGAGTGACGCAAGTACAATGCAGATAAAAATTGGAATCAAGTAGTGTTCAATATCTGGAATAAGCTTTCCTAAGAAAAATCCAAGAAGCGTCACGCCACCACCCCAAAGTACTGCTCCAAAAATGTTATATGTCAGGAATGTTCGATAGTGCATCTCCGCTGCACCGGCAAAAATAGGTGTAAAAGTGCGCACTACAGGGACAAATCTAGCGATGGTGATTGAGAATGCGCCGTGCTTCTCATAAAATACTCGTGTTTTCTCTAGGTGCTCGACGTTAAGGTAGGGAATATTTCCTTCAAACATTTTTTTTCCGAAACGCTTTCCAAACCAGTAGCCAAAAGAGTCTCCAAAAATTGCAGCAAGAATAAAAATTGGAATAAGGATAAATATAGAAAAGTATCCTTCTGCTGCGAGAATGCCAGCACTAAAAAGTAAACTATCACCAGGAAGAAATGGTGCTAGAAAAAATCCCGACTCAGCAAAGACCACTATAAATAGTCCAACATAGCCAATTGTTGTTATTAGTTCCGCCAAATTGCCATCAAAAAAAGGTATCATGAGCGTCTGTTATAGTATGTTTTTGCAGCTACCGCAATACATGCTGCGCACATTCCGATCAATATACCACCCAGAACATCTGTCGCGAAATGAACGCGCAAATATACTCTACTCAAGGCAATAAGTACCATTGCGCACATTGCTCCAGCTGCAATACATGCCCGTATCACAGGATTTTTTATACGTCGCCAGAAAAGAAGTCCCCAGCAAGTAAAAAAACTTGCTGCAGCTGCGCTGTGTCCGCTTGGGAATGAGTATGATGTCTCAAGTCCATAGGCAATGTCGATTGCAATTGGGCGAGCCCGCTCAAATAGTGGGCGCAGCGATTCAACCATCAATACTCCAGTCAATATTGAGCCAATTATTGTGAGCGCGTTATCACGGCATTCGCTGCAATACCACGCAGTACCGAGTAGCATGATAATGATAATGACTACAGTCCAAATACTAAACACTGAAGTGATGAGTAGCATCGCAACATCAAGCGTTTCTGTGCGCATTGGTGCAATAAAATGTTCAACGCTTGTATCAATTGCCGTAATCATGCTATACAAAAAAGAATAGGATACACAGACTTAAAAAGATTCGGTAAACACCAAATGGAATAAATGTGTATTTGCGAATAAGTTGCATGAATATGTGCAAGACAAGTAGTGCTGCACAAAATGCTGCACACATACCAACGCCAAGTATAGTCAGAAATCCAGGAACAAGTGTCAGTGAGGTTGCTTTAACAAGCGCAAGCGCAGCCGCCGCGCCGAGTGTTGGCACGCTTAAGAGGAATGAAAATTCTGCAATCGTTGCACGCGGTATCCCCAGTAAGAGTCCGGCAGCGATTGTTGCTCCAGAGCGTGAAGTTCCAGGAATCAATGCAAGTGCTTGTGCTGATCCGATAATACTTGCTACGCCAGGCGTAATGGTGCGAACTTTTTTATGAGGGTATCGAGCGATATACCACTCTATCGCAATCAAAAGTATGCCACCAATGATAAGTGCCCACGCAATGACAAAAAGGCTTTCAAGTAGTAATAGACTAAACTCCTTCATTATCAATCCTATGATTGCAGTCGGGATAAATGCGGCAAAAAGATTCAAGATTGTTCTCTTTGTAAATAACTGGCGATAGTAGTAGACGGGAATCGCAGCCACAGCACCAATCTGCACGGCAATTTCAAAAATTTTCACACTGTCGCTTGTGATGTCGATACCAAGTAGGTGGCTTGCGATGACTAGATGGGCTGTTGATGAGACTGGAAGAAATTCAGTCAGACCCTCAACGCCCCCAAGTATGAGTGCTGTAAATAAATTCATGCAGACATGTAGTATAGCAGAGACCTGTGTGCGCCGCATATATCATGGTAGGATTCCACGATGAAATCACAAGTGTTGCCAGTACTCTTTGTTACACTCCTTATAGATATGATAGGTTTCGGGATGGTTATCCCTGTGCTTCCTGTATTATTCAATGACCCGTCGTCTCCATCATTTATTCTCAAGCAGTGGTCAGAAGGTTCGCAGTTATTTATGTCTGGTTTTGTGTTGGCACTTTTTGGCTTGGTGCAATTCATTGCTTCTCCAATTCTAGGTGAATTATCAGATGTCTATGGAAGAAAAAATGTGTTGCTGGCAGGTGTTGTTATGCTTGCGGTCTCACAACTACTTTTTGGGTTTGCTGTCACAATCGGATCACTTGCGCTCATAATTATCGCTCGTGCGCTTGGCGGTATCGCAGGGGCAAATTTTTCTGTTGCTCAAGCAATCATAGCTGATGTAACGGCGCCCGAACATCGAGCAAAAAGTTTCGGTATTATTGGCGCTGCTTTCGGTATAGGCTTCATTACTGGGCCACTTATCGGTGGATGGTTTACCACAGCTGTGGGGACACCATCGGCACCATTCGTGCTTGCTGGCATGCTTGGGTTGCTTAATGCAATTGGCATCACGTTTGCACTCCCTGAAACTCACATAGAAAAACGAAGTACGGCAAAAAGATTTACCTTCTTACGTGGAGTACACAATGTCCGCACTGCATTTGATGATGTTCAGGCACGCCCACTTTTTCTCTCAAACTTTTTTGTACAACTCGGCTTTTCTTCGTTTACGACATTTATCGGAGTGCTTTTACTCACTCGCTATGATTACTCTGAATCGGATATTGGTATGTTTTTCGCAGCAATTGGTCTTTGGATAGTCATTACGCAGGCAGGCGTACTACCAAGAGTCATGTCTCTATTTTCGGAAAAGAAAGTCATTCCAATTGCGCTGACGATTTTGCCAATAGCACTTGCGCTCCATGCGGTAGCGCTCCCGATAGTGTGGATATACTGCATTATGCCACTTGTTGCGATCAGTGTCGGACTTTCAAACGCATGTCTCCTATCACTTATGAGCCGTAATGTTGGTCCTGATAAACAAGGAGTTACGCTCGGTATCAATGCTTCAGTGCAGGCACTCGCGCTTGGTTTCGGTCCACTGGTCGGTGGTCTTGCTGCGGCAGTCCTTGGTATGTATGCACCGTTTGTATTTGCAGCACTTTCTGTTGTAGCAGGAAGGTTTGTGTTCTCAAACAGTGCCCGCAAGCTGGTATAGCAGGCTATTCCACGCGCACTTGCTTTTTGTCAGTAATACCAAGCAGTTTTTTTACATGTTCAAGGTAGTCGTGCATAGTTTTAAATGCAAATGACTGGTGCAGTTTTTTGCAGTTTCGATTTTTGCAGTACGCTCGGCCTTCACTATCCTTGCAGTTTGCGCATACAATCATCTGTCGATGACATTGTGGGTATGAACAGTCGTGATAATCCTCACATGTCGTGTTGCATAAGTAGCATTTTCCAACTTTCTCATACGTATCGGTAAACCGTTCAAGTACACGTTCGTCAAATACATAGAGTGAACCGAGAAAATCTTCACCAGGGTATGCTTTCATATATGTGCCAATACCTCCGTCAAGCTGGTAGACATCGTTAAATCCTTTTTTCTTGAGATACCCTGAAGCTTTTTCACACCGAACTCCATAAGTACACACTGTAAGCACCTTCTTGTTTGTGAGGTGTTCAAGCTGAGGCAACACTTTCGGCAAGTCACGTATGTTTTCCATGAGTGGATTAATTGAGTTTTTGAAATGACCAACTTCAAACTCATAATCATTTCGCATATCGATGATTTCTATGTGTTCACCTGCTTCAATCCACGACTTAAGTGTCTGAGGTGTTATATGGGTTCCTGTGATTTGATTTGGATCTAAATCATCTTCACCAAGTCCGAGCGTTACAATTTCTTTCCGGGCGCGTACTTTGAGTTTTGGAAATGCGTTTCCCGTGCCTGGAGAATGTTTGAACCATACATCAGAAAAGTCAGCAAAGCTTTGTCCCTTGCCGTCCATTGCATGCATTGCGTCTTCATATTCCTTAAGTGCTTTCGGTGACCCCTCAAGAGTTCCATTGATACCTTCGTGAGCAATAAGAATACGCCCAGTAATCCCACGAGTGC
>JACCDR012492047.1_pt1 | contig 13451 bp, 21 predicted proteins | sample 7446431 | NCBI WGS metagenome assembly JACCDR01 (sample SAMN15323443, study PRJNA562643) | freshwater metagenome | isolation source: river surface water | place: USA:Blue River Watershed | collected 2017-08-17
AGCTTCGTGGCACCTGCGGACGCCTTCGCTGATGTGGATGCTGGCGACACCTTGTCCTACTCCGCCAGCGCCCTTCCGGCGTGGCTGAGCTTCGACGCGGCAACCCGTACTTTCTCGGGTACCCCCGTGTTCGCCGATGTTGGTATCAGCACTGTCGTGGTGCGCGCAACGGATCAAGCCGGGGCGTTCGTTGAGCAGAGCTTCACGGTTCGCGTGCCGCGCTGCAAGACTTACACCATCGACATGCCAGAGCACCCCTCGGTGGAAGAAGCGTCAATCCGTATCTGCACGCAACTGTAACTCTCTGTTTCAGTAGTGCCTTTCGGCCCCCAGCAATGGGGGCTTTTTTTTCGACCTTGAATAACCTGCACTACATGATCGAACAACCGCCCAAAGGAATCACCATGTGCCCAGAAGATGACAAAGACACACTTCTAGCCTCAATTCTAATTGCCGCAGTATGTCTGGGGTGGTTGCTGTTTGCGCCCAAGGCGAGCGCTGAAGCCGATGTGTGGCTTAGCGCCTCCGTGGCCTCGTACCACACTGATAGGAGCAAAGACTACAACGAGTCGAACCCCGGTATCGGGCTGGAGGTATCCAAGGGCAACCACGCGGCCGGCCTAGGAACCTACGAGAACAGCTACTACCAACAGACCGTCTACCTAACCTACTCCTACCGCCCCATGCACCTCGGGAAGGTGTCCGTAGGCGGCTTTGTCGGCCTGGCTACTGGGTACGAATCGCCGTTTATCGGGGGCGCCGTGGTGTCCTACGAGGGAAAGAGGTTCGGAGGAAACTTACTTATTGTCCCGCCTGTGGAAGATCGCAGCGGGGTTATTGGACTTCAACTTAAGTGGAGACTTTGATGAAACCCTTTAATCGTGAAAAAGCCCTAGCGGGCTCCCCAGTGATGACCGCTTTCGGGCAAAAAGTAATGGACTTAGCGTACTACCCATCAGCGGCGGGTTACTTAAAGTTAATCGGCTGCGTTGGCGGGTGCTTTCAGTACTGGACCGCCGAAGGGAAACATTACAAAGACGGGTCTCCTAGTCCTGAGGACCTCGTGATGGGGCCCGAGAAGCGAACTGCGTTTATTGTACTCGATTTGGTAGGACAACTCGTCACAGTCTGCTCTACATCTGCGGACGCTTGCATAGCGGCTGGATGTGTTAAAGGTGAATACGTGGAGGTCACCTATGAAGTTTGACATCGAGAAGGCCCTTAAAGGTGCAAAGGTACAGACCATGGATGGGCGGGCTGTCACAGACCTCGCGTACCTCCCCAGCTCCGACAGCAGGCTTAAGCTGGTTGGAGTTATGGGCGGGTCCACCCTGTTTTGGGATGTGGACGGATGTTTCTACCAGGATAAGAGTCTATCCATGTATGACCTAGAGATGGCCAGTGAGAAACACACCTGTTATCTAGTGATAGGGGGTAATGGACTCGTGGAAACATACTTCCACGACAAGGCATCCGCCGAAAGGTCCGTTATGTTCAGAGGAGGTCTTAAAGTAGTCGAGGTCACCTATGAAACTTAGAGACGCCTTCGAGGCCCTCCCGCAGTCCGTGCTGACCAAACCGATCGGAAAGAAAGTCTTCAAGGCGTTGCAGAAGGCCGCCAAGAAGGACTCATACAAGAGGAAGGGACACAAGTGAGCGTTAAACAAGTGACCAACGAGCAATACGATGTCATCTTCAACGCACTCCAGAAGAAAGAGGAGGAGAGCATCAAGCAGGAACAGTTCCGGTACAACCAAGTCGAATCTCTGAAGGCCATCATCATGAAAATCCTAGACGAGGCTTACTCCTACCCGCGTGTCTGAAAGCCACTTCCTCCACCACGAGTCCTGCCCCCAGTGCGGCTCCAGTGACGCCTTAGCCCGATACAGCGATGGTCATGGGTACTGCTGGAGTTGCAGGGCCTACGAACCACCCCCAGGAGACCCTCAGGTGACCCAAGTAAAACCCAAAGGAAAGCCTACAGAGTTCCTCTCGGGGGACGTGCGGGCCCTCCCTAAGCGCCAGCTCAGCGAGGAGACCTGCAACAAGTGGCTGTACAAGGTTGGCAGCCTGCCGAGCGGGGAGGCGGTCCAGATCGCCAACTACTACCAGGACAACCTCCTGGTGGCCCAGAAGGTACGCAAGGCCAACAAGGACTTCTTCGTCATCGGGAAGCTCCCCGGGCTGTACGGAAAGTGGCTCTGGAGGGACGCAGGGAAGATGGTGGTTGTGACCGAGGGGGAGATAGACGCCCTCACGGTCTCCCAGGTGCAGGGCAACAAGTGGCCTGTGGTGTCGCTGCCCAGCGGCGCATCGGCAGCCAAGAAGGACATCCAGCGGGAACTGGAGTGGCTGGAGAAGTTCGAGACAGTGGTGCTCATGTTCGACATGGACGAGCCTGGGCGCAAGGCCGCGGCGGAGTGCGCGGAGCTGTTCACCCCGGGGAAATGCAAGATCGCCTCGCTGCCCCTCAAGGACGCCAATGAGATGCTCGTGGCCGGCCGCGGGGCGGAGATCATTGACGCCATCTGGGGAGCCAAGGTGGCCCGCCCGGACGGCATCATAGGCTGGGACGAGCTGTGGGATGTCATCTCCGAAGAGCAGGAAGAGGTGGAGGCCCAGAAGTACCCATGGAGCGGCCTTAACCGGAAGCTAGTAGGCCTGCGGAAGCGCGAGCTGGTCACCTTCGCGGCTGGAACCGGGGTGGGTAAGAGCACCATGATGCGGGAGATCGCCTACAGCCTACTCCAGCAGGGCCAGAGGGTTGGCGTGCTGATGCTCGAAGAGGGCAAGGCCGACACAGCCCGGAGCATGGTGTCGCTGGCGATGAACATGCCCTTCCGCCAGAGCTACCCCAAGTGGTACCTGGAGATGTTCCCGGAGCTTACTCCCCCTGAGTTACCCCAGGAGAAGCGCAAGGAGGGCTATGAGAAGGTCCAGGGCGCCGGCAGGTTCTTCCTGTACGACCACTGGGGCTCCACCGATGTGAACAACCTCCTCTCCAAGATCAGATATATGGCCAAGGGCCTCCAGTGCGACTACATCATCCTGGACCACTTGAGTATTGTCGTGTCTGGCTCTGAGGGCGACGACGAGCGCCGGATGATCGACCTGGTAGTGACCAAGCTCCAGACGCTCATCCAGGAGTGCAACGTGGGCCTACTCATGGTGAACCACCTGAAGCGCCTGGAGGGAAAGAAGGGCCACGAGGACGGCGAGAGGGTATCCCTGTCGCACCTGAGGGGCTCAGGGTCGATCGCCCAGCTCAGCAACATCGTGATAGGTATCAACAGGCAGCCAGAGGACAACAAGGTGTCCGTGGAGGTCCTAAAGAACCGCTACACGGGAGCCAGGGGCGACGCAGGGGAATTAGAGTACTCCCAGGAGACAGGGAGATTGACTGAAGTGACTGAGGCGAGGGTGGAGTTCTAAAGTGAAAATATTGGAACAGGAAACGTACCACATGATTCCAGGGGACGCGCTGACGTTTCCGTACCCGGATGGCTTACACCTCCAAATTGTGTATGAAGGGCTGGCTTTGGGGAATCTTACGGTGTCTTTTTACAAGCCTTTGAGAAAAGACACTTTCGTTGAGTTACCTAAGGATGCGTGAGTCCCTAGTGATCCTTACGCTCCTCACCGGCTGCTCCACCTTCCCAACCATCAACGAAAAGGACTGGACCTATGAATGCATCAACGGAGAATGGACCCTCACAGACGGGGTGCGAAAACTGCCAATCGCAGACCCAAAGCGCCCCGGATGGAACAAGCTGTGCCAAGCCATCTGACTGGCTTGTGGGGGAACTCGGATCATTACCGTTTTGTTTCTACAAACCCTGCTCATGCCCTGCTGGGATGCCCTGCGCTGGGAGGCGTAAATGAAGAAGTTCTTTGAAGACCCCGGGTTCCCCTACGTAGTCATCGTCATCCTCTACCTACTCCTGATCCCCGCAGCGGTCTGGTCGGAGCCCCTAGAACGCCTCAAGTACGACAAGGACACCGAGGCCTTCCACATCCCCCGGGCTCAGATGTACGAACTTGATGCAACCCTGAAGACCCTCGAACTCACCATAGAACGCCAGGCGGAGATAATCCGGCTGAAGGACAAACAGTTGAAGGAGTGCACCCCTAAATGAAAGCACATGACATTGCCATTATCGTAGGTGGGGGGCTCCTCGCCTTAGGCTGTACCTTGTCTTTAAGTCTAGCGTTTGCTATGAGCGCTTGGCACGGGGCCGTGGCATCTGCCGTTGTAGGTCTGCCAGTTATGGCCATAGGCCTGCTGCATAAGTATGCCCCCTGAGCCTCTCTACAAGGAAGCTGCCCTCCTAGCTCTCCTCAGGGACCCCTCGTACTTCCCCAAAGTCACCGGGGGGTGGTCCTACATGCCCACAGGCTCCGAGTACGTCTGGTATCTGCCCTACGGCAGCATCTTCTTACACTAAAGGAATCCCATGCTGTACTTCGACGTTGAGACGGACGGCCTACTTGACACGATGACCCGGGCGCACTGCTTGGTAATTCGGCGCCCCAATGGCGAGGTATTCAGGTTTCGCGAAAAGAGAATCCAGGACGGCCTCCAGATGCTGAGGGACTGCCAGACCATGGCAATGCCGATCGTAGGTCATAACGCCATCAAGTTCGACATCCCGGCGCTGAACAAGCTCTACGACGCGGGCCTACAGGACCAGGAGTTCGTCCTGGATACCCTGGTTCTGGCCCGCCTAGCCTTCCCGGATGTCGGAGAGCTGGACGACAAGGCCAAGCGGGTGATGGGCCGGAACCGAGGGAGCCACTCCCTGGAAGCCTGGGGGGTACGCCTGGGGAACCCCAAGGACCCCTACGAGGGGGGCTGGGAGGCCTGGAGCCAGGAGATGGAGGATTACTGCGTACAGGACGTGGATACCCTGGTGTCTCTACACAAACACGTGTGTGAACGGCTGGCTTCCTGGGGGTCCTATGACACCTCGGTGCGTCTGGAGCACCAGACGGCGGCCCTCATTGCCCAGCAGGAGCGCAACGGGTGGGCCTTTGACATCACGGGCGGCCTGAAGTTTTACTCTAAGCTGGCTGGGGAGCGCATGCGGCTGGAGGGGGAACTCAAGGAAGTATTCCCTCCCTGGGAGAGAAACGATGGGCGCCCGTTTGTGCCTAAGAGGGACGACAAGAAGCGAGGGTACGTTAAGGGCGTGCCGTTCCAGAAGCGCAAGATGGTCGAGTTCAACCCGGCCTCCCTGGTGCAGATCGGGGAGCGCCTTATCGAGACCAGGGGCTGGAAGCCGAAGGCGTTCACCCCAACTGGACGCCCTGTAGTGGATGAGGCGATCGTCTCGAGGCTACCCTACCCTGAGGCTAAGCTCCTAACGCGGTACCTAATGGTGCAGAAGCGCATCGGGATGCTGGCTGAGGGTGACTCAGCCTGGCTGAAGTTGGTGTCTAAGGAAGGAAGGATTCATGGATCAGTTAACACAAATGGTGCAGTTACTGGACGAGCTACACACTCGCACCCTAACATTGCACAGGTACCTGCGGTCCGAAAAGAGTACGGCCAAGAATGTCGCAGCTTGTTTGTCGCTAGGCCGGGTTGCGTGCTTGTTGGATCAGACCTCAGCGGCCTTGAACTGCGTTGTCTCGCACATTACCTCCACCCCTACGACGGAGGAGAATACGGACGAATCCTCCTCGAAGGAGATGTCCACAGCGAGAACGCTGCTGCGCTCTTCGGAGTTTCTGTTGGAGACGTTACTAAAGGCCAGCGAGAAAACGCCAAGACATTCATCTACGCCTTCCTCTACGGCGCGGGGGACCGGAAGCTCGGGTCGATCGTCAAGAAAGGCGCGGCCGAAGGCAATAAACTACGCGAAAGATTTCTACTGAGGTACACCGCGGTTGCCCGGCTGCTCAAGGCGATCCAGGTGGCAGTGAAGAAGCGCGGGTACCTACGAGGCCTAGACGGGCGCCACATCCCCGTCCGGTCCGAACATGCGGCCCTTAACACCCTACTCCAGGGGGCAGGCGCCCTCATCAGCAAGCAGTGGATTGTAGAAACCCACAAGCTGGTGCAGAGCCAAGGTCTAAAGGGCCGTCAGGTAGGATGGATTCACGATGAGGTCGAGTGGGAGACCGGACCCGAGCATGAGAATGCCATTGGGAAAGCCTGCGTCCGTGGCGCGGAGCTGGCCGGTCAGTTCTTCAACCTATCTGTGCCGATCGCAGCAGAGTATAAAATTGGCCGGACATGGGCAGATGTGCACTAATGACCCCACTCCACTTTTACTGCGAGCGGCGCCTCCTCTGGGGAACCCTAACGATGACCCAGAGGGACGGTATGCTGTGGTGCGAGGTTGTTTGGCATGGCTAGGATGCACTCCGCCCACTACAAGGGAGCAGCCGCTGAGTACCTGGCGGCCTCCCTGTGCCTAGCCCTGGGGCAGCAAGTCTACTGGCCAGCAGTCCAGCAGGACAGCGTGGACTTCGTTTTGGAGACCCGGAACGGCCTCAAGCGGGTCCAGGTTAAGTCAGCCCACTGGGACACCCAGGGTTCCACCCGGAAGTACCTGGTGTGCAACACGACAACCCGAGGGTGGACCCCAGGGACCCCCATCAAACGCCTCTACGACATCCTCTTCGTGTGTGCTGAGGGGCGCTGCTGGATCATCCCGGCAAGCAAGATCACCAAGACCAAACTAGTGCTGGAAGGCGGGAAGGACCGCTGGAAGCAATTCGAGAAACGCTTTATTACAGGAGCCCCAAAGTGATCCCCAAGAACCTGAACGTGTACGACTACGTGACTGCGGAAGTCCTGCGCTGCCACGCCATCCTCGACCAGTTCCCCGTAGACCGCGCCCAGGACGGCGAGGCTCTCTCCCTGTCCCAGCGAATGGAGCTGGCCAAGGAAGCCTTCATCAAACTTGAGGGCGAGCGCTGCACAGCCAGGCATGAGTACCTGGCGGCCATTGGCGCCCTGTCGAGCACGGGGAAACATTGAGGCGCTCACTCCTCCTCGACGCCGACATCGTAGCCTACAAGTTCGCCTCGGTAGCACAGGAGACCTACTCCTTCGGCGACGGGGTGATGATAACGGACGTTGAGCCCATCGAGGGGATCATCGCGGAGATGAACGGATACATCGAGAAGCTGGCCACTGACCTGGTAGCTGACGATGTGATCGTGTGCCTGAGTGATCCTACCGGGCACTACTTCCGCAAGGACATCTACGGCCCCTATAAGGCACCCAGGGCAAACCTGGCGAAACCCGTGCACCTCAAGACCCTCAAGGAATACCTGGGATCCTCCTACACCTCCTTCGCCCGCCCGGCGCTGGAGGCGGATGACGTGATGGGCATCCTCCACACTCACCCAGACCTCATCAAGGGTGAGACGGTCATCGTGTCGATCGACAAGGACATGGAGCAGATACCTGGGCTCCTGTTCAACCCCATGCACGACGCTGAGCCCAGGGAGATCACGCCATACGCTGCGGACTACATGTTCTACACCCAGTGCCTCACAGGGGACCGCGTTGACAACTACCCGGGGTGCCCCGGAATAGGACCCGTGAAGGCCGCGGCCGCCTTAGAGACACACGAGGGCGAGAAGTACTGGGATATCGTCAAGGGAGTGTACGAGTCCAAGGGGCTCACCGAGGAGGACGCCCTGGTCCAAGCCCGTTGCGCCAGGATTCTCCGAGCAGAGGACTACGACTTTAAACGCAAGAAACCCATCCTATGGACACCAAAGCAATGATATCACACCCTAAAGCCAAAGCCAGCGACTACGAGAAGCTGATCCAAGACTACGAGATACACGCAGCGCCGGGGATGAAGCCCTTACCCCTGGATGCCAGCGCCGCTATCAATTCCGGACTTGAGGCCGCAGCCAAGGCTACCAACCCCAAGGACTCCATCGGGGCCACCAAGCTGCCCCTGTCGTGGGTTCCAGAGAGCGCCCTGGTTTTCCTGGCGATGGCCTTTACCGAGGGCGGCATTAAGTACGGCCCCGGTAACTGGCAGGAGTCCGGGGTTCGAGTCTCGATCTACATAGACGCCGCTAAGCGCCATGTGGCTAAATTTATGGCAGGCGAGTGGGTGGACCCTAAGACTGGAATACCTCACCTAGCTTCGGCGATGGCGTGCTACGGAATCATCCTGGATGCAGATATGCTGAACAAGCTTACGGATGACAGGCCAGTGCCCAATACTGCCCTTCCGGACCTGATAGACGCAGGCGCCGATCTCGTCAAACACCTCAAGGAGTTATACGGTAAATGATGAACAACAGCCTCATCGGGATATGGAAAAAAGCCCCCAGGTTATCGCTACACAACTGCGCCTACCTGCCTGATCCAGCCTTTAGGCGGTTTATCCGCCGCCAGATGGCGCGGGAGGTACTCTCAGAAGCAGAAGAGAAGGTTACGTTCACTGAGAGACGCACGGATACCCCCAATTACACGGACATTAGCGCATCCGTTATCGTCATGACAGGGGCAGAACTGGCAGACCTACTCCAGGAAGCCTATGACCTAGAGAGGTACTACTAAAATCCCCTTACCTTTCAACCACTTAGAATAACCTGCACTACAAGCGAGTATTACCCTCTGGGGCGGCTAAGGCCCCAGGGGCCCCCTAAGTACCCCTTAGGTAACCCTAAGGCACCCCTCTATGGATTCCCTCCCCAATAAGTCCGAAGACCTCATCCAGCTCCTCGACAGCCGGTACCCAGAGCGCACCCCCAGCCTGAAGGATTCAGACCGGGAGGTGTGGTGGAAGGCTGGCCGCAGGGCCCTCATAGACGACCTCCTCAACCAGGTCCGTCAGCAGAAAGACCCCCACCCTGATGTGCAAAGCACCGAAAGCACCCAAGATTAAGACCCCGGCGCCCGTAGCGCCCCTTCCGCCCCCCGCGGAAGTGAAGACGGCAGAGGAAACCTCCACCTCGTCCCGCCGTAAGCGCCGCACCTCCTTGCGGCTCCAGACGCCCGCCTCCTCGGGCCTCTCACTCCCTCAGTAGACCCCTATGTCCGACCAGAAAGGCCCCATCGAGGCCCGTTACTCGGTGCTGACCACAGTACGCGACCCCTACCTCCAACGGGCACGCTCCTGTGCGTACTACACCATCCCGAGCTTAATGCCCGAGGATACCACCAGCCGCGGCAATGAGACCTTTCGCACCCCCCATCAATCCCTAGGGGCCCGTGGGCTCAACAACCTGGCTGCCAAGCTCCTCCTGACCCTGTTCCCGCCCAATACTGCCCCCTTCCGGATGCAGATCGGCGACTACGACATGGAGAAGGTGGCCCAGCAAGAAGGTCAGAGAGCCACGTTCGAGGAGGCCTTCGCCAAGATCGAGCGCCAGGTCCAGGTCGATATCGAGACCTCCAGGAACTCCCGGCCCAAGATCGTCTACGGCATCATGCAGGCCCTCCTGTCTGGCTCAGTCTGCTTCCAGCAGCTCAACAAGGGCTACCGCGTCTACCGTCTAGACTCCTTCGTGTGTACCACGGACGGCGCCGGGGAAGACACTGAGATCATCACTGCCGAGCAGATCGACCCTTCCACCCTGACTACCGAGCAGCTAGAGTCCTACGGCCTCCAGGATGACCCTAAGGCACCCCTGGACCGCTCTGGGTGGCCCTGGCTGTACACCCAGATCAAGCGCGGCCCAAGCCGATGGACCTGGAAGCAGGAACTCAAAGGCGTAGAGGTGGACGGCTCCCAAGGCTCTTCCGCCCTTGACGAGTGCCCCTGGTGGATCACCCGGCCCTTCCAGCAGGACGGAGAGGACTACGGGCGCTCCTTCGTGGAGCACTACCTCGGCGAGTTAATCAGCCTGGAAGGCCTCTCTAAGGCCATGGTTGACGGCGCAGCCGCGGCAGCCAAGGTGGTCTACCTGCACCGCCCCGGTGCCCAGACCAGCATCCGCCAGTTCAAGAATGCCGCAAACCTGGACCTAGTTCCAGGCGAGGAGGGCGACATCTTCGCCGTAACCCTCGACAAATACGCTGACTTCCGCGTAGCCTTCGAGCAAGCGCAGATTCTCACCAAGAGCCTCTCCCAGTCCTTCCTGCTCACCTCCTCCGTACAGCGCTCAGGCGAGCGTGTAACCGCCGAGGAGATTCGGGCAATGGTAGGCGAGCTGGAGGACGGCCTCGGCGGGGTGTACTCCGTCTTCGCCCAGACCCTTCAGTACCCTTTGGTAAAAGCCAAGCTGGCTCAACTCCAACGCCAGAACCGCCTCCCGTCACTCCCGAAAGAAGTCCAGCCTCTGGTCACTACTGGCCTCCAGGCCCTCGGACGCGGGCAGGACTTCAACAAGCTCACCCTCCTCCTCCAGACCTCCAACAACACCCTAGGCCCAGAAACCACGGCCAAGTACCTGAACCCCTCAGACGGCCTAAGACGCCTCGCTACGTCCCTCTCGGTTGACCCGAAGGGCCTAGTACGCACCGAAGAGGAAGTCCAGGCAGCAGAGCAGCAGGCTATGGCCTCTGCCATGATGGAGCAGGCCGCGGCCCCGGTCGCTGGTGAGATAGCCTCCGCAACACTTAACCCCCAAGCATAGGATCAATGACTAAAGCTGTCACTCTGAACCCCGTAGCGGCCCCTGTGGCCCCTGCTGTACCCCCCGTTCCCCCCTCAGCAACCGATGCGATCGTCAAGGACCTTGAAGGCAAGGCCAAGGAAGTCCGCGTCATCACTGAAGGCCCCCAGGCCGGTACGGTCCGGGTGGACTGGTAATGAGCCTGACGACTGCCTCCGCACCGAGCGCGCCGGCTCCAAGCCCCCAGGAACACCTGTCGGCTACCCCGACTGCCCACGGCCTGGTACCGGACAGCCCGGAGTACGACGCCTACATGATGAAGATGGGCGAGGATGTGGAGGTCTTCATTGACCGCACCACGACCTCAGCCAAGCTGGGCCAACAACAGGAATCCCCCCAGGAACCCTCGGGTCCCCAAAGGGACGAGAAGGGCCGCTTCGTGTCGGACAAGGCTGACGCTGAACAGCCCCCAAAGGTCTGGGTGGAAGAAGTCTCCGAAGAGAGGCGCGCCAAGGTAGCCAAGTTCAAGAGCACTGACGACCTCGCCAAGGCCTACCTCGAACTCCAGGCCAAGCTAAGTGGCGGGAAGCAACCGGCGCCGCAGGCCGACAAGAAAGCCGAGGAGGCCCACGAGGGCACCCAAGAGGAACCCCAGGCAGCCCCGGCTGACAAGGCCGCTGCTGAGGAAGCTGTCGCAGCCGCAGGCTTCGAGATGGGCGAGCTGGAGAACGAGTACGCCAACCTCGGGGACCTCAGCGAGGAGTCCTACGAGAAGCTGGCCAAGATCGGTATCGGCAAGGCCCACGTGGCAGCCTACATCGCTGGGCAGCAGGCTCTAGCCCAGGCCTCCCACCAGGCCGCCTTTGAGGTAGCTGGCGGGGAGGATGCCTACTGGGCAATGGCCGACTGGGCTAAGTCAAACCTCTCCAAGGGCGCCCAGGCAGCCTACGACCGCGCAGTGGACAGCGGCGATCCTGACACAGTGCGCTTAGCAGTAGAGGGCCTGTACTCCAAGTACACGGCAGCCAACGGGGCGCCTGCGAAGGTTTCCCTTTCGGGCAACTCCGGGGCAACCCGGGGGGCCACCTATGGGTATGAATCAGAAGCCCAGATGATGGCCGATATGTCAAACCCTCAATATTCACGTGATCCTGCCTTCCGCTCCATGGTGGAACGCAGGCTTGCTGCAACTACGGCATTCTAGAACGCCTGACAGTTGCAGCGTTACGGACCTCGGGGCACGTCCTAAAACTGCCCCAGCTTCATGCCTCTTTAGGCAGTAGCCGCATACCCCTCCTCTCCTCACAACACCTGTTAGCCCGGCTGAGGCCGGACAACTCTCTGGGAGCACTGAGCGGGCAAGGAGTGAGCGCGGGAAACCATCCCCAAACTCCCCTTATAGGTAACACGAAATGAGTAACTCTGTACCCAGTCGTATTGGTCAGGTAAACAACGCCGGTGATCCGTTAGCGCTGTTCCTGAAGAAGTTCGGCGGCGAAGTTCTGACCGCTTTCAATCAAAGCACCGTCACTGGCGGTAAGTTCATGGAGCGCTCGGTCTCCGGCCAGAAGTCTGCAACCTTCCCGGTTGTCGGTCGTATCGCAGCTCCCACGATTCACACCCCGGGCAATGAGATTCTCGGTACGAACATCGCGTCGAACGAGAAGATCATCGACATCGACGGCTTGTACCTCGAACACATCTTCTTGGCGTCTATCGACGAGATGATGAACCACTACGATGTGCGTGCCCCGTATGCCCAGCAGTTGGGTGAAGGCCTGGCACTCCAGAAGGACAAGAACCTTCTCCAGTTGGTGGTCCTCGCAGCCCGCACCGCAACGCCTAACTTCACTGGTGGCGATGCAGGTAGCTCGCTGATCAACGTCAACTACAAGACCGACAGCACCACGCTGGCCGGCGGCTTGTTCTTAGCTGCTGAGACCCTGGATGACAAGCACATCCCGGATAGCCGCTATGCGTACATGAAGGCCACCCAGTACTACTTGCTGGCCCAGAACACCACGGCTATCAACCAGTTGTTCGGCGGCTCGGGCGCGTACTCTGACGGTCGAGTCACCCGTATCGCGGGCATCGAGCTGGTCAAGTGCAAAGGCTCCATCTTCCCGGCAACCAACATCACCGGCATCCTGAGCAAGTACACCGTCAACGCGAGCACCACTGCCGCGCTGGTGTGCCACGGCTCCGCCGTTGGTACGGTCAGCCTCAAAGGCGTCCAGATGGAAACCGGCTACGACATGCGTCGTCAGGGCACGTTGATGCTCAGCAAGATGGTGGTTGGTTCGGGCGTACTGCGCCCCGAGTCGGCTGTCGAACTGAAGACGGCTTAATCTATGGCCGCTGTCCTCTTTACCTGCCGCGTGCAGGGCTTCAGCAACGCTGGGGCTCTTGGTACCGCTACTGGCATGGTGGGCGAGGTCAACCTGCTTCAAGTCGAAGTGATGGACGACAATTCCATCCGCTTCACGGACGCAGCAAACGTCAAGCACACCCTCTTCCTCCACGACCGCGAAGTCAGCAAGTTCTTCAAGCGCATCCTCTCGGGTGCCGCTGGAGTTCCCACGACCAAAACCTGGTCCGACTAGTAGTCCCTTAGAACCCCTCAGGTAACCCCTGGGGGGTTTTTCCGTCCCTTATTCCTTATCCCATGGCAAATATCCGAGTACTACGCGATCAAGTCAGCGGTGGATGGGTTCAGTCCCTGGCTCCCCTGATTGGCGGCTCCGTCCAAGCAACACTCTCAGGCAGCTCTGTGCAGCTCACGCTGCCCGCTAACTCCGAGGTGGTGCGCGTGGCTGCCACAGGAGACTGCTATCTACGCTTCGGCTTCGGCTCTGCCGTGGCTACCTCCGCAGACATGCTCTGCCCGGCAGGCGTGGACGTGATCAACGTCC
>JACCDR010020440.1_pt1 | contig 13447 bp, 9 predicted proteins | sample 7446431 | NCBI WGS metagenome assembly JACCDR01 (sample SAMN15323443, study PRJNA562643) | freshwater metagenome | isolation source: river surface water | place: USA:Blue River Watershed | collected 2017-08-17
AAACGTAAGTATTCTCAACCCTACCGATATAGCCATGACGCTTCAATCACTTAACCGTGAATCTTCCGATGTGGTTCATGGCGTTTGTCAGGGATTTATCGGCGGTGGGATCGCGGGAGAGGCCATGTTGATTTTTAATGGCACCGATTTCAACGACCTCGCAAAATTGCTTAAATATGAAAGAGTGACTGACGAGCAAGCAGAGTACGAGTTGCTTATGGATACCGCGAATGTTCTTAATGGTGCGTGCATGAGGGGTATTGCAGAACAACTGGATACTCATTTTAGTTTTGGACCACCCATGTTACTTGGCCAACATTGTAATATTACAGATCTACTCCAAAATAATAAGATGACCTGGAAACAAGCGTTGGTGGTAGAAATAAACTATTCTATTGAGCACCATAAGATCAACTGTGATCTACTCTTAGTGATTGCAGAACACTCTATATCGGGATTGATACAAAAACTTAATTATTTACTCGACTAACAGTTGTAACTAGCGCATGACAATAAACAAAGAAATATCTGATTTTTTTGAGGATGTTCATTGGTTAATGGATATTCTGCAAAATATTGATGCAGGTCTTGTGGTCATGGACAAGGACTACAAGGTGAAGCTATGGAATAGTTTTATGCAAAATCATAGCGGCAAAACTCCTGAGTTAGTGTTAAATAAAAGTATCTTTTCCGTATTTCCCGAATTGTCAGAGTCTTGGTTTAAACACAAGGCTCAATCTGTATTTGTACTTCAGAACGCCGCATTCACAACATGGGAGCAGCGCCCCTATCTATTTCGCTTTCCACACTATCGACCGATTACCGGAACGGCGGAATACATGTATCAGAATAGTACGATTATTCCACTCGTAGATACAAAGGGTAAAGTTGATCACGTGTGTTTAATTGTTTACGACGTCACTGATACAGCTGTGAACAAATTAGCGCAAGAGCACGCCAACAGCCAATTGCAAAATCTCAGTCGCACCGACCATTTGACGGGACTTTACAACCGTGGCTATTGGGAATTGCGCTTGATTCAAGAATTCAAACGCTTTGATCGCTATGAACAACCCTCAACGTTAATCATGATGGACATAGACCATTTTAAAAAGGTCAACGATACCTACGGCCATACCGTGGGCGATGACGTAATTCGTCAGGTCAGCAAAGCATTGAAAGAGCAAGTGCGCGACCTCGATATTCCTGGACGATATGGCGGCGAAGAATTCGGCGTCATAATGACGGGTACAGACGCAAAAGGAGCCGCGATTTTTGCTGAACGATTAAGAGCCTGCATAGAAAAGATGGTCGTCACCTCAGAGGCACACCAAGTAAAATTTACCATTAGCTTAGGAATTTCCCAACTGACATCCGAAACTGCAGACCATCGCGCTTGGATAGAAAAAGCAGACTCCGCGCTTTACAAATCAAAACAAGGCGGGCGGAATCGCTTCACCATCCTCTAATTTCCACCTCTCAATGTCTTGAGCTTCGCTGCACTAGCGTGGAGCTAAATTAACGACGAAATAAATAGGGGAACAATTTCCGTTTTTCATCCTGCGACAAAGCTTCGACTCTGACTTTATTGCGCTCGGGAATTTCATCCACATCCGCAAAAAACTCAATCGCCTTTGTTAAGCTCGCCTCACGAATTATATGAATGATGGGATATGGAGAGCGGTTCGTTAGATTTTCATTGTCATCGGCTTCCGCTCCAGCAAAACAATAATGAGGATGAAAACTCGCTAACTGGTACACACCCTGCCAACCTTGTCGCTTAAGCTGTGCTTGTGCCCAGATCAGAAACTGATGGTAATCAAAAAAATCCTGAAGAAAGTTGGGAATTATTAGAAGAGTCGTCTCTATTACCGCAGGGGGAGATTTATCCAATAATAGCATCTCATCAAACAATTCTTGTAGGAGTGTATCTTCCGCCCTAGCCTTGCTCACGTAAAAGCGTACTCTATTATCTGCAGTTGGCCGAACTGAGAATGGACATAAATTTAATCCGATAACAACAGTGTGAAGCCAAGTAACCACTTCCTTCTTAATTTCATCCACAGAGACCCCCAACAAATAAAAATTTTAAAAAAAAAGAGCCCATCAGGCTCTTTTTTTGCGAAGTCACATATTATTTGTGTTTGATCTTAGCAACTTCTTTCAAGTGCGATTGATAACTTTTAAAGTCGTACCCGCCGTTGATATTAGCCAACTGGGTTGAAATCGAATTTCGCTGCTCTGCTGGCACCTTGTCCTCAGTGCCCAAGTGTACTGAGGACAAGGAAACAATGGCAAAATCGCCACTGCCTAGTTTTACATTACCCAACACGGGCTTTTCCGCTGGGGTCGCTAGACTAAAGGCATATTGCAATACATCACGATCTGTTGCGGCATCGTTGCGATTGACACCTGTGGCGGTTTTCAACTCATAACCTAAGGCAGTCGCTTGCTCGGCTAGGGTTTTCCCAGAATTGATAGCGGCAAGAATGTCTTTAGCCTGCTGTGCCAATAACGCCTGCGTTTTTTCCGCACGAACCACAGCTGTTACCTTATCCTTGACGGCTTCCAGCGGCTGCAATGCTGCAGGTTTACGGTCAGTTTTCTTCACAACCACAACGCGATTCGTTTCAATTTCAATAGGCTCGCTTGCGTTCCCCTCCTCTAAGACCTCAGTTGAAAATGCCGCTTTAACGAAAGCCGGGTTAGCTGTTAAATCTTTTCCTCCTGTTCTAGCAAAAAGACCCGTATTTTGCGCATTGAGACCTAGCTCTTTAGCTAAGCTGGTGAGGTTTTCCGCGTTAAATGCGAGATCTTTGATTCTTTCGAGTTTTGCAGCAAATTGCGTATCAGCTTCAGTGCGCTTTAATTGATCGACAATCGCCGCTTTGGACTCTTCCAAAGTCGGTGGCTTAGAACCGCGCTCTGCAACCAATTTAATGATATGCACACCCGCCTCGGATTTAACAGGCGCAGAGATTTCACCTACTTTCAGTTTCGCGAGTGCAGCTTCAAACTCTGAAGGGAAAGCGTCGCCTGATGAAAAGCCCAAATCACCGCCCTGCTCTTTTGAGCCCGAGTCTGCTGAAAATTCTTTTGCTAATTTTGCAAAATCTTCACCCGCAGTTAGCTTCGCTTTCACTTCATCTGCACGTTTTTGCGCATCAGCACCTTCAAACAAAATATGCGCGGCCTGACGCTCAGTTTTCGCAACAAAAGATTTTGTATTCTGATCAAATTGCTTTTGAATTTGATCGTCGCTAACGTTGATTGCTTTGGCCAGTTCTTCCGAACTCAACTCAACGTAATCAACGGCAACTTGCTCCGGAGTCGTGTAAGTCGCAGTGTTTGCATCATAGTTCGCCTTGATGTCATTCTCTTCCACCACTACAGACTTTTCAGCCTTGTCTGCGGGAATCACAAGATAACTGAAATCGCGGGACTGAAAGCTAAGACCAATTATATTCTTCAATTCCGTTGGAGTAACGAAAGAGGATTGTGTAATGGTCGTTTGCAATTGATTGACGAGAGTATCCTCACCAACAGCAACCCGGTAAGTGGCAGGTGTGAAACCTTGGTAACGCAGCATTTGCAGAAAGCGCTCTTGATCAAAAGCATTATCTTTCTGAAAAGCCGGAGACATCAAAATATTTTTATCAATATCAACCCGATTCGCGGCCATACCATTCTTTTTGGCCGCTTGCGCTAAGACTGCGCGATCTATAAGACCTTCTACCACTGGCTCACGCAATTTTTCGTCGGTCAGAAAATCTGCTGGTACCGACTCGCCATAGCGGCTAATAATGGCTTGTTTACGGTTTTGAATTCCACGGGTTATGTCCGTTTCAGTAATGGCGGCATCGTTCACTTTTATTGTTTTGTTTGCAGAGGCATCCCATTGAAACAACGCCTCCGCACCAGAAACTGCAAATATGATGACGAGCAATCCAATTAAAATACTGGAAATAACGCCCTTAGAATTGTCTCGCATTTGCTGTAACATTTTACGCTAACTCCTAACCGACTTATTACAGAATTGATTTTTTCAACGCAAAACGCTAGGGCTCTGCCGCTCAAATCCAACTCACTATTGTTTAACAAAAAGTTGCAAAACTCTTGAGTGTTTAATAAAAAAGGCGCAATTTAAAATGCGCCTTTTTCCCACCCTACCACCAACGTGAAGAACAGAAGTCGGCAGCAAAGATAATTAATTCACTGCATCTTTTAATGCTTTTCCGGGTTTAAACCCAGGCACTTTGCTCGCAGCAATTTGTATTTCCTTTCCTGTTTGCGGGTTGCGACCAATGCGCGCAGCACGTTCTTTTACAGAGAAAGCGCCAAAGCCAACCAAGACAACCGAATCACCATTTTTAAGGGCTGTAGTGATACTTTCTACAACTGCATCCAAGGCGCGACCGGCCGCTGCTTTTGGAATATCTGCTGATGCGGCAATCGCTTCAATAAGTTCAGTTTTGTTCACGCAAGACCCCTTTCTGATTATTTATTCAACTAATTTACGTCGTCATCCGCCAAGGGATAAATCCAACGCTACCCACACAAAAAAGTAATTGCGATTTATACCAACTGAGAACTTGAGGGTCAAGGAATCATGCGGTTTTCTGTGCAGCAATTTGATTTTTGTTTACTTTGTAGTCGCCATCCCTAGCTCCGCTGTGTCATTTCAACACGTTTTAAATCAGTGCGTACTAATTCGCGTAGACTCTGATTTTTGTGCAGCTTGTTCAAGTGCTCTATATTCATCATCCGAAAGAGGCTTGGGCATATGTTGCAAAGCAAGCTCTAACACTTCATCAATCCATTGGACGGGCTTGATAAATAAATCCGCTTTGATATTCGACGGAATTTCTTTTAAGTCACGCTCGTTACCTGCAGGTATAATGACTGTTTTGATGCCGCCACGGTGTGCTGCAAGTAATTTTTCTTTCAAGCCGCCTATCCGCAAGACTTCACCTCGCAACGTTATTTCACCCGTCATTGCTACATCTGCACGCACAGGAATCCCTGTTTGCACAGAAACCAATGCGGTGCACATCGCAATACCAGCACTCGGCCCGTCTTTTGGTGTAGCGCCCTCTGGAACGTGAATATGAATATCCACTTTTTCATGGTAATCAGGCGCGATTCCCAACACTTGTGAGCGCGACCTGACGACGGTTAGTGCAGCCTGGATAGACTCTTGCATAACATCACCCAAAGAACCTGTTTTAATTATGCGCCCCTTACCCGTGACGGCAGAAGATTCAATTGTCAACAATTCACCGCCGACCTGTGTCCAAGCCAACCCAGTGACCTGGCCAATTTGATCTTTGCTTTCCGCTTTACCAAAATCAAATTTGCGAACACCTAAAAGCTCTTCAACATTGGCAGAATCAATAATATCTGCAGTGAGTTGTTTTGTTTTCACATGATGCGTCACAACTTTGCGACACATTTTTGCAATTTCGCGCTCGAGCCCTCTTACGCCTGCTTCACGCGTGTAATACCTAACTATATCGCGTATAGCCTCTTGCTTAATTTCAACTTCATTTTCTTTAAGGCCGTTGGCTTTCATCTGTTTGGGAATTAAATAACGGGATGCGATATTTAATTTTTCATCTTCTGTGTAGCCAGGTATGCGAATAACCTCCATACGATCCAACAAGGGGCCAGGAATATTCATGGAGTTGGACGTACAAACAAACATCACATCGGACAAATCATAATCCACTTCGAGATAATGATCATTAAAATGATTGTTCTGCTCAGGGTCCAAAACTTCTAACAATGCAGACGCTGGATCGCCGCGATTATCCATTCCCATTTTGTCAATTTCGTCGAGTAAAAAGAGCGGATTTTTCACGCCAACTTTTGCCATCTTCTGAATTAATTTTCCGGGCAAGGAACCAATATAGGTGCGTCTGTGTCCGCGAATCTCAGCTTCATCACGAACTCCGCCGAGAGCCATGCGTACAAATTCACGGTTAGTCGCGCGCGCAATAGATTCACCCAAAGAAGTTTTGCCTACGCCAGGTGGCCCCACTAAACACAAAATTGGGCCCTTCACTTTTTTCACACGCTGTTGCACTGCGAGATATTCGAGGATGCGCTCTTTAACTTCATCCAAACCAAAATGATCTTTATTCAATACTTCTTCTGCGCGCAATAAATCGTGGCGAACTTTACTACGCTTAGACCAAGGTACCTTAACCATCCAATCAATATAGGCGCGAAGCACAGAAGCTTCAGCAGACATGGGTGACATCATTTTTAATTTGTTCGCTTCAGCACGAGCTTTTTCCGCAACTTCTTTAGGCATTCCGGCAGAGGCGATTTTGTTTTCGATTTCATCCGCCTCACTAACTTCCTCACCCATTTCGCCCAATTCTTTTTGAATCGCTTTAATTTGCTCGTTCAAATAATATTCGCGCTGGCTTTTTTCCATTTGTTTTTTAACACGGCCACGAATTTTCTTTTCAACTTGAAAGACATCAACTTCAGTGTCCATCAAACCCAGCAAATGATCCATGCGCGCGCGAACATCAATAATTTCCAAAATGGCTTGTTTTTGTGGCAACTCCAGAGACATATGCGCAGCAATAGTGTCAGTCAGCCTGCTGGGATCATCGATACCAGACAATGAGGTAATAACTTCTGCGGGCACTTTTTTACTGAGATTAACGTATTGCTCAAATTGATTTATGGCAGCAGAGACCATAGCGTGCGCTTCAGAACCGGATACACCAATCTCCTCCAAAGGATGAATTTGAGCGCGAAAATAATTTGCCATTTCCTCTATTTTTTCTATCTGCGCGCGCTCTTTGCCTTCAATCAATACCTTGACGGTGCCATCGGGCAATTTGAGCAACTGTAAGATTGCGGCAACAGTGCCAACAGCATATAAATCTTCCGCTCCAGGATCGTCCTGCGCAGGATTTTTTTGGGCGACGAGCAACACTTGCTTATCCGCCGCCATGGCCTTTTCTAACGCCTCAATGGATTTTTCACGACCTACAAATAAAGGTGTGACCATGTGCGGATAAACCACCACATCGCGCAGTGGTAGAAGGGGTAATTCATTTAATGCAGACATAGCTAATTTTCGATTGTCCATTGGGTATCCTCTCGTGTCGAGGCGAAAAACCTCTTGCCTCGCCTTAGAATGGGGGATCAATTGGGAATTACAAGTTTCTACTCCACAAAAAATAAAAGGGTGCTAAAAAGCACCCTTTTCGAGACAACTTATGCGCAGGGGTGCTGTTAAGGTTCGGCCGCTGTTTTGGCCGGCTTATCCGTGTTTTCATAAACCAACAAAGGTTCAGATTCACCGCGAATAACTGATTCATCAACAACTACCTTAACGACATTGTCCTCGGATGGAATGCGGTACATGGTGTCCAGTAAAACATTTTCCATGATGGAGCGCAAACCCCTCGCCCCCGTTTTTCGATCCATCGCTCGCAACGCTACCGCTTCGAGAGCGTCGGGACGGAAATCGATGGTGACACCTTCCATTTCAAACAAACGCGCATATTGCTTGGTTAAGGCATTTCTCGGTTCGGTTAGGATCTGAATGAGCGCCGCTTTATCCAACTCATCCAACGTAGCAATAACCGGCAAACGACCAACAAATTCTGGAATCAAACCATATTTAACCAAATCTTCCGGCTCTAAATCTTGCAATGTTTCGCCAAAGTTACGCTTTTCATCTTTACTTTTAACTTCAGCCGAGAAACCTATGCCGCCTTTTTCAGATCTATCTCGAATAACTTTATCCAAGCCAGCGAAAGCGCCACCGCAAATAAACAGGATATTGGAAGTATCCACTTGCAAAAACTCTTGCTGAGGATGCTTGCGCCCACCCTGAGGCGGTACAGATGCTACAGTGCCTTCTATCAACTTCAACAGTGCTTGTTGAACACCTTCCCCAGAGACATCACGGGTAATTGAGGGGTTATCTGACTTGCGCGAAATTTTGTCGATTTCATCGATATAAACAATACCTTGTTGAGCTTTGTCCACATCATAATCGCATTTTTGCAAAAGCTTCTGAATAATGTTTTCAACGTCTTCGCCGACATAACCAGCTTCTGTCAAGGTTGTTGCGTCAGCAATTGTAAAAGGAACATCTAATAGACGAGCCAAAGTCTCAGCTAAGAGTGTTTTACCGCTACCGGTTGGCCCAACCAAGAGAATATTACTTTTACCTAGTTCAACAGGTTCTTTCTCTTTGGTTTTAGTACCCACACGCAAACGTTTGTAGTGGTTGTAGACCGCAACCGCTAAGACCTTTTTTGCACGACGCTGGCCTATAACATACTGATCCAAAATCGCCGATATTTCGTGTGGCTTGGGCAGCTTTTCGGATGAGCCCTCGGTAGTACTTTCTTGAATCTCTTCGCGAATGATATCGTTACAAAGATCAACACACTCATCGCATATAAAAACCGAAGGGCCTGCAATCAATTTGCGAACTTCGTGTTGACTCTTTCCGCAAAAGGAACAATACAGTAACTTTCCGCTTTTATCGCCAGTATCACCAGTGTGATCGGTCATTGGAGCTACTCCATCTTGTTAAGCAAGATTCTTGCTGTAAATAACTTGGATTAATCTACTAAGGATGTTAGATCAAAGATTCAATTTTGCTTAGCTTTTAACTGCTCGCTTATCGATAACTGAATCAATTAAACCGTATTCTTTTGCTTGATCCGCTGACATAAAATTATCGCGTTCTGTATCCACCTCAATTCTTTCGACAGTTTGGCCAGAATGGAATGCCATCAACTCGTTTAAACGCGCACGCATTTTTAGAATTTCTTGCGCTTGAATATGGATATCTGAAGCCTGACCTTGAGCACCGCCACTCGGCTGGTGGATCATTACACGAGAATTGGGCAGGCAAAAACGCTTGCCTTTAGCGCCGGCGTTAAGCAGAAATGCTCCCATGCTACAAGCTTGGCCAATGCACATGGTACTTACGTCGGGCTTGATGAACTGCATGGTGTCGTAAATAGACATGCCTGCAGTAACCGAGCCGCCCGGAGAATTGATATATAAATGAATATCTTTATCTGGATTTTCAGCTTCAAGAAACAATAGCTGAGCAACGACTAGGTTTGCGGTGTAATCCTCTACAGGGCCAACCAAAAATATCACTCGTTCCTTTAACAGACGAGAATAAATATCAAAAGAGCGCTCACCGCGCGCCGTTTGCTCGATAACCATAGGCACTAGGCCGCCGGCAAGCATTGGAGACGAGTTTTTAAAATGATCGTAAGACATATTGCCTTTTATCCTTAAACAAGGGTTAGAGCAACTTTGGGGTCACCCCAGAAGCCGACAGAATTGACACTATGGAGCTTAACCTGTGATTTGATTATATGCCAGTATCAAGCGCAAATTGGCGGAAAAATGCAGAGAAGTTGAGCCGCAAAACAGGCGCTTTGCGGCTTTTTTAAGCGAATTAGCGTTGAGCAGCAGCCTTGATGATTTCATCATAAGTAGAGGGCTGCTGGGTAACCTTTGCCTTTTCGAGTATATATTCAACAACCTGGTCTTCCAAAACAGCAGATTCCACTCCCGCTAATAACTCCTGATTACTAGAGTAATAATCAATAACTTCTTTTGGTTCTTGGTAAGTTGAGGCTATCTCCTCGATCATGGCCTTAACACGTTTAGAGTCAGGCTTTAGCTTGGTTGATTTTACGATTTCACCGACGATGAGACCTAGAGTCACACGACGATGAGCCTCCTCTTGGAACATGCTATCAGGCAAGAGAGATTTCACATCAAAATTTTGCGTTTGGCCGCCAAAACGCTGCATCATTTGGTTGCGCAGTAATTCTACTTCATTCGCAAGCAGTGCCTTGGGCACATCAGTAGTGTGTGATGCCAAAAGCGCATCCATCACTTGAGTTTTAACTTTCGCTTTCAACGCATTGGCAAGCTCACGATCCATATTAGCTTTTACATCTTTACGGAATTGCGCTTCGCCACCCGTTTCAACGCCAAACCTGCGGAAAAATTCTTCATTTAATTCAGGAAGTTGAGGAGCAGAAACAGAATTCACTTTAACGTTGAATTGGACCTTAGCACCTTTCAATTCTTCCGCGTGATAGTCTTCAGGGAAACTTAGATCCAACACTTTTTCACTACCTGCCGAGATACCAGCAATACCCGCTTCAAAGCCGGGAATCATTGAATTGGAGCCCAACACCAAGTTCTCCCCTTCGCCTTTACCACCAGCGAATTCGACACCTTCTTTGGTGCCTACAAAATCGATATTCACTTGATCGCCATCTTCAGCGGCACGTTCCACCACAGACCAAGTGGTTTGATGCTTGCGCAATACCGTGATCATGTTTTCAACATCAGCATCTGTGACCTCAGCAGCGTATCGAGTTATATCGAACACAGACAAATCACCTAACTCAACGGTAGGGTAAACCTCAAAGGTAGCAATATATTCTAGATCTTGGCCCGGAGTTAATTGTTTAGCTTGGATGGAAGGCTGACCTGCCGGCTTTACGTTTTCTTTCTGGACTGCTGCATAGAACGAACGGCTGATAACATCACCTACAACCTCTTGACGCACGCCAGCACCAAAACGTTGCTGCACGACTGACATAGGCACCTTACCTTTACGGAAACCTTTTATGGTTACGGTACGAGCAGCTTGTTTTAAGCGATTCTCGACTTCGGTTTCAACTTGTTCGGCGGGTACGCCAATGGTAAGACGACGTTCTAGACCAGAAGTGGTTTCGATAGAAACTTGCATATCTGCCTCGTGAGATCAGGAGTGTATCAATAATGACTGGAGCTGCGGCGCAGCTCCGAGGAATTCAAAATGGTGCGGACGGAGAGACTCGAACTCTCACACCTTGCGGCGCCAGAACCTAAACCTGGTGTGTCTACCAATTTCACCACGTCCGCGAAGCTTTACAATAAAAGCGGTTCTATTTTCTTGCTAACCGTTTGATTTTTATACCAATATTAAAATAATCAAACCGTCTACTGCATGAAGGGTGCGAATAATGCCACAGTCATCTCAGGTGTTCAACTACCCAGAGGCTACTTATAGCGAAATTTATTTAAAGAATGCACCTTTTTAAAATTCAGCGCTGGTTTGTCTATGACGCTGAACTAAGCCAATAAACTCGCCAAGCCATTGATTTAATTTTGAGGGATCAAAGACTGGCAAGCCTTCAGCGCCAATTTCAACCAGATTAATTAAATTGCTGTTATGCTCATGGTCGATTTCGGCTGTACTTACAAGCCGTGGAGGCACCCAAAGAGAATTGTAATGTTCCTGCAGCTGCCATAACCAAGACCCTTTTTGGTCGCGCAAGGAGAGCAGCTCACTCGCTTCAACAGGATATTTTTTCGCTGCAACAAAAGCATTGATAAGCTCTTCCTCGCTGGCAAACCCAGACACACTTTTCAAATGGTAAGTTTCCGCAAGCTCCTTTAAATAATGCCGGTAAGCACAGGTCAAATGAAACGCCGATGCCTCGCAATAGGATTCCCGTTCAACCTCAGTTAAATCTGCATTTTCGAGATATTGGATAAGCACGCGAGCTTGATTCAATTTCTGGTTTACACGAGTGAGGGAAAGATTTGCCATAGATAACATCTCAAATAAAGTCACCCCAAAAAGAAAAGACAAGGAGGCATCTACCTTCTTGTCTTTTCTATGCATTGCCCTGCCAATTTTCTAGATCACTTGGCAGCAACTGTCCATTTACCGTTGGCGTAAAAGGCTTTCCAGCCAGTCGCTTTGCCTTCGACTTCCGTTTGAACATAGTGTTCTTTGGTTTTACGGCTGAAGCGGATGATAGCCTTGTTCCCTTCCGGATCAGCAACCGGAGCAGAAAGCAAGAAATGGTATTTAGGATCTATTTGCTTTTTGTAGGGTAAAAGTTCTGCCACTAAAGGCGCGCGAGTTTCGCGATTTTTGGGGAATTGGCTGGCCGCAAGGAACAGGCCAGCAGCACCATCGCGCAATACATAGTGATCGTTGACTTTTTCACAACGCAAATCCTCCATGACTATAGGGTCAACTTTTGGTGGCGCAGCTTCACCGCTTTTCAACAGCTTGCGGGTGTTTTTGCATTCCGGATTAGTACAACCGAAGTACTTACCAAAACGGCCCGTTTTGAGCTGCATTTGGCTGCCACACTTATCGCAATCCAGTGTTGGCCCCTCATACCCTTTAAGTTTGTAACTGCCCTGCTCCACTTCGTACCCTGAACAATCTGGGTTGTTGCCGCAAATATGAATTTTGCGCGATTCATCCAACAAATAGGAATCCATCGCTGAGTTACAGATTTTACAGCGATGCTTGGTACGCAATTGGCGAGATTCCGCGTCCTCGTCAGCATCGGCATCCACCGCTTCATGGCCAGACACCAAGTTCATGGTATTTTTGCAGCGCTCTTTAGGTGGCAAGGCATAACCAGAACATCCTAAGAACACCCCAGTCGCACCAGTGCGAATTTGCATATGCCGCCCACACAAGCCACACGCAATATCGGTATCCGTAGGATCATTAGCGCGCATGCCTTTTGTTTCACTGGATGCAAGCTGCAATTTCTTAGTGAAGCCTTTGTAAAATTCATCCAGTAGCTTGCGCCAGTTTTTACCGCCTTGGGCGACCAAGTCTAAGGATTCTTCCATATTGGCCGTGAAGCTGTAATCCATAAGATCATCGAAGCTTTCAACTAAGCGTTCAGTGACTATATCGCCCATTTTTTCAGCGTAGAAACGTCGATTCTCCAACCGCACGTAACCGCGCTCCTGGATGGTGGAAATAATCGACGCATAGGTAGAAGGTCGGCCTATGGCGCGCTTTTCTAATTCCTTGACCAAGCTAGCTTCACTGTAGCGAGCGCTAGGCTTAGTGAAGTGCTGGTTGGGATTGAGCTTTATCAACGGTAGAGTTTCACCCACTTTCATGTCGGGTAAAACAACATCTTCATCCTTTTTCACGGCTTGCGGTAGGACTTTGGTAAAGCCATCAAAACGCACAACACGGCCGCGGGTGCGCAGCTCATAATCACCTGCGGTGACCACTACGCTAGTGCTGGTGTATTCAGCAGGGCTCATTTGGCAGGCGACGAATTGCTGCCAAATTAAGGTGTACAAGCGCTCGGCATCGCGCTCTAAACCGCTTAACTGATTGGGCTGCACACCAACATTGGATGGACGAATCGCTTCGTGAGCCTCTTGCGCCCCCTCTTTGCTCGAATAAACCACGGATTGTTCCGGCAGATATTTTTTACCGAAGTTTTCAAGAATATGCTCACGGCAGGCTTCAACGGCATCTTTGCTGAGGTTGGTTGAATCCGTACGCATGTAGGTGATGTAGCCAGCTTCATAAAGACGCTGAGCCATCATCATGGTTTTTTTCACCCCAAAACCCAGACGTGTGCTGGCCGCTTGCTGCAAGGTG
>JACCDR010218602.1_pt1 | contig 13447 bp, 9 predicted proteins | sample 7446431 | NCBI WGS metagenome assembly JACCDR01 (sample SAMN15323443, study PRJNA562643) | freshwater metagenome | isolation source: river surface water | place: USA:Blue River Watershed | collected 2017-08-17
GAACTTTGTCTGATTTTAAAGATGAAAAGTTAATTGAAATTAAAGGCAGCCATATTACCATCTTAAACAGGGAACGTTTGGTGAACATGAAAAATTAATAATACTATCACGCCAAACGTGAAAATGGCTTTTTAGACTGAGGAAAATCAACACCCATTGCAAAAGCAGTGATTAATCCGAACATACAGGCAAATATTACATCCTTTATTTGTAAATTCATGTTGGTTTGCGGTAATGATGAACTGTTCATCATGGTAAAACCTATACCAATCAAAACAAACACTATGGCAAACCATTGATAAATACGTAAGCCATTCCAATACTTAGTTTGACTTTCACCTCGGTAGTTTTCTTCAATAAAACGACCAATACCTGATAAAATAAAATAGGTGCCGGTAATTAATGAAGAAGAACATCCCTCATAATACATTCTTGAAGTAAACGCAAGAATTAATATTTGCATCATCAATGAATAAAACGGAGTAGCATGAATTATTACACCGTGCATTCCGCTAATTTTAACTACTCTTGATTGTGGGTGTGTAACCCTTATTAATAATCCATTATTATTGTGCGCTTCACAACCATGGCAACAGCCCTGACTAACACATCGCAAACGACCGATGGCAACAATGGCCGGAGCCGCAATACTTATAGCAGCCATTAAATCAAAAACAGATATCTGCTTATATGAGGCCATTATAACTAGTGCAACTGCGCCACCTAAAATTGCACCAAAATAACCAAACGGCCGTTGTAAGGCTGTACTTCCTTCAATCCAACGTCCCCAAATAGCGCCACCGGCAAGAGTTGCGCAGCCTGTAATGATTATCAAACCATGATCATGTAATATTGAAAACAAAATCAGATATCCTGTTGAGGCTGCTAAAAATGGAAACACAGCATGATGCATAATTCTGAATGAACCAACCTGAGTTGCATTCCAACTATTGGCTAATTTCTCTACCAGTACTGACAACCTTTTCCATAAATAATCGTAATTCCTAGCCACCAAATACAGCAGATAGCCGACAGCTAAATCAAACACTGCATGCATGGCAGTAAACCAACAAGCAATGGTAGCCAACCAAGCATAAACCAATAAAAAATTGCGTGCGCCTTTATACTTCAAACCATAAATATAATAGGCTGTAAACACCCAAAATACATGAAATGAAGGTAAACAAGCCCAAACAGCATCAACTTGTTTTTCAAACCGTATCCAATCAGCAAAAAATCCATCAGGTGTTGTTACATCTGCTACTGCAACAAAAGGAAATGCCCACAAAATTAAACCCCCTATTATAGTTCCGATCCACGACATAAAGACAAATTTCCTAAGTAACATGCGGTTGGAAACCAATACAGGAACCATAGCAACAAAAGGATAAACTAAAGAATACAAAATAATAAAAGCAGGAAAAACTTTAACGGATTTAGGGGTTAGGTAGGTATTAATTGGTTGATTTGAAGGCCCAAAATAAATTGCACCTTCATATACTATTAACCATGGTACAAAAGCCATTAACGCAATAAGAATTCGATTAGACACTGTTACTTTATCACTATCAAATAATGCTTTATAAAAGTTGGTGTGATAGTTAGTGGGCTGATAAATCTTTTGAATGTGAGCATTTTCAAATCCATAAACAAGTGCTAAACAACAGAGCGCAATAATTGGTGAAACATACCAAAAACCGAAAGGAATGGATTGCCAAATAAAAAACCCAAATACCAATAACACGAATCCAACATAAATAGGATGTTTAAACCAAGCATATAGGCCATTATTAACTAAGAATTTGGGAGGATAAGCATTCATGGGCAAACCTTTGCCTTGAATGAATAGTTGAAGCATAGCAATGCTTATAAATAGCATACCTATTACCATAAAACAAATGCCTATACTTTCATCAAAAGGTACATCACGATTAATTTGAACTGAACTTCCCCAATACCAAATAAGTAATGGAATCCCAATGGTGAATATAAGTGCATACAGGAATTTGCCCATAAGTTATGGCCATAGCGCCCTTTCAAATATAGTTTTAAATTGCATTTCCCATAAATTCACTTTAGCGTGAGCAATTCCAACAAATTTTTCTTCTGTAATACGAAAGGCCTTAATTGGGAATAAATATTTCAGTATGGATAACGTTTTAAATATGGTTTTTCCTACCTCACCCCTGCGTAACGGAGTGGCCTTTTGTAACGAACATGAGGTTCCATCTGCCAAGAATAGGTCATTCAATTCAATACTGGAAACTTGTTGTTCTTTCCCATTTAACCATGCTTTATGTATTGGGTGTTTTCCTTTCCAAACAATCCAAACCAAATGATTATGAGAATTAATTGCCCTCCCCCAATACAATTCCTTTATGGGTAGTTTCCATGGTGCTATTGTAGTTTCAAGCACTTCGGCATAACCTAAACCTTTATAAGTTTTTCCTTCAATTATTACTTCTGCATCGCATAACGGAGCAAAACAATCCCAACTTACCAAATTTGCACCATCCCTATATAATTCTTGTGGATCAATAGGTTTATCCAAAGGGTTCCAACTTCCTTGCAATTCATCAAAGCTTATCTTGAAGTTTGATTCTTTTTTTAAGGATAGAGGCTTGTTAAACCTATTAACCTCTGTATAAACACCCAAGTTACTTTTTAAACAATACCCGGAGTAAGTAAATTGAATTATACCCCATTTAATTTTAGCCACATAAACAATAAGATGTTCATTGTTGTCTGTTTGTAAATCGGCATAATACTTTTGAGTATAGAAACTGGGCATAAGAATGATTGAAAAAGTGCTGTATAATCTTAGGGTTAACCAAGGCGTTTCTGCATGGTTTGAGTAACCGAGTTAAACAATTGTTGGGGCGACAATTTACGCCAATTTAGTGCATTTAATTCGCCACCAAAAACTAAATAAAAATCAATATTTGCCTGGGTAAACTCATCAAGTACATGTTGTTGAAAATTAATTGCGGCAATCCAACCATCCTCCAATTCTTGAAACCACTCTTCATAATAACAATCATCACTACAATGAAAATTAAGCACATTTTCACCTATCAATATAAACCGATTGACACCCTCAGCCATTAACACTTCCGCTATTTCGCGTTTAAACATCATCACATCATTATGTATGGCATCATTCCATTCCCCGATAAGTTCAATAATTGCGTATCCTTGACGATAATCAGCATAAAGAATTTTTATATACAATGTAGGTGAGCCAAATTCGTCCCATTGAGGGTGTATAAGGTAATTATATATGCGATTGCTATACTCAAACTCACTGTACTCACGATTATAAAAAGGTGATAATCGGTCATCTTCTGCCCGGTACAAATCACGCCACCTGTAAAACGGTTCTATATCCTGCATCCCACAAATGTAATTACTGATTGAATAAGGACAAATAAAAAACAGGGAGTAAAATGCCCTTTTAACACTTTGATTACTCAAGTAAAACACTATTTTTGCCAGCTATAAATTAACTTTACACTTAAAAACATAAATATAAAGCATGTCGTATTTATTTACATCAGAGTCTGTGAGTGAGGGACACCCGGACAAAGTAGCCGATCAGATTTCGGATGCGTTAATTGATCATTTTTTGGCGTTTGATCCAGATTCAAAAGTAGCTTGTGAAACCTTAGTAACTACAGGTCAGGTTGTACTTGCCGGTGAGGTAAAATCAAAGGCTTATTTAGACGTTCAAAGCATTGCCAGAGATGTAATCAAGAAAATAGGTTACACCAAAAGTGAGTATATGTTTGAAGGTAACTCATGCGGTATTTTAAGTGCAATTCATGAACAATCAGCTGATATCAACCAAGGGGTTGACCGCAAGAAAAAACAAGACCAAGGCGCAGGCGACCAAGGTATGATGTTTGGATATGCCACCAATGAAACAGAAAACTTAATGCCTTTAGCTTTAGATTTAGCTCATGGTATTTTATTGGAGTTAGCCGCTTTAAGAAGAGAAAACAAAGCGATTAAATATTTACGTCCGGATGCCAAAAGTCAGGTTACCTTAGAATACGACGACAATAACAAACCGGTACGAATTGATTCGATTGTAGTTTCTACTCAGCACGATGATTTTGACACAGAAGCTAAAATGTTAGCTAAAATTAAAAAAGATATTGTTGAGATATTAATTCCTCGTGTTAAAGCGAAGTACAAAAAATACGCTCATTTGTTTAACGACAAAATTAAATACCATATTAATCCTACAGGTAAGTTTGTAATTGGTGGACCGCACGGTGATACCGGATTAACCGGAAGAAAAATTATTGTTGATACTTACGGAGGAAAAGGAGCACATGGTGGTGGTGCATTTTCAGGTAAAGACCCTTCGAAGGTGGATCGTTCGGCAGCCTATGCAACACGTCATATTGCTAAAAATTTAGTTGCAGCCGGTGTATGTGAAGAGGTGTTGGTTCAGGTTTCTTATGCTATTGGTGTGAAAGACCCAATGGGAATTTATGTAAACACCAACGGAACTGCAAAAGTGAAATTAACGGATGGACAAATTGCGAAAATAGTTGAAAAGATTTTTGACATGACTCCTTACGGAATTGAAACACGTTTAAAGCTACGTAATCCAATTTATAGTGAAACTGCAGCTTATGGACACATGGGTAGAAAGCCTGAAACAGTAACTAAAACTTTTATCGCACCTGATGGTAAAAAAATCAGCAAAAAAGTTGAATTATTTACATGGGAGAAATTAGACTACGTTGACAAAGTGAAGAAAGCTTTTAAGATAAAATAATCACAAATAACTATACTCAAAACAAAGCCGCATGCTCATCACATGCGGCTTTTATATTTTTATAATAAATCTATTAAATGTTTTGGAGTTAATTTAACTCAACCACCACACGTTCCCTGTCCTTTTTCATTTTATCCGGAACTGCATTTAACAACGAGGTTGTAAAACTTTCAATCAATTGTCTTTTTAAATCTACCCGATGAGTAACCACACTAATTTCTCTTACAGGTTCAGGACGTTTAAAATACCTAACCCGTTCCATTTGTTCATCATTAAAATCAAAGATACTTAACTCAGGTAAAATGGTTACACCGTTATTCATTTCAACCATACGTTTAAGGGTTTCTAAACTTCCTGTTTGGTATTGAAATTGTTTGTTTTTAGAAACACCTTTACCACCTTGACATAAATTTAAAACCTGGTTACGTAAACAATGTCCTTCATTTAGTATCCACGTTTCAGCAGCATCAATATCATCATGCGACAATGTTTTTTTGTTGAATAATTTATTATCATCGCTAACATAGGCCACAAGAGGTTCATAAAACAGAGGCGTATATTGTAAATATCCTGCCTCGATTGGTGTTGCAAGAATACCACAATCCAATTGATCGTTTTTAAGCTGTTGTAAAATTTGTGCAGTAGTAATTTCAGTAATCTCTAAATTAACTTTAGGATGTTTCTTCATAAAATCAACCAGAAATAAAGGTAAGATGTATGGCGCTATGGTTGGAATAATACCTACACGTAATACACCGTTTAGTTCACCTTTGCGTTGCTCGTTAACCATTTCTGACAAACGACTGCATTGCTTTAGAATTTCTCTGGCTTGCTGAATTACCCTGATACCAACTTCGGTAGCAACAACCGGTTGCCTGCTCCTGTCGAAGATACGTATGCCAAGTTCCTTTTCAAGTTTTTGAATTTGCATACTTAAAGCTGGTTGACTAACCGAACATTTTTCAGCAGCAGTTAAAAAATTACCATGGGTGTCAACTGCAATGATGTATTCAAGCTGAGTAATTGTCATATCAACAAAACTAATTAAAATAAATACAAAATAGGTTTGGTTGATATTAATCAGATTTGAGAGGTAAGGTTAGGTTGTAGCAGAATTGCTTTTGAGTTAAATTAATAATCAATATTAGCTTCAACTACCAATATACTTCAGGTTATGATTAGTATGCTCGAATCAATAGACATGTTACCCAACAAACATACTTATTAATTAAACTTAAGTACAATAAACCTTAGCCCTGATAATACTTTATAAGATGCAATAAATAGGTTACTTATTTCATCTTATAACATTTAGTTCATCATTAATCTATGTGTTGATACCCCTTGATTTGTTTCTACCTTGATGATATAAACTCCCTTACCAAGTGACAGATTTGATAAATTACTCTGATGCTTTCCTTTGGTGAGTATATTATCTGATGATAATTCGCCTATTGACTTACCTGCTAAATCGAAAACACTTATATTAATATAAGAATCATTTTCTAGAGTTGTTTCAACAAGCACATGACCATCTGAAGCCGGATTAGGATACACCATTGTAATGTTTTTGTTTATTATTTCATTTTGTTTCAGTTCAACACTATTATCCTTTTTAGCTGCCTGATTTGCCTTGTATTTATTAGCATTATTACAAAAAGTAGCATCAATAGTAGTGGGTTGTATTTTCGTTTGACTACAGCTACTCGGTAATCCAATTTTAAGTGAAACAGTCGGTGAAATTTCAGCCCCTTCTTCAACTATTATTTCCTTTCCAGCTAATATAATAACCTCAACACCCGGGTCGCAAGTAATTTTACCTTTTATGGTGATTTCTTCCCAAGCAAAGATGGTTTCATTAGCAGTGAAGTGTCGGTTTTCGATAACTCTTTCGTCTGGTGACGATAATACTTCAAAATCAGGAGACAGAAGTAAATTTTGATTAATTCCGTTACCTTCAACTTCAAAAGTTCTGGATTCGAAATGAACAATATCGTTCAGTCCTGACATATCAGGTTTATTGAACCTGTAAACAATGTTCTTCTTAAGATAGGTATTAACAATCCTTGGTTTCGACCTTCGTAAATCGCTAAAGATATCCTCCAATCTGGATGGTAAATCAGAGAGCTTTATGCTATAAGTTCTATCTTTGAGCATAATATTTTTAGCGCTCTCCTTTAGGGTGAATTGCATATCAGCCAAGAACGCTGAAAAACATTCTATGGGCATAAACTCACTCATAAATACAGTAATTATTTGCCCGAATTGACCACGATATGAATATGCCTTCTTTAAATTTTTAGAGTTTACCTCCCAATCGCCTGTGTTCCCGTAGAAAAGTTTTTCATAACCTTCAACTTCAACAATCCAAGCAGCATCCATAGTTGTTGCCTCTCTATTAATTTTAGCACTTGGATTGAAGGTAAAAGAAAGTTGATGATTTAATTTTAACAATTCGCCCGGTGAATAAGTAAAGGCATTGGTATATGCCCCAACTGTATCGTAGTGGAAGGTATTATAATCTGTTTGTCTCTCACGTATTAAGGTTATTGATATCGGCTCTTCCTTTTCATTATGTCTGGCTATTTCTTTTTGAGGAGTTTTTAACATGGCGTATAATCCTAAGGCTTGGTTGTAAACAGGATATAAAAACCGTTCATTATTATTTATTGAATTAAGTTTTATATAATCCAAATCGGTTTTATAACTACCCGGTGTAAACATGTTAAAAGAAAAACCGGTTAAGGTTGTGCTTGACGTCAACTGCCCGGTGAGGGTCATCTGGGCCTGTATAAGCATGGGAGGGCTTTTGGTTTTTTTATCGCTCTTAAAAGGCATGCTGGCAAAGCCAATAAACTTACTGAATGTTTTTAATGATTTCCATGGCTTTTTGTTTGATAATACAAAGTCAACTCCAAATTGTGCTACATCGGCTACAACCTTACTAGCGTCATTCACATCATCAAAGATGTTTGATTTACCCGCTAACTTACTAAAGTCACGCTCCATTTGACCATAGTTTTTATACTCCAAAAGGCCGTTTCTAACTTCATTCGGAAAATTAGACTGTTCATTCTTAAATAAGCTTAACAACCGATCAGTATTAATAGCGTCTCTGGCACTTAACATTTGGGAGGTGCCTTCCAAACGCCCATACAAATTAATATTTGCGCTTTTTATTCCGTTTAATTTAAAATCAAGCCTAGATTCGAAATAACAAACACAAGGATCATAACTGATATTAAAATCAGCCATTGAAAAGTGTTCAATTCTATATGTGGTTTGGGAAGGAGATGCGGTTCTTAAAACTATTGTTGGCTTATCTAACGCCTGATCCAATCCGTTATAGTTACGAAAAAGCGAAGCGACTTGATTTCTATCCGAAAATTCTATTACAGATTCCAATTCATTATAATTATTACCAACTACCCTAGGGGCAAAAAACCAGCGTAACATGCCTGTATATCGGTTGTACAAAATAAAATTAGCGGGAGTATTAATACCAGCCATTGCTCCTCTAACAGGCGTTGTGCCGTCGGATTCATAACCATCATACTTCCAAAGCAGTTCCCAGCCATGCTCAAAACTGGTAATATCCATTTCCTCAGTCAACCTATGTACATTACTAAAATCAGTTTGTGAATTGAGAAAAAGTAATAAATTAAAGTTATCTTTTAGATTAACATGACTCAAAAAAGGCTCATCATCAAAATACGGATTTATAAAATAAAGCTCAGTTAGCTGGCCTTGATTATAAAAGTTGTTATTGTCAAAATATCGAATTCGACCTTTCCAATTACCAAATTGTGTAATATAATCCATCCAATTAAAACGATTCCGCATGGTAAACCACTCCGTATTTTGTGGTGCAAAGGGATTGGTTACAATTGGGGTAATTCGTTCGCAAGGACCTTGCCCATTATGAGGGGTGTTTTCCGGAGTATTTTCTTCAGTTGTTTGTGCCATTGCTGCCAATCTAACTAAACAACAAACACTTATAAGTAACAAATATCTTTTCATGGTTAGTTGATTTTAACTCCTGTGAAGGTTCTATTTTTCTTAATGAAATTTCCTGAATTAAAAGTACGATAATTTTGTCTAATGGTATAAGTCCCACCATTTTTAAATACTCCTAAAACAACTTTACCATCACAATCTGTACCCCCTCTTTCAAATGCAACATTGGTATAATGTATTACCGGCGATGAAAATTGTTCATTCACCGTATCTTTACATCCTCTTGGCACTCCAAACACCTTTATGAAGTTCAGCTCAAAGGCTTCATTGTAGTTATGCCCCAATACTATAGTGTACATACTGTCTGGTTTGTCATCATCACTGCCATAATATGTGCCTTCCCAACTAAGTGTCTCATTAAGCTTCATGAAATAAAACCTTCGAGTTACCGTATCCACACCATCATCATTAGGGTAGCAGTTTGTATTCGGTTTGCGTTTTACAATCAACCGGACACTAAAATTTCTACCCCGTAAGTTATCCGGAAATACCACGTTAATCTGTTTACCATAACGAGGTTCTATTTCACTGCCCACTTGCCAGATAAAACTATCCGCATCTTGTATTATGGATTCAAAATAAATACTGTTGTTATAACAAGTGTCTGTATCTATTAAAAAGTCTGTATTTGCATAATGAACCATGTCAATATAAGTGGCCTCCTTAATTGTAAACGCTGCACTAGTTGGCTGCTCATCAATGCATGGGTTGTAATTGTCACAATCGGGATTGCGGGGATCATCACAATCCTTGCAACTTTGAAGAAATGATGACAAGAATAAAACACCAACAAAAGTTAGTGTATAATAAAGCGCTTTCATACTAATCACGTTTTTGTTTTAACAATTCTATTTCTGCTTTTAGGGCTTCAATTTGTTGTTGCTGCGCTTTTATGCCTTCAATCAATACAGGAATTAAGCCAATATAGTTTACACTTAAGTTACCTGTTTCTTCTTCAGTGCGCACCAATGATGGAAAAATTTCTTGTAACTCTTGGGCCATTACTCCCATTTGGTTTTTGCCTAATGATAGTAATAAAGGTTTCATAGCGGGTAAACTGTTGCGGTATGCTTCTTCATTATAATCATAACTGTAACATTTAATTCTGTTGATTGCATTCAATGCTTCAACGCCAACTAATGGCTTAATATTCATTTTAAATTTTCTGTCACTCACCTGGTGTAAAGTGGTATAATAAATATTATTAATATGTCCTTCGAAAAAACGAACACCGGGTGTGCCAAGCAATACAGAGTTACCCCACTGTGGTATGAAACTGGTTAAATTAAAACTTGGACTCCATTGATAATTACCAATTGAAATGCCACTCAAGGCAGGTTGCTCTATAAAATAAGAACGACCCAAAATAGCCACTTTCTCTGTTTGATTGGTGTTTACCGAAGGATAACCAATTGAAATATTGTTACCGGGAACTACTCTTAATTGAGCATGACTTTGAGTAATGGTAGTTGTAATGAACAGCAATACAAAAATGGTTTTTTTCATGTTGTTGGTGTTATTTAGTATGACGCTGCAACATTGGTAAAAAAAACTTGAATTTATATCGGATATATCCGATATTGGTATTGAAAATATCCATAAACTATTATAGTATTAAATTGTATGAACCTAGCGAAAAGAATAAAATGTATACGCCAGTCCAAACAACTAAGTCAGTTAGATATGTGTGATAAACTTGAAGCTTCTCAATCAACATACAGCGGTTATTAGTCGGAAGCAGGTAATCTTTCTTTTAATACCATAAATAAAATTGCCTTGGCATTAGGTTGCAATGTAAATTTATTATTAGATGTGAAGTCGGAATGTTATGATGAAGAAACTTGGAAAACTTTACCGAAAATTTAGAACACACTAAATCCCCTCGATAAACCTACGTACATGCGACGCCAGTAGTTGCGCCTCTTCTATATGCCCCATGTGTCCGCTATTCTTAAGATAAGCAACATACGCTTGTTTACATAGTGTTGCCTGATTAAACATTACTTCTTCAGGTATTAATGAATCATATTTCCCAATGCCAAAGAAAACAGGAACTGATAAAGTTGATAACAATGCGGTATGGTCTTCTCTGTTTTTCATGGCTGTTAATGCCAGTATTAAGCCTTCATTGGTGAAAGTTGAAACTTCATTAACACATGCCTCGATAGCTAACTTATTTGATTGATTATAAAATAAGGGAGGAATAAAATTTGTTGCATACACTTGTGCCCCGTTAATTTGAATAAATGAAACAGCTTGTTCGCGTTTTAATTTACGCTCTGAAGAGTCGGCAGCAGCAGTGCTATGTAACAAACCAATGGCTGCAAATTGGCCGGGGTATTGCATTGCATAAGCTAAGGTTACGTATCCGCCCATGCTATGCCCAATGATAATAGGTTTTTCTAACTGTAGCGCCTTAAACAACTGATGAAGTTCTTTTGCGATACTTTCCATTGTTGTATCCTCAACCAACGTTGACCCTGCAATTCCCGGCAAGTTAGGGGTGATTACATCATAACTGTCATGAAGCAACAACACCTGCTCGTTGAAGCAGGTGTTGTTTTCGCAAAAGCCATGAATTAGTACAAGCGGACGGCCTTGGCCTTTTCTGTTGTACGTTAACATGTATGTTAAAATTTGTAACGATTATCCACTACGTTTCTCAATTCTTTTAACGTTTCGAAAGTAGCATATTCAACTCTATTTGATAACTGGGTTTGAACCTCGTTGCGATAGATGGTAAAATCTTTAATTTCCGGAGCTTCAACAACACTATTTATCACGAAAATATAAACTGCATTATCACCTTCTACCGGACCTGAAATTTTGCCTTTTGTAGCAGTGCCAAATAAGGTTCCTACCATTTTGTTATCGGGACCAACGTAAGCAATATTATTGTTTTCAAAAGTTTGGTTGGTTAAAGGTGTAACACTTAATTGTAGTTTTGATGCAATAGCTTGAATATTTGCAGCACCTGCCATTGCCACTTTTGCTTTTTCTAATAACTGCTCAGCTTTTTTAGACTTGCGGTAATCGGTTTCAACTCTTGATTTAGCAGTTTCAAAATCGGCTTTTCCTTTTTCACGTATATTAGTTAACACAGCTACCACAAATTTATCTCCTAAAGTAAACACTTCTGAAACCTGATCTTTTTTGGCATTAAACGACCAACGCACCATCTCACGAGCATCAGTTAATCTTCCACCAACTTGTTTGTCGTTTTGACGAACATATTCTGCAGTAAAAATATTATATCCATTTTCAGTTGCTTTAGCTTTGAAAGTTTCCAAATTTGAAACAGCGGCAACAAACGAACTGGCATTGTTATAAGCACCACCTACCGTTGCATCACTAGGTAAAATGCCTCTGCTTACTACGCCTGCACAAACAAGTTTATTTGACTTGTCTTCTGTTACTTTTATAATATGGATACCAAATTGTGTTTTAACAATTTTTAAGTCACCCTTTTTACCTGCGGCTACAGCGTCTTGAAATTCCTTTACCATGTCGCCTTGTATAAACCATCCTAAATCACCACCTTTTGATGCAGTACCGTCGGTTCCATATTGTGCAGCCATTGCACCAAAATCAGCGCCTCTGCGGATTTGATTTAATACATCTGTTGCTTTTTTCATGGTTGCAGCAGTGTCGCCATTATCTATTTTAAATAAAATGTGACTTGCGCGCATTTGAAATAAACTATCAGTTTTGGTTCCAATAATTTTGTAAATATTGTATTTACCCTCTGAAAATACCGGGCCAATGATGGTTCCAACCGGTTCGCTGAATAAACGACCGGCAATTTCTTCGGGATATTGCTTACGATTTTTTGCAGTTGGATCAAATGGTACTTCACTGTTTGCATTAACATATAAGGTATCGTTTGCTGCATTAGCAAATTGAGTCACTTGTTCGTCGGCCCACTTCTTTGCACTTGCGCTATCTTGAGCACTGGCAACTGCATCAAAAACGATAAACTCTAGTCTTCTTGAATCTTCACGTTCAGCATATTTTTTCTCGTTTTTCTTCATGTACGACATTAATTCTGATTCCTCAGCTTTGATTGTACTATCAGCAATACTAAAATAGTTAAGCGCGATTGCATCAGCATTTATTGCACGTGAACGGTTTTTATACAACGCTTTAGCCTCAAGCGATGTAGCATATACCCCTTTTTTAATTAAGGCATAATATTTTTTGCTTTCAGTTTCTTTTAATAAACCATCTTCAAATGCCAACCATTGTTTTTTAGCTTCAGGTTCATTGCGTGTTTCAAGGTCTTTTAAAAATCGAATAACTAATGTGCGATCAAATTGACCGGTTTGTTGATTTTGGAAAATTGGTGCCGATTTTATTTGTGGATGTGGATCTTCACCTTGAACTAAATCAAATAATTCATCTTCTGTTACTTTTATTCCAAGACCTTCAAATTCAGAACTCATTACACCATCCATAATCATTTGACTCCAGGTTTGTTCACGAACCATGTCAATAGTATTTTGGTCCATCTGCCCATCAGGCCCCATTTGCGCGCGTGCTGCCTCTGTGTTTTTTGCTACTTGTGCTTCAAACGACTTATAGCTTATTGCTTCGCCATTTATTTCTCCAACATCAGTGCTTTGTGAGCCACCAAATAACCTA
>JACCDR010253483.1_pt1 | contig 13447 bp, 16 predicted proteins | sample 7446431 | NCBI WGS metagenome assembly JACCDR01 (sample SAMN15323443, study PRJNA562643) | freshwater metagenome | isolation source: river surface water | place: USA:Blue River Watershed | collected 2017-08-17
GCGGCCCGACAGACTGGGGCGGGATGCCCCGAAGGAGTAGACCATGGCACTGCGCGCGATCCTCGACAGCCTCGACGGCCTTCCGGCCGACGTCGCCCAGGAGTACGCAAAGGACGAGACCTCCGGCAAGTTCCGCCTCTCGGTGGAGCCGGTCGACGGCTTCGAGCTGGACAACGTGACCGGCCTCAAGAACGCGCTCGGCGCGGCTCGGGGTGAGAAGGACACGCTGGAGGCCAAGCTTCGCGAGTTCGGCGACATCTCGCCGAGCAAGGCACGCGACGGGCTGGCGGCGCTCCGCAAGCTCGAGAAGCTGGACCCGAACGCCGATGTCGACAAGATCGTCCAGACCAAGCTCGATGCTCAGCTTGAGCAGATCAAGTCGAAGCATGGCGAGGAGATCGGCAAGCGCGACAAGGACCTCACTCGCCTGCGCAGCATCGTTGAGCAGCAGCTCATCGACAACGCGGCGAAGAACGCAATTCTCGAGGCGAAGGGCGACCCGCTCCTCCTTCTGCCTCATGTCAAGTCCTCCATGAAGCTCAGGGAGCTGGAGGACGGGTCGTTCTCGGTGCAGATCGTGGACGACAAGGGGAATCCTCGCATCAAGGACTCTCAGGGCGCGCTCATGGGCGTGCAGGACCTGGTGGCCGAGATGCGCGGTCACAGCTCGTTCGCTCGTGCCTTCGAGGCCACCGGCAAGACCGGAGCCGGGACGGCAGCCTCTGGCGCAGGTCAGGGTGGGGGCGGCAAGCTGCGCTCTACCATGTCCGCTGCCGAGAAGGCAGCGTACATCGACGCGCAGGGGTACGATGCCTACATGGCTCTGCCCGAGGCGTGAACAGCAGACAGCCCTGCTCGGCTCTCCGAGGCAGGCAGACAAGGAGAGACTGAGAGATGGCAATCGGTACCAAGAACGACCTGAAGATCTACGATCCCCGCATCCGTGGCGGCTTCGTCGAGGTCCTTCTTCAGAACCTGCAGGCCTTCAACGCTGCTTCGCGCGGCTCCATCCGACTGGTGTCCGCGCGCAAGCCCGGCAACTTCGAGTACGAGTCGTTCTTCCAGAACATCAACGGCCTGATCCGCCGTCGTGATCCGAACAGCACCTCGGCCGTTGCCGACAAGAAGCTGACGCAGGGCGAGTTCGTCAGCGTCAAGCTGAACGGCGGCATCGGTCCTGTGACGATGACGATGGACTCGTTCCGCAAGATGGGCGTCGAGCTCAACGATGGCGCCATGCGTCTGACCGCCGGTCAGATGGCTGCGCGCGGCGTTGTGGCCGACTACCTCAACTCCGGCCTCCGTGGCGTTGTCGGCGCGCTGAACAACACCGCTGCCGCCAAGTACACGCAGCCGGGTGGCGTCAACAGCGGCAAGATCAGCACCGTCACGCTGACGCAGGGTCTCGCCAAGTTCGGCGACGCTGCGAACTCCATCGTGGCCTGGGTGATGCACTCGAAGGTCTACTATGATCTGGTCGAGAACCAGATCGCCTCGAACATCACGGGTATCTCGGACTTCAACATCGCCAGCGCGACGCCGGTGACGCTGAACCGTCCGGTGCTGGTGACGGACTCCGAGGCGCTCATCGTGCGCGACGGCTCCAACGTCATCACGGACTACCTCACCCTTGGCCTCGTCTCCGACGCGGTTCAGGTCGAGGACACCGAGTCTGAGATGATCCTCTTCGACCCGGTGACGGGCCTGGAGAACCTCGCCTACCGCATGCAGGGCGAGTACGCCTTAAACCTAGGCGTTCAGGGCTATGCCTGGGACGTAGCGAACGGTGGCGAGAACCCGTCGGACAAGGCCCTCGTGACGGCTGGCAACTGGGACGCTGTACTGACCGACATCAAGGGTCGTGCCGGCGTCATCATGCAGACCAAGTAGTCCTGAACGCTGGGCCGATCCGGCCTAGCTCCACGGCCCGCCTGCCGCCTCCTCCCCGGACAGGCGGGCCGTGGTCCCACCACGAGGAGAGAACGAATGAACAAGCTGTATCTCGTCTACGGCGACGACCGAGACGCCATGCTGGAGGCCGCGAAGACCATCCGCGCTCACGGCCACAAGGCCCACCTCCGCACGCTGAGCGGCTGGGTCGGGGACGTCGAGAACTGCGATGGCGTCGCGGTCGTCGCCGGAGCCGACTCAGACAAGGACCAGGCCACCAAGCTGGTGGCAGCGTACGAGGGCAAGATCGTCACCTCGAGCGACTTCGCTCCGAAGATGACGGCCGAGGAGAAGGCGAAGATCGACGAGGGTCTGAAGACCGCCGCCGAGGACGTCGCCAAGATCGAGGCCAAGATGAAGGCCGACGAGGCTGCCAAGGTTGCCGCCGCCGAGAAGGCCGAGGCCGACAAGAAGGCTGCCGACGAGGCTGCCAAGGCGGCTGCCGCCGCTAAGGCCGCCACCAAGTAGCCTGCCGGACGCAGGGGGCTCACAGGACTCGGCTGCACGTCGCGGCCGACCCTACCCCTCCGGCGGTAATCCTGAGCCTGGAGGTCCTGATGGCATACGCCACGCTGTCCGACATCGAGACGATCTACTCTCCGTCCGTGCTGGACCGGATCGCCTACAATCCCGACCTGGAGACACCGGGAAGGGACGCGGCCATGGTCGCTCGGGCGTGCGACGAGGCGACGGCCGAGATAGACACGCACCTCTCGGTCACCTACTCGGTGCCGATCAACCCAACTCCGCCCATCCTGCGGCAGCTGGCGGTCGACATCGCCATCTATCGCATGGCCCTGACGTTCGACAAGATGACGGTCGAGATCACGGAGCGCTACAAGAGCGCGACCAAGATGCTCGAGCGCATCGCCGACGGCAAGGCCGGACTGGGCATCCGTCGCGAGGACGTTGTCGAGGGCGAGACGCCTGAGAACGGTGGCGACGTCACCTCGTTCTCGATGGAGCGCGCATGATCCGCTGGGAGCTGGTCGGGCTGGACGACGTCGTCGGTCGCCTCGGTCGGCTCTCGGAGCCGCTGACGCCGCTCGCCACGCGCGTGCGCGTGCTCCTGCATGCGCAGCACGAGAGGCGCATCGCCACGGAGAAGACCGACCCGGACGGCCGAGCGTGGCCGCCGCTGGCGGCATCGACGCTCCGCCGGAAGCGCGGCAGCATGCTCGTCGAGACGGGTCGCCTCCTGGGCAGCCTGACCTCGCGGCAGAGCGGGCTGACCGTGACTGAGGGCAACCAGGCCGCGCCGTACAACGTCTTCATCAACGCGGGAACGCGGAAGATGCCGGCGCGGCGGTACATGGGCATCGGAGCCGACGGGCAGCGCGAGATCACCGACGCCTGCGTGCAGCTAATTCGCAGGAGACTGGGATGATTGTAGCATACCGCGAGGCGGTCGTCAGCCGCATCCGGACGTCCCTCCCCGGTCTGCGCGAGGTCGCCTCCCACGGTGGCGTCTTCAGCCTGGACGAGGCGAAGCGCCGGATAACCAACTCCCCCTCGGTCTATGTGGCCGTGCTCGGGGTGAAGCCGGGCGACCACGCGGCGACGGGCCAGATCACCGGGCAGGCAGAGATCGCCGCATACGTGTTCGCCCGGAACCAGGGTGCGCTGGCGGCGGAGACGCAGGCATGGGCGATCGGTGTCGACGTCGTGAGGGCCATCTCCGGCCACCACATTGTCGACGGCTCGATGGTCGCCTGCGACGTCGAGATAGAGAACCTCTGGTCGGGCGAGCTGGACCGGAACGGTGCCTGCATCGTCGCGGTCGTCTGGTCGACTGAGGTCGTCCTCGGGACCGACTGGCTCAGCCAGGACCTCCTCATCACAGGGGACTCGGTCGAGCAGCTGGGCGACGTTCAGGTCGACGAGGTCTCCAGCCCGACAGGAGTCATACTGCCATGAGCAATCCCATTGCCGACCTCGTCCGCGAGGTAGAGGAGATGCGGCGGCGCATGGAGAACATGATCCGTCCCTCGAAGGTCGCTCAGGTGCGGCACTCGGACGGGATGGTCAAGATCAAGTCGGGCAAGTGGACGAGCGACTGGCTGCCCTGGACAGAGCTGTCCGGGGGGATCAAGACGCGCAACATGCCCACCGTCGGCCAGGAGGTCGTCGGGATGTTTCCGTCGGGCGGGCTGGAGCAGGGCTTCGTCATGCCCGGCCAGTTCACCAAGAGCAACGGCGCTCCGGAGGCATCGGAAGGCGAGTCGATCTACACTCGCGGCAACATGAAGATGACTATCAAGGACAACGACTGGATGCTGTCCGTCGGTGGCGCAACTATTCGCGTCCGACCCAACGCGATCAACCTCGCGCTCGGTAGCTCCGAGATCGTCATCGTCTCTGGTGCCATAAGCATCAAGGCCAACCTGGTTCTTGCGCAGGGCGCTCAGCTCTTCCACAACACGAAGAACGTTGGCGACACGCACACCAACGCCGGTCTGCCGGTCGACTGACAGGAGAGAAAGATGGCTGAGAAGAAGATCTACTATGCGGCCAAGGACGGCTTCATCGACGGCATGCACTACGCACAGCACTCGCCGGTCAAGATGACCGCCGGGGCAGCGCGCTACCATGTCCTGTGCGGCAGCCTCCTCGAGTCGCTGCCGAAGAAGGAGAAGACCGATGCTGGTGGCGCCAAGCCGGATAAGGGTGGGAATTGATCGCCGGACCTACCGGCAGATCAGCGGCTGGGAGCACTGCGCTCAGTCGCTCCAGATCCTTCTCTCGACGCGCATCGGTACGCGAGTCATGCAGCTGCTGTATGGCTCGGACGTGCCGGCGCTCATCGACAGGCCCGGCAACGCCGAGACGATCGCCAAGTGCTACTCGGCCATTGTGACGGCTGTCGACAAGTGGGAGCCGGGGTACGAGGTTCGTCAGCTCCAGCTCCTGTCGGGCGGCTCCAGCGGCGCGTTCGACTTCGAGCTTGACGGCATCTTCTACCCGCTCGGGCATCTTGGCGACCGCTCGGTCTCCGAGAGCCGCTCCGTAATCGTTCAGCTGAGGCTGGTGCAATGACCTACAGGTTCGCGGCTCCCGACCTGCTTCAGCTCGGGTCGCCTCCGGCAGTGGCCGCTCGGCCGTACGACGACATCCTCGCCGACGCGATCAACCGACTGATCGCCTCGATGGAGGCAGCCGGCATCCCGTACGACACAGGCATCCTCGAGGGCGAGCCCGGACGCATCCTGCTGGAGGCTGCCGCCTATCGGGACATGATCCGCCTGCTGGAGGTCGATGCGGCCGTCAAGCGGTCGTACCTCACCCACGCGACCGGAGCGTATCTCGATGCGCGGGCCTCGGACTACGGGGTCCTTCGCCGGAGCCTCGTGCACACGGCCGACGGCGCTGCTCCCGACGTCCGCCCGACCAACGTGCCGCTGCTGTGGTACTGGGACGCGGCGACGTCTCTCTGGATGGAGGACGACGAGAGCCTCAGGCTCCGCGCTCGTCTCGCATGGGAGGCTCTCAGCGTTGCCGGTCCGGCCGGTGCCTACGCATTCCATGCCGCCGACGCCCACCCGGCGGTTGACGGTGCCGGGACGAACATCATCGGCCCGGAGACGGGTCTGGTCGATCCGGGGGAGGTCCTCGTGGTCGTCCAGTCCAACCTCGGCAACGGGGTACCGACCATCGAGGTTCTCGAGGCCATCGCGAACAGACTGGACGCGGCCGAGCTCATCGATGCCGCCGGGGTCTCGACGCTGATTCCTGTGCGGCAGCGCCAGTCGGTGCGACCGCTCGGCGCTCGCGTGACGGTGCAGGCGTGCCAGCCGCTCGCCTTCAACGTCGTCGCCACTCTTCATCTGGTTGCCGGACCCGATCCGGAGACCATCCGACTGGCAGCCGTTGCTCGCCTGACCTCGTATCTCTCCTCCCGGCGTCGCGTCGGCATCGAGGTACCGCGCTCGGGAATCATCGCTGCGCTCCACCTCAGTGGGTCGGACGGCCTGCCGATCGCGGACGAGGTGACGCTAACAACGCCAGCCTCTGACGTCCTGCCGAGCCACATCCAGCTCGCGTCAGTCGGCAGCATCACTGTCACGACGGAGCTCCGATGACCGACTTTCGCCCCACCGTGATCGCCGACCTTCCGGAGCTCGACACATCTGAGGCAGGAATTGCCGAGGCGAACCTCGTCGCCGTGAAGGGTCAGAGCTCCTTCAAGCTCGCGGTGAGCTGGCTCTTCGGCCAGCTGTCGATCCTCCGCGACCAGGCAGACACGGCGAGGTTGGCCTCGGCCGCTTCGGCTGCCGCCTCGGCCGCGAGCACGACAGCTGCCAATGCCGCCGCTGCCGCCGCTGCCGCCTTCGCGGCTGCGTCTGTCGCTCCGGTGGTGACGCGAGTCACGATCGACAACGGCATCACCTCGCGCGGCGTCTGGCGCGACGACGGCGCGGGCAATTTCAGCGGCTACGTCGGCGCGACCGGCGCGACCGACGGCTCCATGGTCGAGTTCATGGAGGTCGACAAGACGACTGGCGAAGCCCGCTTTCCGGCATTCGCTCACTTCGGCGGAGCGCTGGTTCCCAACAAGGCGGCGGCGAGCGCTGGTGCGCAGGGAGGCTTCACCGTCTGGTCCGCGACCACGGCCTACATGCAGTGGTATAACAGCGGGGCAGGTACGAACCAGAAGTGGTGGCGAGCAGGTCTGAATACGGCTGGGACGCTCGTCTTCGAGACTGTCAACGATGGCTACACGGCTGTCGTCCAGTCTCCTCTCGCACTGACGGCGGCAGGAAATGTCGGCGTTGGTACGGGCTCGCCACTCGCCAAGCTCCACACTGCTACTGGCGACAGTGCGCTGTCGTTCCTGTCGTCCGGTCTGACGAAGGGTGTCCGGATCATCCACGACTCCACGCAGTCGAAGAGCGAGGGCGGCGATAGCACCGGCACGGCGAGCTACCAGCCCATCGTCCTTGTGGGCTCGACGGTTGCGCTCGCCAACTCGACCGGCGGCGTCCTTCACATGACCAATACCAGCCTGGTCGGCATCAACACGACCGGGCCTGCCGAGACACTGGATGTCAACGGTATTGTTCGGTGCCGCTCGAACGTCAAGATAGCTGATGCCGGCTACTTCTACACGCCGTTCAACGGAGCAACGGACACCGGGTCGGTTCGCGCCGGTTTTCAGTTCGACGGTGTGAACCAGCAGGTCAACTTCTATACGAGCAATACGTTCCGGGGTGCCATGATGAGCACCGGGACGTTCCAGCCCGGTGCAGACAACACGCAGAACCTTGGTGCTGCGGGAGCTCGCTGGGCCACCGTGTTCGCCGGTACCGGCACGATCAACACCTCGGACCAGAGCGAGAAGACGGCCCTCCGCAAGCTCTCCAAGAAGGAGCTCGCGGCAGCGCGGGAGCTTGCCGGCTCCATCGGCGTCTACCAGTGGCTCGCCAGTGTCGCCGAGAAGGGCGAGGACGGCGCGAGGCTGCACGTTGGCCTGATCGCTCAGGACGTCGAGAAGATCATGGCGAAGCACGGCCTCGACGGCTGGCGCTACGGCTTCCTCTGCAGGGACGCGATAACCAAGCGGGTCAAGCAGACGAGGACGCGCATGGTTCCGAAGACCGAGATTGTCGAGGAGTCCTACACCGAGATCGAGATCGTCGCCGGGGTACCGACGCAGGTCGTCAAGACTCACGAGGTTCGGCGCACGGTCGGGCACATGATGCAGGTCCACGACCATGAGGGCCAGCCGCTCTTCCGCGAGCGGGTCGAGGTCGTCGCTCCCGAGCAGGAGGGCGACGAGCCGACGGAGGTCGTCGTTCGGGAGCCGGTGCTGCATCTCGTGCCCGAGATGGTCGAGGAGACCTATGAGGTCGATCTCGAGGAGCCAGCCGGTGACCGACTTGGGCTGCGGTACGATCAGCTCTATGGCTTCATTCTGGCTGGGATTGCGACCTGACAATGAGTGGCTATCTCTTCCTACTCCGCGAGGACGGCTCGCCTCTTGACTTCGGAGCACCTCGCGTCTCCGTGGTCGAGTGGGCGGCGCGCTTCCCCGATCCCCGGTTCCTGTCCGGCCTCCTTCCGAGCAACAGCACGGAGATGGACCGGGAGATGGACGGCGTCGACGCTCAGCTGGCGGCGCGGCTGCCCATCAAGCTGATCCCGGCGGCGCGGAGTGCGGCAGAGACGCCACTCGAGCTCCTGCCGTACCTCGCGCTGGAGCGCAGCGTCGACGAGTTCTCGGGCCTCTGGTCGGAGGCTCGCCGCAGAGAGGTCGTCGCGGGCTCGTTCGCCTATCACCAGGTCAAGGGCACGCGTCCGGCACTGGACAGGGCTCTTGAGCCCCTCGGCTTCAACGTCACGGTGGTGGAGTGGTTCGAGGCCTCTCCGCCGCGACCGGCCTACACGTTCAGGCTCCGAGTCGACCTGACGGAGTTCCGACCCTGGACCATCGCCGAGTCGGCGCAGCTGGTTCGGGTGGCCAACGGAGCAAAGAACGCCCACACCAAGCTGGAGAGCGTGGTGGTGGCTCAGCCTGCTCTCCCGACGGGAGTGTATGTGGGTGCGGCAGTAACCAGCCGCAGGAAGATCGCCATCGGTCAGGCTCCGCGAGTCACGACTCTCCGCCACGACATCTACGCATACGTAGGTGCCGCTCTCGTCATTCGCCGTCGCGTGGTTGTCCTGCCGCGCGCAAGCTGAGGATAACCGATGACCTTCTTCGCAATCCCGACTCTGTTGGGCCAGAACGCCATCGCTGCGGCGATCGCCGGGACGGCTCCGCTGACCCTCACCCACATCGCCGTGGGCGACGGCAATGGCCAGCCGGTCACCCCGCTGGAGACGGCGGTCGGACTGGTCAACCAGCGCGCTCTCCTGCCGGCGACGATGACCCGCGTAGGCAACATCGTCACGATCGAGACCGCGATCGACGCCAACACAGGCGGCTGGACGATCCGCGAGGTCGGGGTGTACGGAAACGGGGGGCAGCTGCTGTTCATCGGCAACTACCCCGCGACGGAGAAGGGCACGATCGCCACCGGAGCCTTCGACGAGCTCATCGTCAGCCTCCGGGTTGTCGTCAGCGAGACGGCGCAGGTCACGATCGCGCTCAACCCCACGGCCTACGCAACACAGGGCTGGGTTGACGAGTTCTACGAGAAGAAGCTTCTTCGCTTCCCGTGGATCGCCGTGAACCAGGTGGGGCTCAACGCTCCCCCCGGCTCCCCCGCCATGGGCGACAGCTACATCGTCGGAGCAGCGCCGACCGGAGCGTGGGCGACGCAGGCTCACAACCTCGCGCAGTGGAACGGAGCCTGGGTCTTCCGGGCCATGGTCCCCGACAGCCTCGTGATGGCGCAGGACACCGACATGGTGCACAAGCGAATCGTCTCCGGCTGGGAGCCGTGGTTCGCCACTACGCCCGAGCACATAGCCGGACTGCTGGCAACCAAGCCCGCCACTCCCGCCGGTGTCGCCGCGATGCTTAACAACTCGCTCGGCGGCTTTCGTTCAACCAGACTTCTGAGCCGTGTCGGCCTGAGGAGGCCTCGCTAATGTCCGCTGGTATTCGCTCTAGCATCCGCAACTCGCTGCTCGCGACCGTTGCGGCGTTCAACTCCGGCACGGCCACGGCCGAGCAGGCGGAGCTTGCGGCAGCGCAGGTTCTCGCCGCCGACGAGCTCGCGGGCAATCAGCCCGGCTCTGCCTTCGACGAGGGCATGGCCGACCCCAACTCGAAGTGGAAGCTCTTCGTCAAGGACTTCCTGAGCAACGTCACGCATGACCTCCCTAGCAACCACGGGAGCATCACCACCTACCCCAACGTGGTCGACGGCAAGCTCTACATGGCAGGTCGCCATCTGCACACGACCACTGGCAGCGCCGGCAATGCCGTCAGCGCATTCTTCGCGGTCGGCGACATCAACGGCGAGAAGACGCTGACCTCATACCAGCACTCGGCGGCAGCCGTTGTCTCGAACCAGCCCGCACAGCGCGTGCAGGTCGATCCGGTGCGCGGTCCCTACGTCTTCGGCAACGACGCCAACGTGGGCTCGTACTACTATGGCATCGGCGGACAGGCTGCCGGACCCGGCTTCGCGCTCGCAGCCTATGCGTGGCACAAGGAGTTCGCTCGCTCCATCGTCGCCGGTACGAACAAGCAGGTCAGCACGTCCACGGACAGCCAGACGGGCTACACCAGCGCGACGATCCCGGACCTGAGCGCCGTCAGCTGGAACCAGGCAACGGCTGTGTTCTGCACGCCCACGGCGGTACTCATCCCGACCGGGAACCTGCACACGGCCTCGAACGGCTTCCTGCGCTCGACGGACGGCGTGACCTACTCGCTCATTCCGGGCATCGTCGCCCTCGGCAGCACGACGAACCCGTTCACGGCGGACTACATCAATGGTCGGCTGTTCATGTGCACCAGCCGTGGCCTGTGGTCGACGGCGGACAACGGCACGACGTGGCGCAACGACATCGCGACGACCGCCTCCATCGAGCAGATCTTCGTCATGTCGGACGGTCGTCTTCTGGCGGTCGGCGCTGGCGGCATCTGGCACGGCGCAGCGGACGGCACCGGCTTCACCCGCGTGTCCACGACGAACCCTCCGGCTCCTCGCGTCCTCATCCCGGAGCAGCGTCTGCTCTATGCGGCGAACGGCGTCTACACGGAGACGGGCACGATGCTCGTGTCTGTGCTCTCGCTCGACTGGAACCTCGGCCGCTGCATGTCCGGGCAGAACGTCGTCAGCTCGGCACAGTATGGTGGCCTCACGACTGACTTTCAGGCTCCCGTCTCAAACCAGAGCCAGCTCATCCCGGACGGGCCGAACAGCATCATCCTGCTGAAGAACGCCACGACCTCAACGTGCGCTCCCATTCGGCAGGCGTTCCCGGTCTATGTGCCGCCGCGCACCGGACAGCGGGTTCGTATTGTCGCCGTCGGCGCTGGCGGGGACATCGGCAACGGCAGCGTGCGGTCGTTCGCCGGCTCGCCCACGACGGTGAGCAATCTGCTCGTGGCGGCTGGCGGTCCGGCCACGACGGGCTTTGCCGTGAGCCAGCTTCTCGGACGGCCCGGTGGCGTGGGCGTCCCGATCCCCGCCTTCAACGGGGCAACGGGCAACGAGATGATGTTCCGTGCCAAGGGCGGAACGGGGACCGTCATCAAGGGTCGCAACTTCGGTGACGGCATCACGATCGAGTTCTTCGGGACTATCGGCGGCTCGGTCACGCTCAACCAGGAGTTTCCGATCGGTGCGCCGAATACCCTTCGCGCCGGATCGGGAGCGATCCCGGTATCCTGGACTGGCACGATCACCGACCCGCTGCCGATGGTGATCCCGTCCCGACGTCACTCTCGCTCGGTCAACGCCTCAGCCTCGCCCTCCAGCGGTACCGAGTACGCGCTCGCCAGCCTGCGCGGCGCGGAGTGGGGTGAAGCTCCCGGCGGCGCTGTCGCCATTCTCGAGATCTAAGAGGTATGACAATGGCGCTCTATGCCTTCCTGCAGGGCGACACCGTCGCCCATCTCTCCCCGGTCAGGCCAGTGATGACCTCCTACAAGGTCGTCGAGGTCGATGAGGAGAGCCCGCCTCTCGTTGGGCAGGTCTATGACGCGGCGACTGGGACCTTCGCGGACCCTGTCGTCGAGCCTCCTCCAGAGCCTGAGCCCAAGTTCCGCACGAGTATCAGCCGAGCGGAGTACTATGGTCTCTTCACTCCGACCGAGGAGGCCATGATCCGACTCACGGCTGGCGAGAACATCACGCTGGAGGCGATCGGAGCGGCAACGGGAGCGGAGAAGACCCGCCTCATCCGCGTCGCCTCGCTCGCCGTGATGCTGAAGCGGACGGATGCCCTCGACAGCACGGCCCGGTTCAGCTTGACCAACCCTCAGGTCGCCGCCGGTCTCGATCTGCTGGTCGCGCTGGGCCTGATCACGGGTGCCCGCAAGACGGAGATCCTGAAGGGCATCCAGGAGTAGCTCGCCCGCTCGGGGAGAGTGTAGAAGCGCAGAGCACTGTGCAAGTGCTGGCAATCATCTAACAGGAGACACAAGATGACTCTTCAGTACCTTCACGGTGTTGAGACGATCGAGGTTGACGACGGCATTCGTCCCATCCAGACCGTCCGCTCTGCCGTGATCGGCCTCATCGGGACCGCTCCCGATGCAGACGGGGACAAGTTCCCCATCAACGAGCCTGTCCTGATCTCGGGCAACCCTCGGGCTGCCCTCGATCTCGGCACCGACGGCACGCTGTACGACGCACTTCGCTGCATCTTCAAGATCGCGCGCTGCACCGTCATCGTCGTGCGCATCGAGGAGGGCCTCAACATCGGGGCGACCCTCGGTAACGTAATCGGCAACGCCGTCAACATGACGGGCCTGCATGCGTTCCGCAAGGCGCGCACCAAGTTCGGCTTCGGCCCACGCCTCCTCATCGCTCCGGGCTACACGACTCAGGAGCCGACGGACGGTGTGGCCAGCGTGACGATCGGCACTGGCGGTACCGGGTACTCGGCCGACACGACCCTGACCTTCACGGGCGGTGGCGGTACCGGCGCTAAGGGTCGTCCGGTCATCAACGCATCGGGCCAGATCGTCTCGGTCAGCATCACGAACCCCGGTGTCGGCTACACGTCGGCTCCGACCGTGACGCTGGCCAACGTCGGTGGTGGTTCCAGCGCAACGCTCACGGCGGTCCTCGGCACCGTGGCCAACCCTGTGGCGGCGGAGATCTCCGCGATCGCTCCTCAGCTGCGTGCCTACGGGTTCGCCTCCTCCCCCGGTACCTCGTACGCGAACGCCATCGCCTACCGGAACCGCTTCTCGACCGATCGCCTCATGATCATCGAGGGCATGCCGAAGGTCTATGACGATCTGCTGGGCGACTACGTCACCATGCCGGCCGAGCCCTTCGCGGCTGCCATGCAGGCCTGGGTGGACGAGAACAAGGGCTTCTGGCACTCGTTCTCGAACTATCCGATCCAGGGCATCCTCGGCGTCAGCCGTCCCATCGAGTGGAGCTTCTACAGCTCGACGGTCGAGGGCCAGCTGCTCAACTCGCAGCAGGTCTCCGTCCTGGTCCAGGACGAGGGCTTCCGCTTCATGGGCGTCCGCTCGGCCATCTCGACCGGGATGTGGCAGTTCATGCCGGTTCGCCGCACGGCGGACATGGTGTACGAGAGCATCGAGAGCGCGATGCGCGAGGCAATCGACAAGCCGATCTCGGTCGGCCTGTTTGACTGGATCGAGGGCTCGGTCAACGCCTATCTGCGTCGCCTCCAGCGTCGTGGCGCCATCGTCGGTGGCCGGTGCTGGCTGGACCGCACGCTCAACACGCCAGCGGACCTGGTCGGCGGCAACGCAACGTTCGACTTCGACATCGAGCCTCCGGCTCCGCTCGAGCGTCTGACGTTCCGCGCTCACCGCAACCCGGACTACTACGAGGAGCTCGTTGCTCAGTTCCTCCGTCAGGCAGCCTGACGACGTCCACCGGCTGAGGCCTAC
>JACCDR011024559.1_pt1 | contig 13442 bp, 19 predicted proteins | sample 7446431 | NCBI WGS metagenome assembly JACCDR01 (sample SAMN15323443, study PRJNA562643) | freshwater metagenome | isolation source: river surface water | place: USA:Blue River Watershed | collected 2017-08-17
ACTCCGCGCCCAGCCGCCGGGGAGTCTGGACCAGGGTACCGGTAGTTATGCTTGGCATGGCTGACCACCCCACCGTGTTCTGGATGACCCGAGACGAGGACGACCAGGGAGTGCTGTCCAGCACGGTTGATGTATGGACCGAGATCCCGGATCGTCAAGCCCTGCCGGGCGGGGTCGGCTGGATGTGGCTCGGGCGGGGTGTCACCGGCGTCGAGAAGCGGTACGCGCAGTGGTCGCTGGACGTGGCCAGGAAGAACAATACCTCGGGCACGCTGCCAGAGGACTCCAGGCAGTGCGTGAGGGTGGGCTAGGTGGCGCGCACGAGCTACGGCAGCGCGATGACCGAGGACCGCCACGGCTGGCGGTACCTCAGTCCATCGACTCTGATGTCCGCAGACCCCACCACCACTGAGGGGTGCCTTCGACGCTGCTACTACGAAAAAGTGCTTGAATTGAAAGCACCCCAGACCTGGGCGCAGTCCCAGGGTCAGGAGATCCACGCCCAGATCGAGCACTACCTGGAGACGGGGGACCGATCCGGCATGGGGCAGATCGCGTCGGCCGGCATGCACATGCTCCCGTTGCCCGTGACCGCGGACCCGCGGCTGCTCATCGAGCACGACATCGCGGGCGGTGACCTGGCGACGGCCCCGCTGCGAGCCGCGGGCGTGCCGATCTTCGGCTACATCGACTGCATCCACTGGCGCGGAACGAACACCGGTGGGACGGACGTCGAGGACACCACGGACCCCGAGGGCACCGTCGAGGTCATCGACTGGAAATGCTTGGCTAAGGGCAGCGAAATCTACGATGTGGCCGGCGGACGCCGACTCGACGTGAGTGATAGTGGCAAGCTGTCCGTGGCTACCTTCACCACTCCTGAAACTGGAGGTTTGCCCGACCGACCAATCGTGCAGTCGGTTGGCAAGGCCACGAGCTTTCCTTCAGGTACGAAGAAGTGCGTCGAGATCAGACTTAAGGACGGGTCAACCCTCACGGCGAGTCACGACCACCCAATCATGACCCAACGTGGCTGGGTTCTCGCCAGCAAGTTGAAGACCACAGACTGGGTGGCAGTGGCTGCAACAGCCCCTACTCCGAACAAGCCCACGTCGCTCAAGGAACACGAGGTGAAGTTCCTGGCCTACATGCTCTCGGACGGTGGATGCAGCCAACCGACCATGCGATTCACCAACATGACTGCGTCGGTTGTTGATGAATGGACGAGTTGCGCTATCAAGCTCGGGTATAAGGTGGCCGAGTACCGGAGTCAGTCGAGAGCAAGAGAGTTCGCCCTGAGTGGAAAGAACTCGTTTCGTGATCGTTGGGGCCTGCACGGCCTTTCCAAGAACAAGCGCCTGCACGCCGACCTGTGGGGAATGAGCGACGAGCACGTCAAGTTGTTTCTCAACCGGTTCTTTGCATGTGACGGTTACATCACCGACCACGCAGTGGGTGTCGAGCTGGCATCCGAAGGGATGATCGACGATCTGAAATTCCTGATGCTCAGGCTTGGAATCAGGGCTCGAAAGTACGCGAGGAACCATGACAAGTTCAACTCGTGGGCACTTGCTTGCAATAGCGCTGACGCAGTCGAATTTCTCGCCCAGGTAGGTGACATTTTCGGCAAGGAACAAGCATGTCAACACCTGCGTCGTAGGCTGCAAGGCGCTTCTAGCAAGTCGGACCTACTACCGATCTCTCGCCCAATGGTACAAAAAATCCTAGATGAACTCGGGTTTGCCAGGTTCCCGGGCACTACGGTAACGCACAGCAGACTCGCAGCGAAGCGGGAGTTGAACCCCACAACCAACGGAACCGTGACCAAGGCGCGGTTCATGAAGTTCTGCGCCAAGCACAACTACCAGGGTAAGTACAGCTATTTCAACTCACCGGACGTGAGCTGGGAGCCAGTCGTATCGGTCAAGCCCAAGGGGGTGCTGCCGGTGTTCGACCTCAACGTACCGAAGACCCACAGTTTCTCCGCCAACACGTTCATCGTGCACAACACCACATCTGATCCGCGGTGGATCAAGAGTCCCAAGGAGGTCGCCCGCACCCTCCAGATGACGACGTACGGCAAGTGGGCCACCGTGGCCAGGGGAGCCGAGTGGGTCCGCCTGTCCCACGGGTACTTCATCACCAAGGGCCGGCACACCCCGCGCAAGGTCACCCTCCGCGTCCACCGCGACCAAATCGATGAGCGCTGGGAGTACGTCGAGAAGCTGGCTAGTTCTCTGGTCGAGGTCGCGAGGGAGACCAACCCAGACAATGTTCCGGCAAACACCAAGGCGTGCGACGCGTTCCGAGGATGCCCTCACAGGTCCTACTGCTCCGCCGCTGCTCACAATTCTCTTTCTTCCTATGTTGGCGCTGATCTTGCCGCGAGCGTTCTCGGCATCCCCCAGCAGCCCACCCGAACCCTAGAACCCGCAGGAAACTACAACATGTCACTTCTCGACAAGCTCAAGGGCGCCGTGAAGGCCCCGGAAACCACCGCGTCCAAGGAGGAGCTGCAGCGCAAGCTGCTCCTCGAAGAGATCGAGGCCAAGTACCCTGGCGCGATCCAGGCCGTGCTCGACCTGGAGGCCCTCGGCCACGGCATGCCGCAACTGGCGGGTGAGGCCGCGCGGGTGTACTGCGTGGCCAAGAACCAGCCGGTGTCCGCCGCGCTCACCGGAAGCGGTGACCTCGGTGGCGCCGCGTTCTCCGACGCCAACCAGCTGAAGGACGTGCTGGCCGAGGCCCGCGAGCTGTTCACCGGCGCTGCTCCGGCAGCCGGTCCCACGGCCGCACCCGCCGAGGTGGTCGCGCCGCTCGACCCGTTCCCGGACGACGCTCCTCCAGCACTGGCCTCCGAGCCAGAGGCGGGCGACGAGCCCGCGCCGGTGGTCGACGCGGCCACCGCGATGCAGGCCGCCGCGGGCGAGGCCCCGAAGCGGAAGCGTGGTCGCCCGACCAAGGCCGAGCTGGCCGCGAAGGCTGCCCAGGCCGCCGAGTTCGCACCGCCGGCAGAGCCGGCCCGCGAGGTCGTCGCCGAGACGCCCGTGGCCGAGATCGTCAACGTGGTCAACTACGTGACGACGGGCGTCGCGGAGCCGGTGATCACCGGCAACCGGTACGAGCCGATCGTTGCCGAGAAGGCGATCAACCTGTTCGTCGACTGCATCCCGTCGACCCCGTACCAGTCGTTCTGGCCCTTCATCCAGAAGGTCACCGACGCCGTCGCCAAGCGCTGCGGCGCGATCGACTACCGCGCCTGCCCCAAGGGCAGCGAGGGCGAGTTCGGCCAGTGGAAGGCCCTGCTCGCGGTCGGGCTCAAGGCGCTCGCTGCGGCGGGTGGCATCCCGGGCGGCAACTACGTCCTGGACTTCTCGATGAACGAGACCGCGGGCATCGCGGTCGAGGCGATGCGCGAGGTCGTGGCCCAGTCGGGCGGCATGCTCGTCAGGGGTGTGCGATGAGCGCGTCCGACCTGTTCCTGGAGCGCCAGGCCCTCCGCGCGCGGGTGGTCGCCGCCCTCCTCGGCGTCATCGAGAACGTGTCCGGCAAGGACGGGAAGCAAGTTCCTGTTGCCGTGGACCAAGTAGGCGGCATCACCCGCACCTACGCCACGGTCGCGGACCGGCTCGAAGCCGTGCGACTCCTCTACGAGATCGGTGCCCTGTGAGGTGCCAGGACGTTCGCGCGGCGAAGGCCGTCGCCACGCTGCTGGCCCTCGGCGTCGCCGACGCCAACGACCTCAGCACCGAGGAGGCCTGCCGGATCCACGCCCGAGCCCAGCGCGGCTCGCGCTCGGGAACCACCAAGCCCCTCGCTCTTCTCGTTGCCGAGTCCACCAGGCGCCGACGCGCGCGGATCACGCATCCGGGAAAGCGCGGCCGTGGATGAGACCCCGTCCATAGACGAGGCGATCGACACCGCGCTCGACCTGCTGGAGACCGACAGCTGTGGCCCCGCCGAGAAGACGGTGCTGTGGGTCGTAGACAGCCTGATCTGCGAGCTGGAGGTCAGCAAGGCCGGGTGGATCTCGAAGTGCGAGGTCGCCGGCTACGACGTCTGCCAGATCGGCGAGCAGATCGCCGTCATCACGACCAGGGCCGAGGCGATGGACTCGCGCGCCGCGAGGCGCCTCGCCGTCGCCCTGCTACGGGCCGCCGAGGCGGCCGACCAGGAGCTTTGATGCCGAGCGGACGCTGCCCAGAGTGCGACGAGCTGGTGCCGATCTACACCAAGGACGAGCCCATCGAGTACGCGATCCCGCGCGGTGGATCGTTCCCATTGCCCACGGGCAGCGCCTGCTGGTGGTATACCTGCATGCACCCTGACCGCCGCGAGGAACCCGGCGAGGATGGCCGCCGGCCGATCTGCCTTGGCGGGGACAGGAAGATCTAGTGGCCAAGCTATCCGACATTCTGGTCCAGCTGTCCAAGGACGTGGAGGTCGCGGGCGCGGAGGAGCGGCAGGCCCAGGGCCAGCGCCTCCTCGATGCCGTCGCCGACCCGATGCAGCGCCCGTTCGGCTGGCAGACCGCCGCGCCCGAGGGCATGCTCACCCGCGGCGAGGCCGTGGGCAAGTCGCTCGACCTGGAGCGCATCCTGAACCTCCCCAAGCGCACGCCGTACGAGGAGCTGTCCGACGAGGAGCGCGAGGCCATCGTCGAGCTGGAGATGGCCAAGTACGCCAAGAAGAACGACAACTGCCGGTGCAGGGAGATCGACCCGCGCACGCCGTGCATCAAGCGGCTGCTGCCCGCGCAGGCGTTCACCCTGCGCGAGATTGACATCGCCCAGGGCTGCCTGGCGCACGCGAGCGTCGGCATCGGGAAGTGCGTCGCTCCTGACACAGAAATCATGGATTATTCGACAGGTCGTCGACGGCTGGCTAGTGAGGTTGGAGCGCTGGAAGTTGCGACCTTCGACAAATCACTGCACGTGGCACCTGCAACTGCCTTCCCATCAGGTAGCAAGCCTTGTGTTGATGTTCGGCTGAAGGACGGATCGAGTCTCAAGCTCAGCACCGATCACCCTGTGCTCACAGCGCGCGGTTGGATCCATGCCGCTGACCTGCTGGCGACGGACTACGCTGCCGTGGCAATCGAGATGCCTGAGCCCCCTTACCCCACGCAGGCGACTGACGACGAAGTCAAGTTCGTCGCATACATGCTGTCTGATGGTGGCTGCTCGCAAAATCAACTGACCTTCACTAACCAGGATCAGACCATTATCGCCGACTTCACAGACGCGGCGGGCGGCTGTGGGTTCGCGCTCGTCGAACGGGTGTCTCTCAGCAACGCTCGCGAGTTCAACGTGATCAAGGGGCGGAATCGCTTGAACAACCGTGGCGCGGAGCTGCGCGAGCGTTGGGGTCTTCATGGTCTGGCCAAGAACAAGCGTGCCCACGCGGACGTCTGGGGACTCCCGCGTCGTCAGGTCGCGTTGTTCCTCAATCGATTCTGGGCTTGCGACGGACACGTAACCGTACAGGGGCTGGAGATCACGCTTGCCTCCGAGAAGCTCATCGACGACTTGCACTTCCTAATGACGCGTCTGGGAATTCGTTCTCGAAAGGCGTTCAAGGTCGCCTCGTACACCAAAGACGGAGAGCGCCGTGAGTTCGACGCGTGGCGACTCAGCATCAACGGTGCCGACGCACTCAAATTCCTCGACGAGGTCGGTGATGTGCTTGGGAAAGAGACCGCATGTCAGGAACTGCGGGCCAGGCTTGAAAGCACGGCTCGCAACCCCAACGTCGACCTAGTACCGATTGGCCCGGCAGAGTTCCTAGAGATCTGCGACGAGCTGTTCGGTCCGGCCAAGAACGGGTTTGCCTCGAACCAGGGCAAGCCGCGCACCGAGGCACGCAAGTTCCTCCACGTGACCCAGGGGCAGCACATCTCTAGGGCCAAGTTCTTGGCGTTCTGCGCGAAGAACAGCTACCGTGGCAAGTATGCTCACCTAGCCACGACGGACGTGGCATGGGAGCCGGTGGTTAGCGTGACACCAATCGGTGTGCGTGAGGTCTACGACCTCAACGTTCCAGGAACGCACAACTTCGTAGCCAATGGCGTGGTCATCCACAACACGCTCTTGAATTGTCTCGCAGGTCTCGCGCTGCGCGACTGCCGCACCATCCTCCTGCTGATCCCGGCCAGCCTGCGCAAGCAGCTGCAGTTTGACTACTTGATGATCGCCGAGCACTTCCAGGTGCCGAACCTGCGGCTGTGGTACGGGCCCGAGAAGCCGTGCGTGACCCTGCCGCCGTACGACCCGGCGAAGCCGACCCTCCACGTCATGCCGTACTCGCGGCTCTCGCTGGAGGAGGAGTCCGACTTCATCCCGCGCCTCAACGGCGGGATGGGGCCCGACGCCATCATCGCCGACGAGTGCGACGCCGCGCGCTCGATGGCCTCGGCCCGCGGGCGCCGCATCGCCAAGTGGTTCGCAGGTGGCGTCACCGACGAGGAGCGCAAGCGCCGGATGTCCACCAAGTTCCTGGGATGGACCGGCTCGCTCACCGACCACTCCATCTGTGAGTTCAACTTCCTCTCGCTGTTCGCGCTCAAGGAGCGCAGCCCGCTGCCGCTCGACCCCGAGGTCGTCGAGCAGTGGGGCCAGTGCCTGGACGCGACCGTCGCGCCCGCACCGCCCGGCGAGCTGCTCCGGTTCTGCGAGCCCGGCGAGGACGTGCGCCACGCGTTCCGACGTCGCCTGGCATCTACCCGCGGGTTCGTGATCGCCAACCTCGTGTCCATCGAGGGCGCCGCGGGGCAGGAGGTCGGCATCGAGATCTCCGAGCGGCCCGCTCCCGAGCTGCCGGAGGTGGTCGCCGAGGCGCTCAAGAGCGTGCGCGGCGGGGTCCGCCCGGACTACCTGATCCCCGGGGCCGACCCCAAGGCGATCGAGCAGCTCAAGGACGCCCTGGAGATCGCCCAGTGCGCCCAGCAGGTCAGCTGCGGGGTGCTCTACTACTGGGAGTACCCTCGCAAGGAGCCGATCTCGCTGATCAAGGAGTGGCTCGCCCGGCGCTCGGAGTACAACTGCGAGGTCCGCGAGAAGTCCATGGAGGGCCAGACCTTCCTCGACTCCGCGATGCTGTGCGAGCACGCGGCGATGCGTTTCTGGGGCGACGAGCCCAAGCGCGACGACCGCCCGGAGTGGCGCTGCGAGTCGTGGCCGGCCTGGCTCCGGATCCGCGACAAGGTCCAGCCGCGTGCAGCGAGCCACGTGATCAGCGACTTTCTCGCCAGGGACGTCGCCGAGTGGACCCGCGAAAATACTGGAATTGTCTGGTACTCGATGAAGGCGCTGGCCGCCGAGATCCACAAGCTCACCGGCCTGCCCATCCACGACGGTGGCGTCCACGGTGAGAAGAACCTCCGCAAGGAGGACGGCTCGCGCAGCATCATCGCGTCGATCCAGAGCAACGGCCGCGGGCGCAACGGCCTGCAGTATGTGTTCGACCGCCAGCTCGTCGTCAACCCGCCGGCCTCGGCCACGGGGTGGGAGCAGCTGCTCGGGCGCCTCCACCGACGCAACCAGAGGGCCGACGTCGTCCAGACCTGGGTCTACACCCACACCCCCGAGGTGAAGAAGGCCATCACCCAGGCGATGCGCCGGTCGGAGTACGTGCGCGACCTCCTGGGAGCGAACCAGAAGCTGCTTGCCGGATGGAAGGCCGATTGACAGGGGCCTGGACCGTGGCTAGTGTCTGGCAGCATGAAGAAGATCAACGGTAACGAGGTCGCGCGCATGGCTGGCTTTCTCTCCTACAAGGAGCTGGGCGAGCCCAACAGCAAGGTGCTGGACCGCTTCGTCGACGATGACCAGCTACGGGTCATGACGGTCGGCACGCGGAAGTTCTACGAGGCCAGCGTCGCCCGCGAGCTGGTGGCGACCCGTCGCGGCAAGGTGCCGGACGGGTTCGTCTCGGCCCGGGACTACTCCGTGAAGAAGGGCTTCGTCGGCGGCTACGGCCCGTCGGCCTGCCAGGCTGGCAAGATCCCGTCGGCCGTGCAGCTCATCGTGGGCCGCCGCCGCGCGGCCTGGTTCGCCCCGGTCAAGGAGTTGGACGCCTACTTCAACCGGGACAAGTCCGCCGCGAAGGGTGCCGCCGCGGCCAAGGCCAAGATCCTGGTCGGCGAGGTCGCCGTTCCGCGACCCCGCCCGGCGGTCACGGTAGCGACCTCGGCGATCGAGCGCCTGGAGCAGATCTCCCAGAACCTCATCTCCATCGTGGAGCGGTTCGAGGCGGTACTCGGGACGTCGGCGGCGCCTGCCCCGGCCAAGAGCGCGGACATCGTGATCACCGCCCCGGACCTCGGGCGCATCCGGTAGTCGGGGAGTGATCGCTCGGTCTGTCTAGTTTTCCCTGTCGTAGCAGCAATCAAGCTGCCCAAGACAGGATGACTAGACTACCATGATCGATCCCACCCTCGAAGCTGCATTCGGTTCCGTTGCCACGGCCAAGATCCCAGGCCGCAGCTACGACCCTCGCCTGCCGGTCGGCACCCACACGGTGCTCATCAAGCAGTACGCGATCAAGAAGACCAAGAACAAGGGACCCATGCACGACCTCTCCACGGTCGTGATGGAGTCCACCGACGCCTCGCTCGTGGGCCAGACCCGTGGCTGGGCGTGGTTCACGGGCGCCGACCAGTACGGCATCCAGGACGGCTACCTCCGTGGCTTCCTGGAGACGATCGGCAAGTGCATCGGCGACACCTCGCCGCTGCCGACCCTCGGCGCGCTCCTCGCGGGCGCCGGCCAGGCCGGGCGCGGCATGATGGTCCGCGTCATCGTCACCAACCAGGTGAACGGCAAGACGGGCCAGATGAAGCTCGACCCCAAGACGGGCCAGCCGTACACCGAGGCCGCGTGGTACCCGATCGCGCAGACCCTGGAGGACATCTCCAAGGGCCGCGCCGCGCTCGACGCGGACCCGGCGCACGCCATCAAGGCGCCGAACGAGCACCAGCAGCAGGCCGTCGTGCAGCAGCCGGTGCAGGTCCAGCAGCCGATCGTGCAGCCCGCGGTGCAGCCGGCCGCCCAGCCCGCCGCCGCCGCCGGCGGCGGACTCGGACTCCTGGCCAACCTGCAGAAGCCGAAGTGATCTCGCACCACTAGACATAGACTCCCCTCGGCCCGCAAGGGCCACTATGGGGCCGTAGCTCAACGAGAGCGCGGCACGCACGCGAGTGCGGGCCGAATGATGCTGGCTCGACACCAGCCGGCCCCGCCAGCGACCACGGTTTCGTGGTCGTTTCTTTTTTCTGGACACCATCGTCAGACCAGGCTACAGGAGAACCATGTCAGTCCCATTCTACTACCAGGGCGGCAACCTGATGAGCGCGACCCTCAAGCAGGACATGCACCGTATCCGGCGTGCGCACGAGGGTCGCTACAAGACTCGCCAGACAACGGAGATGCACCTCGGCAACACCCGCCGGGTGACCGTTCCAGCCGCGGCAGAGCCCGTGAGCCCACGCGTCCGCCACGAGATGTTCGTCCTGGGCAAGGAGTTCTTCCGTGACTGACCCCACTGAGATCGAGCTGCTGGAGCTGCGCGAGGAGGTTCGCCGGCTCAAGGACTCGAACGTCGTCCTGCGCACCGAGCTGTCGATGATCGCGCAGGCACTCGGGGCCGAGCCGTCGTTCAGGGACGCGATGGCCAGGGTCAAGTCGCTCTCGGCCAAGCCCCGCGTCACCTACGCCTCGGTCGACGAGTGGAAGGGTCTCTACGTCGACGGCAAGTGCGTGATGCAGGACCACGACCTGTACTCGTACAACCTGCTGGAGAAGCTCGGGGAGCTGGGGCTCATCGACTTCCAGGGCCACGCCGACTCGATGGACGAGGACGAGCTGTACGCCCACTGCTGCGACGTCGGTCAGTTCCCGGAGGACGAGGCGGACCTCAAGATCAAGTGGGAGTTCAAGAGGTGAGGAGCATCGACCTGGTCAGGGAGTTCCACGAGACGTTCGACCAGCCTGTGCGCACCACGCCGTGCGTGGACGACGAGGGCACGAACTATCTCCGCGTTCGCCTGATCTACGAGGAGCTGCGCGAGCTGGCGGAGGCCCTGGGATTCAGCATGCCGAGGGTCGAGGACGCGATCCAGGGCAACGGGTTCCCGAGCTGCACCCGAGGATTCGACCTGGACCGAGCGGTCGCCGTTCTCGACGCGCTCACGGACATCCAGTACACCCTCGACGGCACCGTCGTGTCCCTCGGGTTCACCGACTACATCGACGACGCCATGATCGAGGTCCATCGTAGCAACATGTCGAAGCGCTGGGCAGACGGCTCGATCCGCAAGCACCCCGACGGCAAGGTGCACAAGCCGCCCACCTACTCCCCTGCTGACCTGCGAAAGGTGCTGCTCAAGTGACCGAGCCCGGGACAAAATGGTCGATGATCGAGAACCTCGTGCTCGTCACCATGTGCCTAGTTATGTATGCTCGCACCACCAACCTCAACGAGGCCGGGGTGTGCATTGGGTTCTCGCTCGGTGCGGCACTGCTGCTCGGGTATGACCTGGGCAAGTGGAGGTGGCAGTGACCCGACGCCAGCAGAACGCCCGCGTCAAGCAGATCCTGCGCGAGCACCTGATCGCGTTCAAGAGCGTGACCTACGGCCGCGGAACCGCCTACCACTGGCTGCACATCAACACGCCGCGCAAGGTGCCGGACGATGTCCAGGCCTACGTCGAGGCTGACCTCATCAACGAGAAGCTCTGCGGCTCGTACTTCAGCGACTGCGGCCCGGGTGACTCGTGGTCCGCGTGCGTGCTCTGGGAGACCCAGTGACGACCATCGTCGGTATGACCGGGACCCAGGAGGGCATGACCCTGGAGCAGATCGGGGCGATGGCCAGGTTCCTGGCCCAGTTCCGCTCGTTCGTCGGTCACCACGGCGACTGCGTCGGAGCGGACGCCCAGTTCGACGGCATCGCCCGAGCGGCGCTGGGGTTCGAGCACATGGTGATCCACCCGTGCCACCTCACCGACAAGCGCGCCCACTGCACCGTGGGACCGAGGGACCTGGTGCGACCGACGCTGGGCCCGCTGCAGCGCAACGAGATCATCGTGCGCGAGTGCGAGCTGCTCGTCGCCACGCCCAAGGAGGACTCGATGCAGCTCCGCTCGGGCACGTGGACGACGGTGCGCTACGCCATCAAGGCCGGCAAGCCCGTGTGGGTCATCCTTCGTAATGGCGCTCTTGTGCCGTGGCAGAAGAGTGCATAGGATGACAGCATGAAGAAGATCATCGTGATGTGCCTGGCGCTAGCCGCTTGTGACTTCAAGAGAGGTACGGCCGAACAGGCGCTGGACGAGGCCGTGGGGCAGGTGCAGTTCATGGCTCGAAACGGTGCCTCAACGATCGATATGTGCGTTCAGGTGAGCCTGATCATGCGACTGGCAGTCGAGGCGCAAAATGACGCTACCTACCAGGCCTTTGCAGCGATCAGCAAGGAGAAGTGTCCGTGGTAACCCTGAAGAAGCAAGTTCGCTACGTCGGCGGCAAGACCGGCTGCATACTAACCATCGCGATCTGCATCGGGGTGCTCCTCGGCGTGATCGGAGGGTTCGCACTGCTGGTCTGGACCAGCAACCTCCAGTTGGTGGAGAACGAGCAGACCTGCCGCGCCAAGTTCCGAGACCTGACGATCCAGGACGGCAACCCCACCACGGAACAGGTCATGGACGGGCTCGACGACACCTACAGCGTTGGTCGCGTGGTGCCGGCCAACAGGGTTGGCTGGGTGTGCTTCGACAGCGGTGCGCGCATCACGTGCAAGACACAGAGCTGCATCTACGGCTGGGCCACCCGGCGCAAGGGTGGCGCTGAGTTCGTGTGCTCCGGCACAGGCGACGTGCTGGCGTACTGCGGTAACGGAACCAGCACGATCAGCCCGTGCTCGGAGGCCCCGTGAACATCCGGGTCAAGGTCGAGATGCCCTATCACCGAGGCCTGCGCGAGGGTGAGCGATCGATGTACGGCAGCGACGGGTACCGCACGATTACCGTGCAGCTGACCCGCGTGCCCCTTCGCAACGAGTCGGTGAGCGTCGGGACCGAGCGGTTCGTCGTCAACCACGTGTGGCACCTCGCCGACGACCCGTTCTGCGCGGCCGAGGTGTACGCCTACGACCACACGCCGGAGCGCTAGCGTGGGGATGTTCGACTGGGTCAGCGTTCGCAACCGCGAGGACGTCCGGTGTCCGTCCGGGCACAAACTTGACGAACTCCAGACCAAGAGCCACGAGTGCTCGATGTGCTCGATCCTCATCAACGAGGACGTGGTGTCTGTCAAACCATCCACATACCTCGGCGGCGGTTACGGGGACTACGACATCGACGACCACGGTAACGGGATCATCCACATCTACAGTTTCTGCACCGAGTGCCACCCACCGGTGGTCGACGGCGTGTTCCGTGGCTACGGCGAGCTGCACGCCTTCCGGGCCACGCCAACAACCTGGTGGGTCGTGGACCTGCGGCCCGTGCCCTACGAAGAGGTACCGTGAAAACCTGCAGCAAGTGCATGAAGAGCATGGACATCTGCGACGAGTGCGAGGCGGAGCTGAGGGCCGCCAAGTTCCGACGAGAGCACCCAGAGTGGCTGTGCCAGTGCGGTCGCATCAAGGAGACCACCGACTCGCCGTGCTGCCGATTCTGCTGGGAGTGCGATCAGATGCGGTAGCCAGACAAATTTCTTGACAAGCCGAGTGTCGATTACTAGGATGACCACTCCATCGGACCAGTGACCTAAGCGCAGGTTTCCTGCCGGCAGCTCCAGCGTCCAAAGAAAGTGAAACAGTGAAGACCGTCAAAGTACACATCAAGGGCATCTCTCCGTATTCCCAGTCCAAGTTCGTCGACAAGGAAGAGTTTCCTCGGGAGGGCAAGGAGACTGCCGACGCCCACGAGAAGCGCACCTGGCAGGCTCGAATCCACGTCGACGAGAAGGGCGTACCCTTCATGCCGCCGATGTCGCTCAAGAAAGCGCTCGATGCGGCGTCCACGTACCTCGGGAAGATCCCCGGTGAGCGCAACGCCACCTACGTGAAGCGATTCAAGTCCGGGTTGCTGATCACGGATCCGATCCCTCTCGTCAGCAACGGCAAACCCGTCAAGTCGAAGGACGACTTCGACGGCGAGTGGCTGTTTCTGGACGCTGGTGGCAAGGCCGGCCAGGGCAGTACGCGCGTGAAGCGTCGCATGCCGAGGCTGATCAACTGGGAGGTGACGTCGACCATCTACGTGATCGACGAGGTGATCGACATGGATGTTCTCGAACGCGCCCTCGCAGACGCCGGCAGGTTCGTCGGTGTGGGGCGGTTCCGTCCCCAGAATGGTGGGTACTACGGGCGGTTCGAGGTCGACTCGCTGGAGGAGATGGTGTCGTGAGCGACGACAACGAGGAGTTCGACTTCGGAGTCAC
>JACCDR011398427.1_pt1 | contig 13441 bp, 16 predicted proteins | sample 7446431 | NCBI WGS metagenome assembly JACCDR01 (sample SAMN15323443, study PRJNA562643) | freshwater metagenome | isolation source: river surface water | place: USA:Blue River Watershed | collected 2017-08-17
AGCCCTTTTGGAAATTGTTTCTATTTCTGGAAAAACTCAAAAGCTTTCGATTCCGCTTTTGGATCTCTCCGGCGGCGGATGCCGAATTGAATTTCAACAAAAAAATATCAACTTGAAAGTCTATGACGAATTAAAAGGTCACCTTTTTCTTCCCGATCGAGATCCGATCCAAATCGTGGCATCCGTTCGTCACATCAAAACCGACACGGCTGGCAAATTACCCAGCGCCTGCGGACTGCAATTTGTCTCTTTAACGGAGCAGGTGAAAAACAGAATCATTGCCGTGGTTATGGATCTTTACCGCGAATTTTTTTCGGGAAGAACTAAATAGTCCCCATCATCAGACTGACAATATAAGAGCCCAAGCCACCCAAAAGAATGATTCCCCAAGAGGGAATTTTTGTAAATCTCAACAAAACCAATAAAGCGCAGATGCCAAAAAGATGGTAGTGATTCCACTCGTGCCCTAAGCGAAATAAAACCACAACGATGGTTCCAGCCACAGCTGCAGTCACGGTCAGACTGAAATAGTAAATCCATTTCTGCAGCAAAAGCCATGAATACAACCGGGGAAACCAGGTCACCATATGAAAGAAGGATGGAAAAAAAACGGCGACAGTGGCAACAAGGGCTCCAGTTAAACCCGCCATTTTAAATCCGATAAAGGCCGTTGAGATTGTCATTGGACCTGGCGTGAGCTGACCAAAAGAAACAGCATCTAAAAATTGAGAATGCGTGAGCCAGCCCAGGCGACCGACAAATTCTCCTTCGAGCCATGGAACAATTGCAATCCCCGTTCCAAAAATTAGACTGCCAGCTTGAACGCAAACTAAGAACAGTTGCAAGAGAACTGGATCGATGGCGAAAGCAGAGAGACTCTGTTTTGAGCGAACCTGGATGCGATAAAACCCAATTCCGACCGCAGCAAAGAGCAAAATAAGAACCGGCTCCGGGATCGGAGTCAAAGCGCAAAGAAAAATCGCAGAGAGAACACAAATCCAGAAAAGAATTTCTTTAAAATAGTCCTTCGTCAAAGCTCTGAGCGCCCACGCAATCAGAGCAAAAGCTCCTAGTTGCATTCCTAAAAAGACCGAATGCACCCAAGGAATCGCTGAAACTTGGTCATAAAAAATCGCGATCAGGATAATCATTAAAAAGGCGGGCAAGACAAACCCAACAGCGGCGGCAGCAGCCGCTTGAAAGCCCGCACGACGATAAGCTAATGCGACACCCATTTGAAATGCCACGGGTCCCGGCATGGCTTTAATTAATCCAAAAAGAGAGCGAAATTCGTCCTGGGAAATCCATTTCTTATCTACGACAAGATCTTGATGCAGCTGCGCAATCACAGCTAAGGGGCCACCGAAGCCCGTGGCTCCGAGCTTCAAGAAATAAAGAAATATTTCTTTCATTCCCCTGATTCCAAAACGGTCGCAGGCGTCTTTCTCGCTTTTTGAAGCTCTTGATATTTCTGATTATAAGATCTGTGCTCTTGATTGAATTCTGTGTTCTTTTGCCGGATGTAATCGTCAAAACTTTTACGACGCTCTCGAACATCCGATTCAAAATCATTGCGACGATCTCTTTCGTCTGCAAAATAGGCCGATCTTTTTTGATCTTGTTCTTTATAGAATTCATTTTTCACATCGCGCGCTTGTTTGCTGCGATTAAACGAATCTCGTTCTTGCTTTTGCTCTTTCAAGAAAGCTTCACGCTTTTTTCTTTCTTCTTTATTAAAGTTCTCTCGCTCTTTGGTGATGTCTTTGTCAAACTGGCTGCGTTTTTTTCTCACCAAAGTATCAAACTGAGTACGAATCTGTGACGGAGATTTTTGCAGGTCCGAAAAAAGACCGGTCATGTAAGCCAGTTCATCATTCTCGATTTTCTTTTCTGCCGGAACCTGCTCCCGGATTTCGGCAAAAGCCTCGCGATCTGCCGTCAATGAATATTTAGGATCCACCGAAGGTCGAGTCTCGTCGGCCGAGCGGTATTGATTTGAAGTTTTGCTTTCCGTGCTCGTGCACGCGCTTATCGCCAATGAAAATAAGAAGATAAAAATGAGTCTCATAGAAATCAGCCTCCGAAGTCTAGTTTCACTCAAGTTTCATAATGAAACAAACGATAAGTCACCAGATGGTTCACAGCAAGAAATTCAGCAATCAAAGTCACCACGAAATGAGCAGTCATGAGCGCCGAACTCTGCAAGAACGACGCTCTCATCAGTCTTTACAGGCGCTATACAGAGCTTTCCAACGTAAATACTCGATGTATTTTATCTTTGCTCTGGTGGGGCCTCTGACGATTTTCATGCTGCCTTGCCTTTATTTCATTCAGCAAAACTATGAGATATTTCAAAACTTGGCCTACGACGTTCGTCCAGAGATGGTTCAGCATCTAGATCGGGAATCCCAAGCTTTGACTATCTTTTTCTTTCTTGCCATGGGCTTAACCATCACAGCTTGTTATTGGCTGACCAAACGCCTGACTAGATTAATGATTTCACCTGTCTCTGACATCGAACGCCATATGCGTAAGATCACGGCCGGCGACTGGACTGCCCCTGATTTTAAACATCGCTTAGGACAAGAGTTCCAATCTCTCTCCAGTAGCTACTCGTATTTGTACCGAACCTTGCGAGTGCACAATCAAAAAGAAGTCGAGACTTTGGAAAAGTTAATGAATCATCTCCAGGCTCATTCGCAATTAGATAAGAATGCCGAGATTATTTTAAAAAATTTGATTTTAAATAAGAAGACTCAGTTGGGAATCAATGTTGTGGAAATTAAGAGCGCCCACGACGACCTAAAGATTTCTTCAGCTCCTGGGACACGTCACGCTTCTTAATCGCTTCCCGCTTATCATGCAATTTCTTCCCTTTTACGAGAGCGATCTCAAGCTTTGCTCGTCCAGCTTTGAAATACATTTTCAAAGGCACACAGGTCAGGCCTCTTTCTCTTAAGGCTCCGTAAATTTCTTCGAGCTCTCGACGACTGAGCAAAAGTTTTCTCAATCTTTCTGGCGCATGATTATTATAGCTCGAATTTTTATACTCAGAAATATGAGCGTTTTGTAGGAAAGCCTCATCACCAATGAAGGACACATAAGAATCTTTCAACTGAGCTTGGCCTGCACGCAAAGATTTGACTTCGCTGCCAGTCAGAACCATTCCTGCTTCGAAAGTTTCCACGATCGTATAATCAAATCGGGCCTTTCGGTTTTCGGAAATAATTTTAATGCCGCCACGGCCTTCTTTGCCTTCACTCATAGGCTTTACTTACTCGGTATCAAGTAAAAGTTCACGATAAAGTTGCAGGAACTTGTCCAGGGTCAATTCACCGGCTCTGGCCTTCTCGGGCAAGCCCATTTTCTGCAAAGTTTGAGCTGTCGCCTCCTTCTTTAAGGCTAGACCCTCTTCTAAATTAGAGATCAAGAGCTTTCTTGGATGTAGGAAGCAGGCTTTCACAAATTTAAGATACTTTATCCGATTCTTCACCGGGCTTTCTTTTTTCTTGAAAACTAAAACCCGGCTTGCCACCTTGGGAGGAGGATTAAAATCTCGAGAGCTGGCTTCTAAAAGCATTTCAGTAAACCAAAAAGTTTGCGCTACCACACTGAGCATTCCATAAAGCTCGTCCTGCTGACGAGCGCGGATTCTTTGCGCAACCTCTTTTTGAAACATCAGTATCATGCAATCAAAAGGTTCACTGTCCAGGCTGCGATCAATGACAAGGCTGGATGAAATTTGATAGGGAAGATTGGAAACCAAGGTTCTCGGGCGAATTTGAGATTCGAATTGTTTCCAATCAATTTGCAGAGCATCGCCTTCGATCACTTTAAAATCTTGCTTTCTCCAGTGCTCCGCAAAGACTCGGTCCAATTCGATCAAAGATTTCTCCACAGGAATATCTTTGAGAAAGAAAGTCAAAGCTCCAAGCCCCGGTCCAATTTCTAAAATAAACTGAGGTTTTGATTCTTTCACTGCTCGAATAATTTTTTCGATCACATTATCGCTAACCAGAAAGTTTTGACCCAAAGATTTCTTGGGTTCAATTCCTAATTCTTGCATGGTTTTTTGTAGACGCTCCCAAGCACTCATCTTAGCGACCTTTTCCGACGAAATCTTGAGGCCACGAATTCGGCGATGGCCCCAAAGACAAATCACTGCTCTCGCCGCGATTCAATCTCATAACTCCGGCGTAACCAATCATTGCGGCGTTGTCTGTACAAAATCGGAGAGGTGGAATTTGTAATTGAATATTATTTTTCTGTGCCCAATCTGGAGCCGCTTGACGAAGTCTCGAATTCGCACTGACCCCGCCGGTGATCACGACTCGAGATATTCCCGTTTCATCGACAGCCCGATCCAGCTTGGCCATCAGGACATCGACGATCGCTTGTTGAAAAGAAGCGCAGAGATCAGAACGTTTTTCCAACTTTTCGTCTTCACTCATGTTCTCAAGCAGTCTTTGAGCGGAAGCTTTAAGACCCGAAAAGCTCATCAAAAAATTGTCTTCCTTGATCATGCTCCTAGGAAAAGCATAGGACGCCGGATCTCCATTTTGCGAATTCTTATCAACCAAAACTCCGCCAGGAAACCCAAGACCTAACATCTTCCCAAACTTGTCAAAGGCCTCGCCGGCAGCATCATCCAAGGTCGCTCCCAGGATTTGATAATCCCCAAAAGCTTTCACATGATAAAGACTGGTATGTCCACCACTCACTGCCAGCGCGATATAGGGCTCTGAAAGATCAAATTTTGGTTGATAGGATTCATCTTTCAGAAAAGGAGCCACCAAATGGCCTTCAAGATGATTCACACCCATGAGGGGAATTTTCAAAGCTTGAGCCAGGCTTTTCGCAGTGACAATGCCCACAATCAGAGATCCCACAAGGCCGGGGCGATTCGTGACGGCGATGCCGTGAAGATCTGTGAATTGAATTCCTGCTTCGTTTATCAAATGATCGATCAAAGGCAGCAAGGTTTGTGAGTGATTTCTTCCAGCAATCTCGGGAACAATTCCACCAAATGGCGCGTGCGCAAAATCTTGGTTAGCCGAGACCATTTTGCGAACAAAACCATCGGCCTCAACAAGAGCCACCGAGGTATCGTCACAACTTGTTTCAATTGCTAAGCAGAGTTTAATCACTTTTTCATGCTTTTAAGGCGAGTACGAGCTTTCTTCGCCTCAAGAGATTGAGGAAACTTGCCGATCACTTCGTCATAAAATGTGCGAGCCTCATCTTTAAGACCGAGCTCTTGAAAACTGACACCCATTTTATAAGTCGCATCGGGAATTTTTTTGCTCTTCGGATTGGTATCGCGATATTTTTGATAACTCAAAATCGCTTTCTTCCAGTCCTTTTTATTGAAAAGTTCTTCAGCTATTTCGTAAGCATCTTTTTTAGCCGCTGATGAATTAGAAGAAGCGTCAGAACCGACGGCAGATCTCATAGCCGCTAATTCGGCAGTGAGAGCCCCCACTTGTTCTTGCAGGCGAGAAACCTCGTCTTGAAGAATTTGAGTTTTTTGCGCCTGTTCTTGAAGACTTTTATTGGCAGCCCCACTCAGCTGTTCTTTCTCCGAATTAGTCTGGCTGATTCTGTTTTCCATGACCTCAATGCGACCACTCATATTGCGAAGGTCGCTCTCAATTTCCGAGAATCGATTATTGGCATCAGCGGTGGTTTTTTGCAAAGTCGATACAGATTCTTGGACCTGCTTTTTACTCTCAACTTCTTTGATGTCCCCTCGGGTCATCAAACCACTTTGACAGGCTGTTAAAGTTAGAACCGATAGAGCTAAAGATGTTCGAAAGAAACTTTTCATCACAAGATTTCTCCATTTCTTTGTCGAATAACTCGGGCTGAATTTTCCGCTTTCTCAGCCGAAGTCCGAGCTTTCACGAACTCAACACGGGCTTTTTCAAAGTCTCGCTCTTTCACGAAAACTTGAGCCCTTCTATAGGCTTCTTCAGCTTGATGCCAATGTCCAGGAGAATAGCGCGCGGATTCAACGGCGCGAGCGGCATCCATGGCAGCTCGAGCTAAGACATGCTCTTCAACAGGAAGAGACGTGCTCTGGCAGGCCAGAAGTCCTGCCAAACAAACACCTGATAAAAATTTTCTAGTTAGCGAGAGGTACGAAGTTAGCACGGCGGTTTCTTGCATAGTCTGATTCAGAGTCGCCGCTAGCTAGAGGTTTTTCTTTACCATAGCTGATAATAGCTAAGCGAGATGAAGGGATTCCCAAGCTGATCATATATGATTTCACCGCTTGAGCTCTTCTTTCACCCAAAGAAAGATTGTACTCGATAGATCCACGTGCATCACAGTGTCCTTCAATCTGAAGTTTTGATCCTGCGTTTGATTTCATCCACTCAACATTGCCTTGAATTTTTGATTTAGCTTCAGCCGTTAAAGCTGAACGATCGTATTCGAAATTGATCGAGCTCAAACCAGCGATAGTTCCGCTGTCAGAACCCACAGCAGAAAAATTCATCGCAGTTGAATCAATTTGTGGAGATTCCGTGACTTCACCTGACATATCCCCGCCAGCTGTATCTTCGGATTTCTTTTTGCTGCTGCAACCGATAGCAACAACAAGGCTTAGCGTCATGAGGGCGTAAGAAAAATTGCGGATCATTTGGTTCATATGAAGCTCCTTCTGTTTATTCTATCACAATGACAAATTGTTAGCTCCGCTGGCTTGTTTGTCAAAGGTGTTTGTCAAGCCCAGAGGCTCATGCTGCAATTGGCCTCATGCGACTATACCAAAAACTCCCCCGTTTATTTCTTGCTTGTGTTTTTCTGATCGGATTTTCAGCAGCAAATGCACAAGTTGACCCCGATATTCAGTGGAAGGTTCTCCGACTCCCCCACTTTGATCTGATCTATGATGCGAAACATCAGGCGTTGGCTGATCTCTATGCCGATCGCCTCGAAGACAATTTGGGATATTTGCAGACTTATTTTGAACACTTTCCCGAGAAAACGACGGTGATCTTGAATGATCGCACCGATCTCACCAACGGCTACGCGACTCCGCTGCCTTACCGGACCATGATGCTCTTTCCAGTTTTGCCAGGACCGAGCGAAACGATCAGTGAATATGGGGATTGGGCTCGCGAGCTCACGATGCATGAGATGACCCACATTCTTTCTTTTGAGCCTCGTCGAGGTGTCGCCAAAGGCCTTTATTATATTTTTGGAAATATCGTCACGCCGAATCTTTTGCTACCCAGATGGTGGCTTGAAGGCGTCGCTGTTGATTTAGAAACGCGAACAAGCGCCAAAGGGCGCCTGCGATCTGTCTATCAAGATGCCTCTTTGCGCGCTTATGTTCTCGGCGACACCTTGAACGACATCCGCGTCTCTGAAATTAATGAAACCAGCATTTATACTTGGCCCCAGGGTGGTCGACCTTATCTCTTTGGTTCCTATATGTGGAGTGATCTGATTTCTCGTTACGGCGGCAAAATCGCCAAAGACCTTCACTGGAGCTATGGTGGAAGAATTCCTTTTTTCATCGAGGGACCTTTTTCTGATCTCACAGGTGAAAGTTACGCCTCCTATTTTAAAAATGTAAAAACAGATCTCCAGCAAAGAGCTGAAAAACAAATTCAAACTTTGGGACAGCAAAAGATCTCTTCGGGCTCTAAATTTCCTGTCAAAAATTCCATCGAAACTTTTTTCCCACAAATCAGCCCCAACGGGAAAAATATGATTTTTCTTTCAAAAAGCGATTCTGGAAAACGCAGTGCTGTGATTTTACAAAGAGGCTCCTTAGACATCCCTTTTGATGACAATCTGAGATTAGGGAAGATCGATCAGAAAATGGAAGAGGAAGCCTCGGCTCCTGGCCCCATTCCAAGAATCAATCATGAAGATCAGGACTCTCCCCCTTCGGGATCTATTCAGCGCCTGGCTTGGTTTCCCAACTCGACAAAGTTTATTTTTGACCAAGTTCAAGAGCTGGATCGCTTCCGCGAGACTTCGGATCTGTTTACTTTTGATCTGACAAATTCAAAAAGAGAAAGACTGACTGTTGGAGAAAGGGCGCGAGAAGCCAGCGTTTCACCTGACGGGAATCAAGTTGTGTTTGTGAAGCTTGATGCGGGAAGAACGCATCTGGCTATTCTCGATTTAGCCTCTAAAAAAGTCGATGTGATTTACTCTCCGGATCTGCAAATTCGCCTTTCATGGCCTCTTTATTTGAATGAAAAAGAAATTCTTTTCACCGAAAGAGCTCAAGGCAAAGAATTGCTGAAGAAAATTTCTCTTTCAGATAAAAGCATCGCCACTGTTTTGCCACAATATACCGAGGCCAAATATCCAAACTTGACCAGCATGGGATTGGTATTCAATTCGAATAAAAATGGCGTCAGCAATCTCTATCTTGCCGATAGCAAACTGATGAGCGCGAAACCTCTTTCTCATTCAGCCACTTTGGTGGCGGCATCAACATTTGATTCGCATCTTCAGGAAATTTACGCTGCCCAGTTGAGCTCCAAAGGTTACCAAATTCAAAGATTCGCTAAGAATAACTGGAATCAATATGCAAAAGATCTTCCGATTGTTCAGCCGCTTTTAGCGGATCGCTACCCGGCTGTCGAAGCCACAATTAAAAGCACAGATAAAACGAAGATCGATGAATATTCCGCTTGGCCTTATATGTATCCAAGATATTGGATTCCAAATCTTTCCTTTGATCAAAATGGATCTGTTATCGGCGGAAGCACTTCGGCCGGAGATCCTTTGGGAAAGCATAATTATTCTTTAGCAGCGGCCTATGACTCTCGAGTCAAAGAATCCGCGACTGCTTTTCTTTATACCAATAATAGCACTCGCGCTCAGCTCTCTCTTTACGGTCTTGATTATTATACCAATGTGATCAACACCTCGACGCGCTTTCGCCATCAGCAATATCAAGCCCAAGCGCTTTGGCAAATTCTTCCAGTCAGTGTCGATCTTTTCTCAGGTTTTGGATATCGGTGGACTGCCAGAAGCTTTTCAAACGCCCGTCGCGAGCAAAATGGCCCCGCCTTTATTTTAACTTATCAAGATTATGTGCAAAGCGGAGCTCAGATTTCTCCCGAATCAGGACAGGCTATTGGTTTTCAAGCGACAGAATTTGTTGATAATGGCGCTCAAGAAAATGAAGCCTTTCGTTTGTATCAGTACTCGGTGCAAAAATATTTCTCAGGCTGGATTTCTCACCATGTGATTATGGCCAGAGCTCAAGGTCAGTACATCGATGGCTCTGCGAGCTCTCCGAATTATGCTTTCAATCTCGGCCTCGCTCCTTTTGCCAATCTTGCTGGAGGTGGAGTGGTCGCACCTTTTTTCATCGCTCGTGGCTGGGAAAATGGTCAGTTTTTGGGGAAAAGTTTGAATACAGCAAATTTCGAGTACCGCTTTCCTATCGCAGAATTGCGCGGGGGATTTTCTGATACGACACCTCTTTACATTCGCCGTATCCACGCTGCTTTGGTCGCCGACGGAGCCAACGTCAATGGCTTTGTTTACAGGAAAAGTACGGAGAGATATGAAACGGCAGATCCGCAAAAGATTTTCTGGTCGGCAGGAGCTGAGCTCAAGTTTGATATCACCCTGGGCTATCATATTCCGGCGACTTTTTATTTGGGTTACTATGTTCCCCAAGAAAAGGACCTCGTGAAGAACAATTCCTATGCCATCAGTCTTCAATTCTGAACTGCGTCACAAATCTTATGATTCTCGCTATTGACAAGATGTCCTGTGACCGAAAGACTTGGAATATAAGTGGAGGATTTCATGGACAAAAATCTAGAACGTGCTGCTGATCGCATTGCTTGGATTCGTGATCTTGTGAAATCGGAAGAGCAGATGGAAGAATCTGGCTTGATCGATATGGGAACAGGCCTTGGCAGCAACCAAAGCTTAGAACAAGACAGTCTTCAATTCCTTCAACAACTGAAATCCGAATTCATCGAAGCGGCGAGCGCTTTCAATGAATTAAAGGCATCTCCATTGGGCCGTGTTAAAATTTACGGTATCGCAAAAACTCATGCTGATTTCATGCTTTTTAGAAACGGATTCAAAATGATTTTCTCTTTGATGGAACCGGGAAAAATCAGCATCCGCTTTAATTTTATTGGTCCGAATTATACTCCCTCGCAAAATCCATCCTTAATGAATACGGCGATGACAATGATGGAAGAGAATATTTTGGAAGCCAAGTTTGGTCCTTTCCAAGAATTGCAATGGGCCTATAAAAATGAACCTGTGAAATTGGCTAATGTGGTGAGATATCACATGACTTTGTTTATCAAAGAAAGCACCAAGTAAACCAAAGCCGGCATACCTTGAATAAGGAAAATTCGTTTGTTCACTGAATAGGCACCGTAAATTCCCGCGACCAAAACACAACTGGCAAAGAAAATTCCTAACTGATTGGCCATTGCCGGATCTGAACAAATCACCGCCCACGTCAGTCCCGCCGCAAGAAATCCATTATACAAACCTTGATTAGCCGCGAGCACCGCTGTGGACTGAGCTTGCTCTGCACTCATGCGAAAAACTTTTCTTCCCAGAGGCTGGGTCCAAAAAAACATCTCTAGAATAAGAAAACCAAGATGTTGAAGAGCAATAAAACTGAGAAGTATTTTTTCCATCAACATGAATTATTTTTTCACGTTCAGCTTTGTCCACAGATCAATAAACTGAAGACTGTTGGAACCCATTCCCACAGGAAGAATTTGCGCAATTCTTGTCAGCCAAGCGAGGGTTCCATCGCCATTGGGAGCGGCTAAGCCTTTCTCTCCGGTCATGCGCTGAAAATCATTCACATTGAGACTGATAGGGCGAGGAAATTTTCCGACGAAATAAATTTCATTGTCAGGGGCCTCGAAACATTTCTTGATATCATCGGCGCTTGGTTGCCGAGTCATCCATCGCTCCAGGCCTTTTATGGCCACAGAAATGCCATGACGGAAACAATACATTTCATTCAAACTGTCGCCACCCCGAAGGTTCTCAAAAACAATTCCGCGCCAGGCGATCTGGCCACCGGATTGTCGATGAATTTGCGTCGCTACTTGGCTGTAACATTTAGCAGTGGCTTTCCCGATCGCATTGCAGGCATTAAATATCCAACTCATCCACTGCTCTTGACTGACATCAAAAAGAATCACGCGGCCAAATTTACGATCTGGCTTACCGGTGTAATATTCGCAGTTCAAAAGAGGAACGCCATTTTCTTGAAACGAAGTGCACGTCTGCTTCATTTCCATTTTCATCAAAATTTTGGTGGCTTCCACCAATGACGGAGGCCATTCTCTGGTGGCGGGTTCTCTTTCAATCGCTTTAGCCGCACAACCTAAGATCACCACCGACATGAGAAAGGCAAAAGTCTTAGTCATTCTTTATATCACTCTCGAAAAAAGTCTTTGTTCTCCCACAAGTGAAAACTCGAGGGGTTGTTCTTGAGAAACGACAAGGAGAATATTCTCGCCTACATCAAATCTTCTTCCAGATGTGTTTTTAACTCGGAAAAGATGACCCCTGTAAGCGACAAGAAGGTCTTTGGAATCTTGAATTTCGACAATCGATACGGCAATTCGTTGGCCCCGCTTTAAATTTTGTAAAATGGCTTTCATGCGGATGAAACCTTTATCCTAAATTGCTATTAACCTCTAGCTTTGGGAAGACCACTTTTTTTACGACATTATCTTTCACTCGAACACCTGTATTTGTGACTGGAGGCGGAGGAGCCACGGTCGATTCAATCATTTGCTGAGGAACCTGAACGGAGACAGTCGGTGTTACTGGCGTTTGAAAGGCTTGGCGAAACTGAGCGCCTAGATCGCTTAATTTTTTCTCTGGAGCTCGAGCCATCGGAGCACGAATACTTTGCTCGACAAAATGATCCGCATTAGATTCAGTCGCTTGAATTTCTTCCTTGGTCCATTCTGGAAGATCCGCTTCAGAAAATTGCAATTGATCACGGTTCACCTTGGCGATGAATTCAATTTCGCCTCGAGAAAGATCCACTTGTGCGGCTATATCTTCCACTGTGGCTCCTTGGTGAGCCATCCGAGCAGCTTTCACATATTTCACCGTGTTCTGTCTTTCAATAATCTCTTGATGAGGAATCTTATCTTGAAAAATCTTAGCCACATCCATGCTTTTCGCCATCGAGCCTTCGATTTTCTGCATTTGCTTTTCGCTCTGAGCGACAAGATTTTGAACTTCACGGCATTTTTGTTCGAGCAGAGCCATTAACTGTGCGACTTGCGTTTCTGTGCGATCGCTCAAATCTTCAAGGACAGAGATTTTACTTTGCAAAAGCTGAAGACCACGGCTCATGCGTGGATCATCTTTCGGAGCTCTTGCTAAACGAGTCCAAATGAATCCAAAACCAGCTAATAACAATAAGTTCACTAAAACTTGTACTAAAACCCAAAAGCTCACAGGCATTCCCCTTTTAGATAAATGGGCGATTCTCTTATCTTTATTTTAAGGGATGGCTTTCAAATAACCAGTGGGCAGTGGCCTTTGGGCTCGGATCTAGACAAAGAGAGAGCGCATCTCTACCTTAGTCCATACGCAAAAAGCTCTTTAGCAATCCGGAGTACTTTCCGAATATGTCAAACTGTTGGGTTACGCATACCGGATCTCCTTTCCGAAAGTGGAGATCTGATTGCAGCTGGCACACGGTCAACCTAAATCTGGCCTATTTTTCAGACTGGACTTAACTATTTCGAAAATTGAAAACAAAAAGAATGTCGGACATGATAATAGTCTAATATAATGTTGAGGGGAAAAAATGTATCTGGTTTCTTTATTTGTGTTTTTAATAAATTTTTATTCTCAAGCTGACAATTCAAAACTTAACTTTGAAGTCAAAGAATATCCAGGCAACGCTTATCTGAATATCTTTAGAGCTGAATGTAATGATGAGAGCTGGAAGGTAGTTGAGAAGTGGTCCCAGCAGACAGCTTTTGAAAAAATCCAGGTGGCCGCGTTTAATGGATCGATTTCCGACAACAAAATCGCAAGTCAAGACGGAAATGTTACTGCCAAATTTAAAAAAGGTGAGATTACTTTAGAGGTTAAAGAAAAAATTTTTAAAGGAAATTCGCCATGCGATGTTTTCGCGCAGTTTTTGAAAAGAAAAACCAATCAAGCTGAAGAAAGATCTATTCTAGATTTGTTTTTTGAGAAAGCTTACGCTCAAACACCTAAGTATAATCTACCGCCCGAGGATGGAATTGTCATCCAGGTACTTACTGGCGCTAGCGTCTGGAATTGTATTAAAGGCGAAAACTGCATAAGTCCCCAAAAAAAACGTGAGCGCGCTATTCAATTAGAACTGTATCAAAACAGCTTGATCGCAGCTCTTGAATCCTTTGATCAGCGACACAACTCGCGTTTCACCACGTGCAGCGAAGACTTTGCTCAG
>JACCDR010651564.1_pt1 | contig 13439 bp, 10 predicted proteins | sample 7446431 | NCBI WGS metagenome assembly JACCDR01 (sample SAMN15323443, study PRJNA562643) | freshwater metagenome | isolation source: river surface water | place: USA:Blue River Watershed | collected 2017-08-17
CGCCATAACCGGTCACATCATTTACCGCATGTTGGGCGGAACGACCAGCGCCACCGGGTCCAAGATATGCGCAGGGCGCTTCTGAACCAGATAGGTTGCCGGGTTGTTCCACTGCTGCTTGTGGTTCTGGTACGCCATCGCAGCGCCGTCGGAGCGGTTGAAGATGTTGAAGTCGAACTTGCCGAACTCCAACTTGTTTCCGCGCAACGGAACACGATAGTCACGGTGCCGAGACGAGCGCACCTGACAGGCCTTGACCAGCAGTTCCTGGTGGACGATGTTCACAAACAGGCGAGAACTCACCAGCTCGAAGAACCCACGCAGGGCATCATCGACCGTATCGAAATCCTTCAAGGACTTGACCGGCCCACCACGCTTGACCGCCTTGAGGAACTTCTCAATGGTGGCCATGTAGTCCAGCATGTTCTCCTGACGACGCGGGGTGGAGAACAGCGGCTGATCCACGTCCCAGTTGGTCAGGTCGATTTCGACATCGCCTTCCTTGGTCAGGTTCCACGAATGCTGGCGCAGGTAGGCCAACATCTCACGCGAGAGCGAGCTGGTGCGGCTGCCGTTGGAGACCTGGACCAGATCTGCCTCCGGCTCGGTGCGGTCCTTGTGGTAGACCCGGAAGCCGACCTGCGTGAGCGAGCTGACATGGGTGGGCAGCAGAACCTCGATGTTCTCCACTGCCTTGACTTCCGACAGACGCTCCGCCTCGACACTGCGCACGTACAGGAAGACCTTCATGCCTTCCAGTCGCTGGGACAGGAACAGCAGGTTGGGGTCATTGCCCAGACGTACGAAGCGCTGCTCGTACTCAGACAACCGCAGGCCGGAGGAGCTGGCCGAGGTATCCAAGTGCTTGACCGACAGCACCTGCTGGGAGGCCTGCTTACACAGCGAAGTCGCCGCCACGTGACCGATGTTGGTAGCGTAGGGGATCGAGCGATGCAGGTCGCCGTAGCAGGTCGCACAGACAAAGCCTGAGTCAGGCGTATCGCAGTGCAGGACCGAGCGGATCTTCAACGTCTTGCCGACCAGGTTCTTTCGACACCAGTCATCGTCTTGGATCACACCCAGTGCCCCGTTGCCGTCGGGCAACAGGTAGTACTTACCGGCAAACGCTGCCAGATCGCCTGCGGCCATATACCAGGTCAGGTAGTCCGGCGTACCGCAGTCGCCATCGTAGATGTCCAAGATCGTGGCAGCCGGCAACTGCAGGCGGCGGTTGAAGTACTCGGTATCCTGCAGCGGCTTTTCGGTGAACGTCAGCGACTTGGCCGCCGTACGCGACTCGATGAAGCTGTCGTAGAACCGGTACAGACCAGCGGCGAAGCCGGTCTGGGTGGGGTAGGGGAAGATGTTGGAGTCGATGTCGGTGACCGATCCGCGAGGACCGACGCACTGCAACACCTGACCGATCTTGACCAGACCACTGCGAACCGAACGAGCCAGGATGTTGGTATCCAGCTCACGTGGGTCCTTGAGGACCCGCTCGATCGTACGGTGAGCATGGACAATGGACTTGTCCGCACTCGACACGTTCTGGTTCACGTCCAACACTTCCGGATGGGCCATCACCTCGATGATGTCGAGCATACCTAGCGACGTCACTTCCGGCTCGAGCCGTTCGGTCATGTCGTTGTAGTAGTCGTTGACCAGGATCAGACACTCGCGCGACAGCTCTTCGCCGTTGAGCGGGTGGCCGGCTGCCTCGTAGGCATCCTGGGCATCCCAACGTACCTTGTTGATCATCTTCAGGTGGGTATCCGTACCCACCCGTTGATCGCCGATGAAATGGCTTTTCTTCGCCGGCGCATTGGGGAGCACGTTGTAGAGCCCCCACATGTACGCCGAGAAGATGGCCTTGCGCTGATCACTGACGAGTTCCCCGTCGTCAAACACGATGATCAGATCTTCGTCCGGGAGCGCCCAGAGTTGGTCCTTTGGCATTGCTGCCAACTGGCGCGCATGGATGGATTGCATTATCTGACCTCGTTATTCGTCGGAGTCGTCGGTGGGTTCTTCGTCGCCCTCGGTCTCTTCGCCGTCATCGTCCTCATCGTCTTCGATCTCCGGCAAGCCCAAGTCAGCACGAATGCCGATCGGATCTGCAGGGTAGATCTCTTCTTCGTCGGTGTGATCGACGTAGACGAGTTGGAACCCGGCACAATGCAGGGCATGATTGACAAACATCTGAGCACGGTTGGAGCCGTGTGCGATCACATTGCGATCGAGCACGTCTTCAATATCCGACGGACGCAGGGCCCGCAAGATATTGGCCACCACGTTCTTGTGGGCAGCCGGGCTGTTGGACATCTCCATCATTTCAGACACCACGTCATCCTGCGTGGCGGTGGTGGTCAGTCGCACTTCGGCCTCACCGAAGATACGCACCGGGTTGGCTCGCGCCGGCAAGGAGTACTTGTCCTGCTTGGAGAGCTTGGCCGGCAGACCGTAATGCTGATGGCGGGCCGAGGCCACACCAGACCAATCCGAACCGGTCTTTTCCAGCAGCACCATGTACGTACGGGCAATCATGATCGGATCGGTGGTCACCGACTCGTTACCCGAGCGACCACGGAACCACACCGGTGCACGACGCGCCGGGTAATGCTCAGTCAGGTCACCCACCACACCGCCCCAACGTACGAAGCGGGCGCCGTAGGTATCCATCGTGGGCATCATGGCATCCGGGTCGCTATCACCCTTGGCCTCGTAGATCGCCTTGGCCGCTTCGTATTCGTCGCGGTTGAAGTCGGTTTCGTCCCACTCCACATGCACCCACGGCTTGGGTGAATCCAGCGGCACCCAGAGATAGATGCCATCCTTGAGGACCTGCTGGAGGTGGTAGTCGCGATTGCCCTTGTAGTCCGGACTGTCAAACAGAGCGCGCATCTTCGGCGATGCCAGCTCGTAGAAGTTCAGCAGTTCGGCAAAGGCCTTGTCCGGGTCACCGCCAATGCGTTCGACGATTTCCTCGTACTTACGCTGGGCGGCCGGCTTGGGGTAGTTGCGCCGGGCCATGTTCGCATGGATCTGCGCGGTGGCATACTCACGCTGCGGGTTGGACGGATCGGCCGGCCAGTTGAGCGATTCACGGATCGCCTCGGTGAGCATTTCCATCGAGCCGTTGACTTCATGCTCGATCGGGCGGCCGATGTTCATGCGGTCCATGGTCGACAGTGCAGCCACGATGATGTCCGCACGGTTGCCCCATGCATCCACCGGCATGTCTTCGTCTTCCCAGACCTGACAGATCACGCCCTTGTCGCCGTGCAGGCCGGTGACCTTGGAGCCGATGGTCGGTTCGAATTCGTACTCGTAGGTCAGATCCACCCGCCAATCGTCCAGCGGTTGCAGCTGGTACATCTGGGTGGACTTGGAACGGATCGGGCACGGCAGGTACATGCGTGCTTCGCGCAGCATGGCCTGGAACTTCGGACTGATCTGCAGGTGCTCACGATGGCGGCCGGAGAGCATCCGGTGGCAATCCAGGATCGACTGATGGTACAGGCACTCAGCACGGTAGTACTTCATGGTCTGCACCTCCATCCCCGGCGGGGTGGGCGGTGTCTGTCGATCGTCATGGCGGACGGTGATATTGGTCACCGTGGCACCGGGGTGGCCGTATTCGCAACGGTCGAAGAAGTAGTCCACTTCGCGCAGTGCGGCCTTGGACATCATCAGCGGCGCCAGAATGATGTCATCGTCCTGCGGCGCGCGCCGCAAGGCAAAGATCAGTCCGTCTTCACGAATGGTGTCACCGATGTCCGGGAACGGCTTGTAGATCTCATCGGTACCGTACAGGTTCAGCGGGAACCAGTTCTTGCCCCAGCTGCGATCACGACTTTCGATGCAGTGGGTGGTGTTGGCCTTGCAGTAACTGCGCGATGCAATCACGCCGTCCTCAATGATACCCGGCAGGGACATCATGGCCACGCGCGGGTTGGTACCCAGGCGATAGTTGCCCTGCTCATCCAGCGTGGGCGAACGGCCCAGCACGGTACCGGCCGGAATGCGAGCGCCCGGAACGATGCGCTTCATGTCCTTGGTCAGCACGTAGTTGAAACCGAAGTGCTGATGCATGCAGTGGTAGTTGTTGAACTCCAAGATGTCGAAGGTCTTGGTGTTGGCATCCATGTAGACGATCGCAGTCGTCGGATTCTTCTTGATGCCACCTGCGCCGATGGTCGGCGGGTACTTCTGGATTACCTTGACGATCTCAGCATCGCAGGGAAGTGAGATGTCGAACGTAGCGCGACCGAACTCGCGCTCCATGCCGGTGAGAATACGGCGGATTTCGCATCCGATGACCGGCAAGGCCTGGCTGAGGTGGCTGCCCATCATCTGCACACGAGCGGACGAGTCGTGTTGGATCTGGGGGTTCCAGCCACCTGACGAGGCCAGCTCTGCGCGGTGCTCGTTTACGGGGTAGTTGAACATTGGTGTTGAATCCTCAAGCTGGTTACAGCAATCTGCTAGGCGGAGCAGGCTTGGTAGGTATCACCCTACGAAGGAATAGTATAGATACGAAATAACTTTGAGGTGTGTTCCATGGCCATGTCGGTTCTCAACGAGATGGGCGATTCAGGTTCTGATGTTTACTACACCAAAGCCTGGCGCCTTCTGGTGGAATCCCATCTGACGTGGTTGCGGTCCTCCACCGAAATGGAGGTCGTGGCGATCACTCCCCAGTTGGGGTACAAATACGAAGGTGACTTCTTCGGTGCGTTGACGGAGTTGAACATCCCGCGTTACATGCACTGGACTGTGATGCGCGTGAACGGGCTGTATTCGTCGACGGCGTACAACGGTGAAGCGGTGACGGTGATGATTCCGGCACGTTCCACCTTGCAACAGCTGGTGGCGGTGTCGTTGACCGGACAGAAGAAAATTACCTGACCTGAGCGAGGGCCCCGATGGGGGCCCTCGCTTTATGCCGCCTTACAGCGACCCGGTACCGCCGGTGTTGCCCCAGGCACCGCTGCGGGCGGTGAACTGGGTCTGCTGCTGGGTGCGAGCCCACGGCGGCAGATCGGCTTCCGGATCCTGACGAGCACTGCCCCAGCCGGTCTGTGCACGCGGGTTGAAGGCACGCTGCGGCATCACTGCGCGCAGGGCATCATCCACGTTCACGCCATTGCTACTGCGGTTGATCGCCGGCTGTGCCGGCTGACCGTAACCGACGGGTGCATTGGCCGGCTTGGCTGCGCCGGTAGCCTTGGCATTCTTCGTGCCATCGGCGCCGTCGTTGCCCGGCAGCACCGGGATCAGCTCGCGGTACTTGGACAGGTCCTGCACCGCGTCCAGCCATTCCACGTCGATCGTCAGCGAGTCGGCGTTGGACAGGTGGTCGGCATGCAGTGCCACGACCTTGTTCAGCTGCTTGGCCACCTTGGCGTAGGTCTTCACCAGCGCCTGGAAGGTCGGAGCCACCTGGCTGTTGGACGGGGCGGCGTACTGGTCCGGATCACGGAAGTCCGGCAGCAGGTACTGCAGCAGTGCCGGGAAGGCAGCCACGTCGGCCTTGCGCAGGTTCACACCCAGCAGGGTGCGTTCCTTCTCGTCCAGCTGATCGATGATCGAGGGGAAGAACCGGCCCAGACGGCTGACCTTTTCGCCAGCGTAGGTGCCGCCCTTGCGGGTGTACAGCGAGATCAGCTTCTTGGTGCCGATCACGCTGGTGTTCTCCATCACCTTGATGAAGGCATCGCGGGTCTTCTCGTCGGCCGTCGGCAGCGCCGAGAGCAGACCGTGGGCGGCCATCTTCAGCTTCTTGTGCTGCTTGGAGTCAGCAGCCACGGCGGTGAGCTGCATGATCAGTTCGCGCAGGATGTAGGTCAGGCGGAACAGCATGGCCTTTTCCAACGCTTCCAACACCGGCGAGGTTTCCAGCACGACGTTCTCACACATCGGATGGAAGGCGATCAGACCACCGTCGGAGTTGAAGGCACCCTGGTTGAGCAGCTTGTCGTGCGGCATCGCCAGACGCTTGTCGCTGACCTGCATCGGCACCGGATCGGAATCCGGTACCAGCATGGAGATCAGGCCTTCGTCGTTGATGGTGGCGCCGACAGCCTCGAGGATGGATTTATAGAGATCCCTGATTTTCATAGTTGTTACCGATGATGGAAGGAGTGAACTGGCTGTCGTTCGGCTCGTAGCCGAAGCCGCCGGCGGAGGAATCCTGCTGCAAGCTGGTGGTGATCTTGTTCAGGTTGTCAGCAAAGCGGTCCAACGTGGTGGCGTCGGGCGAGCGGATGTTGGAGAAGAGCCCGTCGCAGAAGCTGGGGGCCATGAACGGGGTGAACGGACCACCATCGATGCTGACCTGGACAAAGGTCTGACCCACGACGTTGAAGCTGGCGTGGATTTCCATCGGGATCAAGCCGCCGCGGGAGATACCCGACATCAGCTCGTTGGTCAGCTTGGCGCGGAAGGCGTGCATCTGCTGCACCTTGTCGCCATCGTTGAAGGACTGTACGTTCTCAAACAGCACTTCCCATTCGCCGTTGAGCGTCTGGTTGGTGACCGAGAAGTCCAGTTCGGTCAGCATCAGCTGCAGCATCACACCCGGCACCGACTGGACGATCTGGTTGGCGATCAGGGTGTGGTTGCCATTGCCGTGCCAACCTTCGTAGGCGCCGCGCTGGGCCAGGTTGTTGCGGTACTGCTGGGACTGGGCCAGCACCACCATCACGATGTCCTCCAGGCGGCCGGTGTCTTCGGCCTGCAGGAGCTGACCCCACGTCATGGAGCCGCCTGCACGCAGTTCGGACACCAACGACAGCTCCTGCAGCGAACGCAGGCGCGAGATCGTCGGCTCAGCCACCGAAGCACCCATCTGGGAGTTCAGCGAACCGGAGTCCACTTCGTCCAGAACCGATTGGGTACGCCAGGTTTCCAGCATGCGCGACAGGTACTGGCCCGGCACGACATTCTGGCGGTTGGACACCTGCACACGTTCGGGACCATGGGTGGAACGCACGTCCTGGAGTTCATCGCCCAGCAGGTGACGCTGGTTGGCCATCGACCAGGAGTAGAACACGTCCTGCGGACGCATCAGACGCGGCTGGTGCTGCAGGTTGTTGATGTTGGCGCGGAAGTCGTGGTTGATCAGCTGGTAGGACCCGCTGACGTTGGTGTGCGTGCCACGACCGAAGGCGTTGGCATTGGCGACACGACGGCCCTTCATCACGTTGTTGAAGAACAGGCGCATGTTCTTGTCGAACACCAGTCCGCCACCGAAGGCGGACTGCTGGACACCGACGTGATCGGTGTAGCCCAGCAGCCACTCCACAGCCACCATCCCGGCGGTGCCCGGGAACTCCACTTCCATCATGAAGCACAGGCGGCCGGTGTCAAAGCCATTGGCGATGGCCGCAGTACCGGTGGTGGTTGCCGAAACGCGCATGATGTCCGCACCGACTGCGCCCAGAGCGGCCGGGGTCAGGTTCTGACCGTAGTGCGTGGCCTCCTGCAGGGCCGCCATGGACGTACCGTCGACGTACGCCTGGAACGGGCGCTGGTACTGTTCGTCGAAGGTGCCCATTTCGAGCAGGATCATCTTGTTGATTTTCATTGTAAGTCTCGACTCACTTTGCGAAGTTGGGGTGCTCGAGCAGATTGCTCAACTGGATCTTCAGATCCGGCGGAGCGCTCAGCGTACGAGAATTGCCGATACGGCTGGTCTTTGCCACCAACGCAGGCGGTGCGTTGAGGATCCAGTCGCTGCGCGTGAGAATGTCAGCCAGCTTGTCAACGGCGCGGGCCGCAACGTTGCCTTGGCGGGCAGACTGATTCTTCTTCACCGGCAGGGTGTAGGGGTAGTTCTCCTGCATCCGACCCAGATGTTCCTTGGGAATGCGGGAGCGGTTTTCCGACATGCCGATCAGCAGGTCATCAGTGGTCATCTGCGGGGTCGCAGTGATCATCGCAGCCAGATCGAAGAAGCCCCAGTGCCACAGCACAGCCTGCGCAACGGCCATGCAGTTCAGCAGCGGTTCGATGGTGATCACGTCGATGCCCCGCGGCGGCAGGGTCGGGTAGATCGCCCACTTGATCAACCACAGCTGATGTGGCTGGATGTCCTGTTGGTCCAGCTTCCTGGTCACGGCCAGGCACTGCTCCAGGTAATCCACCGGCACCGACGGCTCGCGTGCAGCCAGCAGTCGATACGGATCTTCAGCGTAGACGTTCAGGCTGACAATGTCACCGTCAGAGATGTCCGGTTTGATCTTGTACATCTCCACGTGGGAGGTGTTGTCGCCATCAGCGCTGCCGGTCTGCTTCTTCTCCGACACCTTACCACCGAAGGCGCGTCCGAAGTCCCGATCCAGCGACTTCATCTTGCTGTCCACGTAGTAGTGGACCTTGGCGATCAGGTTGACGCTGTCACCCGGACCGGAAACGGTCGAGGAAGCCAGACGACGCACGGCGGTCATGGCCATCAGCCACACCGGCAGTTCCTCCGTACCCAGGCCACCGAGGACGGTGGTGAAGGTCTTATCGCCGGTGGTCTGACTGGCGATCGAGGAATGGATGAACTCGCGCAGGCGCTCCAGTTCATGGCAACGGGCCAGCTGGGTATTCTTCAGCAGACCAAAGGCCATGTACTCCTTGTAGTTGTTTCCGAGCTCTCGGCGGGAGTGCTCGATGAACTGGCCCCAGATCGGAATCATCGGGCGCAGGGCCACCGCAAGGGAAACCAGGCCGAAGTAATCGCTGCGCAGGTACGTACGCTCTGCACGGCTATTGCTGTTGGCACTGTCCAAGCTCTCGCGCACCGAAGACGGATACTGGATGTCAGCGTGGAACTTCAAGAAGTGCTGGATCTCGCCCAGCGGCTGGTAGTTGTACAGCAGCGCCACTTTCTGGCGCAGCTTGTTGGTGGCCGTTTCCAGCTGGTAGTCGGCCTCGAAGATTTCGCTGATGCTCTGGTAGGTCTCGAAGATACCATCCTGCCGCTCGGGAGAGAGGCTGGCCCAGTAGTCATTGATTTCGGCGAAGAGAGTGGCGGTGTCGATTTCCTCCTCTTTCTCCTTGTTGCTGTTTTGCGTGCGCGAGTACGTGCTGGACACGTCCCACGTGTTGAACCTGCCCTTGTGTTCCAGCTTGATCATGCTCAAGCCAGAGTTGGGGGCCGCTACTGCACTGATTTTCATGGCGGGTGTTTATCCTTGCGGGATGACTTACATGGGGATAGTATACGCCTGTTTCTTTTTTGAATGGACTAGATTCTCGAAGCTTTTATGCGGCATACCGTCCCACTCTGGTGGAGACACCATGTCTCCTACCCGCCCGCAATGCGCATCAGCGTCATTGTGAGCGAGAGTTTTCGATTGGTCTTTACAGGTCTTACAAGGTCACCACGGACGTCACAGGTTTCATGAAGTTCCTCGGCTAATAGCATTAGGCTTTCTAAAGGGCCTAATGAATGGGGGAGAAGAACGGGGCCCGAAGGCCCCATTCCGCCGTTGCCCGATTATTACATCGGAATGTCGTCGTCCCAGCCGCCACTGGCCGCTGCGCCGCCACCGTCGGAGTTGCCGCCGCCGGAATTGTTGTTGCCACCGTTGTAGCCGCCGCCACCGCCATTGCGATTGCCGCCACCACCACCGTAATTGCCACCACCGCGGTTACCACCGCCACCGCCGCCGTAGCCACCACCGCCGCCACCGTTACCACCCTGCTCACGCGGGGGAAGCGGGACGAACTCGTCGGCGTACAGCTGGGTCAGGATGTGGCCCATGGCGCGAGCCCAGGCACGGGCGTAGGTCTGCGACAGCGGACCTTCGGCCCATTCGGTGCCGTCCTTCTGGTACAGCTTGACCGCACGACGGAAGTCGACGATCGGCTTCAGCAGGAACTTGCAGATCGGACGGTTGGTATCCCACGACTTGACGCCGATGTAGACCACACCGCCGCCGCCTTCGGGCTTGGCCGTGGTGTGACCGATGGTGATCGAGCCTTCCAGCATCGGTTCCTTCGACCATGCGTTCTGGTTGCGCATGAAGCGGCGGTTGGAGATTTCGATCTTGGTGAAATCGCCTTCCTTGCCAGCTGCCGCAGCGTCGGCATGCTTGGTGATGGCATCGAGCACCATGAAGGCGGTCGGGATGTCCAGCAGGAACGGGATCTTGCCGTAGTCCTTGTCATCATCCACGCCGGTACGCGCTTCGCAGTTGACCATCCACGGACCGGCCTTGCCGTCACGCTTGACGTTGAGCATCAGCGAGGGCGAACGCTTGCTGCCGTTGATCGGCTCGCCGGTCAGCTTCAGGCTGAACTCGTTCAGCGCGTTCGGCGGCTTGGCGTTGGGGTTCTGTTGATTGTTGTTTCGATTGTAGCCGTCGGACATCGTCGCGGGTTCCAGTTAATAGTCCTCAAGGGATTAGACTTGTGCGTCTCTTTTTACAGCAACTTCACCAGCTGTTCACGATGATGGTCGTTAGCGATCTTGCCGATCGTGTCACGCACTCGTTCCATACCGCTGACGTTGGTCCAGCCCCACTTCTGAGCCGCCTCCAAAAGGACGCGACGAATCGAAATGGACTGGGGAGAAAACATGTTGCCATTGTCCCCGAAGAGTTGCAGGGTGAAGCTATTGAACGGAATGTTCGCCAGCTCTTTTCCGTTGGTCAGTTTCGTGTTCCACTCCGCAGGACCTTTGATCTTGCCGGTGTGGGACTCCAGCAGCTCCAGCCGTGAAAACCGGTAGCGAGCCAGCAGGTCCACCGGCAGGTGGGTCATGATGAAGCTGTCAGGATGCTGACCTTCGATTTCAAAGTCAAAGAACTGCACGTTCTTCTGCTGATGGTTGTGTTCGAGCATCAGCTTCAGGGTGCGGTTCTCCAGCTCTTGTTGGATCACCTGTCGGGAGGTCTTGGCCTCCTTCAAGATTGCCCCAGGGTAGCGCTTTGCCAGTCCCTTGTAGTCGCTGACATAGTACACTACTTGGGTGTTGCCCATGGACGCTTTGGCAACCGCAGCGTCGATGATGGCAAGCTCTTCAAGAGCCACTTGCCACACATCATCCGGTAGAACTGACTCTCTCAGATCAGTGGACAGGCACCCATATAAATTACGGACAATCGTGCGCAGATTAATCCACAATTGCTTGGCACGGGTAAACGGAGGCGGACTCTCCGGGCGGTCGGGGTAAGTCCCGGCCCCTGCTTCCAGTGCCAAGGACGTCCCGATCGAAACCGGGATCTGTCCTTTCTCGCGGTTTTCCAGTGCCGCCAGCATGACGTGGTTCATCGGGCAATCTCCCGGATACGTTGTTGACAACGCTCAAGGACAATTGGATCCAGACGCAACCCGTCCAGTCGGTCACTGAGCAACTCGGCGATATTGTCGGGCGTGATTTGCACTTGGGCAAACGTACCACGCAGATCCACCAGCAGGTTCTTCTGTACGACCTCAGCTTCGGTCGCCTTGGAGGACCAGTGGATCTTGGGGAAGCGCTTGCGTAGCACATCAAAGCTGGACAAGATTCCATCGCCCTTGTTGGCCTTGATCCGGACGTGACTATCATCAGGCAATTTTACCACCTCGGCGGAGATGGATTCCAAGGCCTCATCTACCTGCGATCCAGAGTAATCGAAGGTCTTGTAAATCTTGGCGCCTTCATTGACAACGAAGGTGTCTTTGAACACCTGACCGTCGCGGAACTGACAGCGCCAGTGCCCCTTGTCTTCTTCCTCGTTGTGAGAAAGCCGCTCCAGGGACCCGTTCACTCGAATGTTGCCATTGACCGAAGGGGTGTGGATATGTGCGCCGTACACCCGATGTCGGGTGATGCTCTGGTAGCGCTCAGACATGTGCTTGGGCACGGTGACATGGGCGGGCAGCTGGAAATCAAAGGCGCCATGTAGCACCGTGAAATCCACCTGTTCCAAACCCTTGTCCATCATCAGCTGACGCACTTCCATCCACGTGTCATCCGGTTCAGGACGCCATTCGTCAGGGACGAAGAGAATGTCCAGATCCAGATCGTCGTTGTGGACGATGCTCAGCTCATCAACAAAGTGGACATAGCGCTTACCCATGCCCAGCTTCTTCAGGACCTGCAGCACGCGCTGCTGGCCCCAGTCATGGGAGGGAGTACCTTCCATGAAATACACGTAGATCTTTTCCCGTTCGGCCATCTGGAAGAACAGGCCGGCCCATTCAAGGATCATGGGCACGTCCCATTGATTCAGCTGGAGAAGCCGATCAAAGAAGTCGCCACCAAACAGGATCAGGTCCAGCTTATGCGTGGACTCCACGTCCGGCAAAGCACGACGCAGGCTGTTGATGATGGCCTCCGTCAATGTCTTGGGGTGACCGGTGTGGATGTCTGAAAGTGAGGCGAGATACAAATCGGGCTTCATGCTGTCCTACTTAGAAATCGTCCTGGTCATCGGAGACCGACAACGCGCCGGCACCTGCCGGAAGCGGGAGCCCGCCGGAGGCTGCTGCCAGCTCTGCACCGGGGATCGGCAGCAGGGGCAGATCATAGCGCGCCAGAATAAGATTCCACTGCGCGGCCGTTTCCAGATCGATCTTCGGTCCGGCGATGTTGGCTTTGGCCAACTCACGACGCAGATACATGTCCTCCTGACTGGAGTGCACGTTACCATGCGCCTTGGCTTCGACGATGATGTTGGAGTAGTTCACTTCCTGCTGGTAGACCGTGGGCAGTGAACGCATCAGCGGCGGTACACGGAACAGCGTGACACCGGTGATGGGATCAACCACGTCAATGGCGCGCAGCGGCGTGCCGGCCACGTCCAACCACTTGGTCAGATCGGTCTTGACCCCGGCCGGTGCAGAGAGCATCGGCAGCAGATGCTCACGGAACATCGGCTCGGGCATCTTCGGGATTTCCACCTGGGTAGCCTCTGCCAAAATGGCAAAGGCTTCGGTGATGTCCGGAAGGTTTTCCGCCGGGTCCTGCGGAATGTCGTTATGCTTGTTCGACATCGCCGTTTTCCTCGCCAGCGCCGCCGTTGACCGGCTGGCTGTCTTCGGTGACCGGCCGGGCGTGGAAGAGCAGGGTCTTCACGAAGTAGTACTGGCCGTACTTGAGCTTCTTGGTCGCCTTCAGCTCGGCGATCGATTCCTGCAGGCGCTGACCGACCAGCGGGTTGAGCTTGTCGATGGTGATCGTGCTGGCATCACTGCCCACGCCCAGGATCAGTTCGACGTTGCCGAAGACCGGGTGGGCCTTCTTGTGGACGGCGACCTTCAGCTCGAGGGTCTTGTCTTCGTCGGTGGCATCGGCCGGGGCGATCAGTTCGATCTTGGCATCGACCAGGCGCGGCTGGCGCACCGGCATCGGCAGGTGGGCGTGCTCGAACAGAACGCGGATGCATTCGTGCTGGAAGATCAGCTGGTCGCTGATTTCCTGGAAGTGGCTCTGGTTCTGATCGTGCAGGAAGGCGACC
>JACCDR010441778.1_pt1 | contig 13438 bp, 14 predicted proteins | sample 7446431 | NCBI WGS metagenome assembly JACCDR01 (sample SAMN15323443, study PRJNA562643) | freshwater metagenome | isolation source: river surface water | place: USA:Blue River Watershed | collected 2017-08-17
CGGCGGGGAGCTGCGACAGCGGCGGAGGCAGGGGCGGCGCCGCTGTCCAGGTGACGGGGGCCGCTACGGTGCCCCGGCCGTTGACGGCCACCACGGGCGCGGCCGCCGCGGGCTCGGGACGGGGCCAGGTGGTCGGGATGGACACCGGGACAGGGGTCGGCGCAGAGACAGGGGCGGACACGGGGGGCGCCGCCGGGACCGGCCTGACGGTGACGATCGGGGTGGACACCCCGGACGCCTGCCCGCCACCGGGGTGTCCGGTCACCTGCCCGCCCGGGTGTCCACGGGGGTGTCCGGTCGCCTGTCCGCTGTCCTGTCCGGCCCGGGTGTCCTGTCCACCTGTCTCCGGGGCGTCGATCATGGACAGGACAGCCAGCAGGAACTTGACCATCACGAGAAACCCGACCGTCGGGACAGCGGCCACCAAGAAGCCGATGAATGACCTCTCGGCTTGGACGAGCTGCGCGCCCAGCGACAGCGCCGCCGTGACGATCATGACCCCCGCCGGGAAGCCGGTCGGGTAGCCCTTGCGGCGGGCCCGGCGAAGGACGATGTACGCGACGATGGACGCCCACTCGATCACCACGGCGGTCGCGATGCCACCGATCGGGCCCAGCTCGCGGGACGCGCCGTGGGCGTTGGCCAGGTCCCGGACGTGACCGAAGGACACGATGGCCGAGACGACGCCGATCACCACGACGCCCAACCCGATGAAAACGATCTCTAGCCGGTCCTGGGTCCAGGGTCGCCAGCGTCGCCGCTGCGGCATGATGGTGCTCCTACCTATCGGTAGAGCGGGGCGCGGCGGACGTTGGTAGCGGAGGCCGCGCCTCGCGCTCGTGGGTACGGACTATCCCCCGGATCGAAGAAGCATCTGCCATACGCGCCGCCGCCGCCCCGAGCCCCGACACCACCGGCAGTCACGGAAGATCTTGTTGCCCCGGGCGGCGTGCCTGCCGACGCCCTTGCAGCACAGACACTTCGCGTGCGGCCAGAGCCAGCACCGGACCACGTAGACGCCGATCGCGACCGCGCCGGCGATAGCCAGGACTACTCCCCCGCTCACTGCTCCCTGCCTTTCACTTCACACTTCACTTCACTTCACCCCTCGCGTGCGCGCGCGCGTGCCCGCGCGTATGGGGGCGGAGGGTGAAGTGAAGTGAAGTGAAATGGTGCCGTGAAATGGGGAAGGTCACGCCGCTCCCCCGGTGGCTTGATACACCCCGCGAACATCGGTCTTCGTGAGTACCCCATCGTCGACCATGCGGGCGAGCTGGCCCGAAAGCCACGCGGGGGAGAGGCCATGGCGATCCCGGATCGAGTCGAAATCGGCCGGCCGGATCTCCGTCTTGCCCGCGGCCACCAGATCGTTGAGGTGGTCGCGGAGCTGCTCGGCCGCCGGTGGGGGAGTGGGCTGCATCGGCACCAGGGCCAGCGGTGGCGGGGGAGGGGGCACGGGGGAGTAGGCCTCATCCCCGCCGGTCGGGAGCGACCACTGGTGCTCCTGTAGTGCCGCGCGGATCTCTGCGGGTCCGGCCTGGAACGTCCGGTACCGCAGGGCCAGCTCATGCTCGGGCACGGTGGCCGCCTCCAGGTAGCAGTAGCCCGGCATCTTGTTGCCCCACCGGTGCGGGGTGGCCCCGGCCGCGATGGCGGCGGCAGACAGGCCGTACGCCTCCTCGCCGTCCTTGCACCCGAACGCGATGTGAGTCCCGACGTTGACCCGCAGGGCCACCGGTACGGCGGGCGCGACCCATCGCGGATTGGCCATGATCAGGTGGATCCCGACCGACCGACAGGTGTCGACGATGCGGACGAGCATGGCGGCCCGGTCGGCGTTGCCGGCGATGAACGCGGCCAGCTCGTCAATGATGATGATCTTGCAAGGGATCCCGCAGCCCGTGACCCACATATCGCGGTCACGCTCGCCCAGGTGCCTCGCCCGCCAGTCGATCTCTTCCGGTATCGCGTGCAGCATCCGGTCCGCGTCGTGGACGTTGGTGTGGACCCCGTTGACCCGATCCTTGAACGGCCCGAAGAACTGCATGCCCTTAGCCGTGTCGATGATGTGCATCTCCGCGTCACGCCGCGACAGGATCTCCGCGCCCAGCAGTCGCAGCAGCGTGGTCTTGCCGCCGTTCGATATGCCCGACAGGCTGATCTGCCCACCCGGCCGACCGACCGACGCGTCGCCGGGAATGTAGATCTCCATCGGCCGGTCGTCTTCCCGCTTGCCCAGCAGGAGCGGCTCCATCATCGTCCCGCCCGGCCGCGACGGACCCGGCCACGGGATCGGGTGCTTCAGCAGGTCCCCGCCCGTGCGGATCGAGAACGTGGCCCGGCGCGCGTTGTTCGGGTCCGGGTCGATGTTGACCGCGTCCGGGGCCACGCCCGCGAACGAGGCCACGTTCTCTGTCTTGCGCCGTAGCTCGGCCGCCGTGACGCCCGGACGGGTCTCCATCACCCCCGACACCTCCGACCCGGTCCGCTGGGCCGACAGGACCCGCACGGGCGTCTTGATGGCGTCGGAGAGTGCGTCGCCGCCGTCGCTGTGCCCGGAGCGGAGCGCCTTCACCAGCGGGTAGCCGGCGGAGGCCAGCAAGATCAGCAGCCATACGGCGAATGTCACGGCGTTGACGCCGACGATCACCGCTGACACCATCCATAGACCAACGACGATGACGCTCGAGGTCGCGCCGATCTGGACCTGTATCCCCCGGGGACGCGCGGCGATCAGCGTCACCGCGGTCAGGACTCCGAAGATCAGCAGCACGGCCACAGCCACGAAGGCGCCCACGATCGGGCCGCGATCGGGCCCGTACAGCCAGTGCACCAGGTGCCCGGCGACCAGGGCCACCACAGCGACCCCCATGGGCCACACCCACGGGAGGATCGCGTACCAGCCGGTAGACGTCCGGGTCTGGCCGGTGTGGGGGTCGAGTGTTGTCGAACGCGTGTGCCCGCGCATCATGGAACTCTGCCCTTCGAGGTAGAGCGCGGGGTGCGGGCCTTTCTGCCAAGTTCGGTATCGCGCCCCGCGCGTATATATGTGAGTGCGTCTAAGCGCGCCGCCGCCGGCGTCTGGGTTTGAGGGTCCGCGCGAGGATGACGATGGCCGCGGCGTTGATCGATAGACCCTCGCCGTCCGCGTACTCCACGAGAAGTGCCTTCAGATCTCTCGGAATCCTCAGCATGACAGCCACGGGCGTCGAGTCGCTCACGCCTGGAAGCTACCAAAATGAAAGCACCGCAGGGACGGACAAAGGCGCGCGCCCGCGGCCCGTGGCCCGCTAGTCCCCCGAATGGGGGACTCATTCCGGGGTTGCGCCGGGTGTCCGATGCGGTGGGGGCCACGGGGACCAGGTCGGGCCGCCCATTCGGCTGCGACATTGACACCGATGCTTCGCGCCGCCTGGCCGTCCGGGTCGTATGGGGCTTCCGGGCGAAACGACCGCGGTTGGTTCGACGATGATGCTGGTACATCACCAATGTGCGCAGCCCATCCTCTGTTGTCGATCCGTAGGGAGCACGACCCATGGGAGACCACGACACCGCACGCCGCCGAGACCTCGTCCGCCGTATCGCCGCGTCCTCGACCACCTTCGGAACGCCGCGCGCTGGGGGCGTCGTCTACCTGACCTGCGACGCGAGCGCGCAGTTCCGGGTGCCGATCATGTTCCGGATCATCCGCCCAGACAGCCAGCCCTCGGGGATTGAGGGCTGGCTGTGGCTCGACGGCTACCAGCTCGACGACGACGGCGACGCGGTAGAGCGAAGGAGTGTATTTGTAGCCCGCAACGGCATCAGGTACGTCCAGATCCCCGACCAGCGGGGCTAGCATCCGTTTTATGCACGGAAGGGCCCTTTCGTCTCTATCGCCGACGGGGCCGTGCGCGGTGGCTGCTCACCGAAGCCGCGCACGGGTCGCGCAGGTCGCGACATCCCGCCAGGCCCGGGCTCTCCAGTCGCATGCCGGAACAGACCCGCTAGGCCATGAGTGGGGGACCGGCGCAGGAGGGCCTCGCCGCGCTCGACACCGACGCCACGGACCACGCGTCGAGCGCGGCGAGGCCAACCACCCGCGGGCCACATCAGTGGTTTCGGTGGCGCCCCGGGGCCTTATGCTGTAGCAAGGCTCGGGTGCTTGGCTCGCCCCGGCCCGTCTGTCTGGTGTGCCCGCTCTGCGCTGGTCGAGTCCAGCGTGAGGCGCCATGGCCAGGTACCCGTTCGGCGGGGACATCGCGAGCTTCGTGTACGACATCGACAGCGATGACAACAAACCGGTTCTGAGTGGCGGCCAGACGGTCACACTCTGGAGCGCCCGGACCGCCGGGTCCCAGATCACGGACCTGTCCACCGACATCTCCGGCGCGGAGCCGATCACCACGGTCACCGTGGACGACGGCACGGGCACCTACGGCCGAGGCGTGGTCCCGATCTTCTACGGGCCGAACAACGTCACCGAGATGTGGGCGTCCGCCAACGGTGGCCCCCGGAAGAAGATGGTCACCTCCGCTATGGGGGACGTGACCGGCGACAAGGCGACGACGACGGTGGGTACGCTCGCTGTCGCCAAGGGCGCGCAGACCTTCAGCGTCAAGGACTTCGGCGCTATCGGCAACGCCTCAGGTGACGACACGGCCGCCATCAACGCGTGCATCGAGGCGGCCCCGTCCGGGTCCGTCGTCCTGATCCCGCCCGGCGTCTACCTGCTGGGCCCCGACGCCAACGGCCACGTGATCAAGGTCGGCAAGCAGAACATCACCATCCGCGGCACGAGTCCGCGGGCATCCATACTCAAGATCAAGAACTCGGCCGGGCACTACACCGCGGTCATCGGCGACGGCACCCTGTCCAGCGGCGGCAGCCTGTCCGGGCTACGCGTCGAGAACCTGCAGATCGACCAGAACTCCGCCGGCAACCCGACGGGTGCTCTCGACGCGAACCCGGGGCTGTTCAACGGCCGCCCGCGCCTGGCGGTGCGCGTCGGCGTCGGCGTCGACGGCGCGATTCAGAACTGCATCTTCGTCAATGGCGACTCGGTCAACCACATCCTGATCAATGGCGGGGCATCGCTGTGCAAGCGGTGGGTCATCGAGAACTGTCTGTTCGACAATGTGGGCAACGGGGCCGCCCACGACCACTCCACCATCTACTTCCACGGCGACGGGGTCAGTGTCGTCAAGTGCACCTTCCGCGGCGGCGGGGCAGCGGCCACCACGGCGATCGAGACCCACGGCCCCAACCAGCTCGTCACCGGCAACCGGATCGAGCACTACGCGTGCATGGCCAACATCACCGGCGCCGCCACCGGATCGAAGAACGTCGTCGTCAGCAACAACAGCGGCGTCGACATGGGCATCGGCATCCAGTTGTGGTCGTACATGGGCCCGGGCCTGACCGCGCCGATGCTCGACAACACCATGGTCATCGCCAACCAGATCGAAATCGACTACGACGAGTGGAAGACGATCCTGGCGTCGTCCTACCGGGCCGGCATCATCCTCTCCCCGGGCTCAACGTCGGTGGTGCGGAACTGCCGCATCGAGGGCAACCAGATCACGTACACGTCCCGCTCGCAGACCCCGAGCGCGACCGACAACCAGTCGGCCGGCATCGTGTGGTACCGCACCGCCTCGGTAACGGGCGGGTTCGCCGACGAGGACGTCGAGATCATCGGCAACACGATCCGCGACCCGTTGAGCGCGGGCATCTACATCCAGCCCAACTTCAAGACCCGCCGGCTGAAGGTCACCAACAACAAGGTCATCAACCCGGGCAAGGGTGCCCCCAACGCCACCTATCACGTGGGCGTGTTCCTCGCGACCATCGCCTTCGGCCTGGAGGACTCCGAGGTTTCCTACAACGACGTCGTGGACACCCAGAGCACGCACAGTGTCGTCGCCGCGGTCGACACCCAGTTCACCGACACCGTCACCAACTGCCGCATGCTGAACAACACGATCCGCTGCGCCGACGCCTCCATCGTGCCCGTCCACATTGGAGACCCAGCCGCCGCCGCGGCCTGGTTCATGCGTGCGGACATGAAGAACTTCGTTGTACCGGCGGGCGTGTGGCTCGCCGGATCGTCCATTGTGGAGACGACGTCGGGTCAGCAGTTCAGCCAGGCCACCATCCCGGCCGGGAACAACTGGATCTCGCGGGCGGCCGGCAGCGCCGGGCCCGGCAACCTGTTCCGGGCCGGGCGCTGGTACCGATCCGAGGGGACCGGCGCCAACATCACCCCCGTCAAAAACCAGCTCTACTTCACGCCGTTCTGGGCCGCGGAGCCGCGCCTGTTCGACCGCATCGGGATCTTCGTCTCGACGGCCCAGGTCGACACCACGGCGCGGTTGGCGATCTACGGCAGCGACATCCACGGCGTACCAACAGGAACCCCGAAGGTGGCCGTCCAGGTCGACACCGCGTCCGGTGGGGCGAAAGAGGTGCCGATCGCCTACACCCTCAGTCCCGGCCTGTACTGGCTGGCCTGCGTGACGCAGGGCGGCACGACTCAGCCGACCCTGCGCGGCCTGTCAGCCGCCGCCGGACAGTCCACCGGCGTGCCCGCCGGCGAGAGCCTCGACACGGCCACGGCCAACACCCCGCGGACCTGCTACGTCCAGACCGGCGTCACCGGAGTGCTCGGCGCCGCCGCCGACACCGGGCAGGCGTCGCAGTCGCCGGCCGTGGTGATGCGGGCCATCAGCGCAGCCACCACGGCGCCAGACCCGGAAGACCCGCCTACGCCCCCCAACCCCACGCCCACCGCGCCCGTGTACCGCACCAGCGGCCGGTTCCTCTTCGACCCCCAGGGCGCGAAGGTCGTCGTCCGCGGACCCGAGCAGAACTTCGGTGGCGGGCTGAGCTGGATCAACAACGAGTTCGTCACAGAGATCGGTAAAACGAAATCGAACACTGTGCGGATCATCCCGCACTACCAGATCGACACCGCCTTCGGCGGCACCCGCAACACCATCGAGGACATCGAGGACCAGATCCGCCGCGGCATCAACGCGCACATGCTCGTCGACTTCGCTCTCGACGGCGGCAAGCAGATCTCGTCGTGGGTCCGGCCCGAAATCGTTGCCCTGATTAAGAAATACGAGCGCTATTTGGTGTTGCATCTCAAGGGCGAGAGCTACGAGAGCACCGACGCCGCATGGCGCGACGTCGCGATCAACGAAATCGGCCAGATCCGCGCCAAGGGCGTCCAGTGCCCGGTCTACATCCTCGCCCGCGAAGGCGGCCGGAGGTTGCCCTGCATCCTGAACATCGACAGCAGTGACACCCAGACCCCGAAGCGCTCCTTCGGCCAGGAAATCGTGGACGCGGACCCGCTGCACAACGTGATCTTCGGGTGGCAGGCGTACTGGGGCATGGTGCCGCCGACCAGTCTGGATTATGTGGCCGGGGGGTGGCAGGACAACTTCGGCATGTCGCTGCGGCAGGCGTTCCAGTACTGCAGGGATGCGCCGTTCCCCATCCAGATCGGCATGATCAAACACTCCGACCACCAGGATCCCGAGCTGTCTGACCTTGAGGTCCCGTACGCCGCGATGATGGACCTGGCCAAGACGTACGAGCTGGGCTGGCTCTGGTGGGACTGGCGCATGGGTATCGATGACCTCACCACCGACGGCTACTACCCGAACTGGGACGGCAGCCTGGGATCCGAGGTCATGGTGACCGCCACCGGGTCCGTGTTCAACTCGTCGGTGCGGACCCCGTGGATGCTGAACCAGGTGGCTCCTTAGGCCACCAGCCCAGCACGGAGGAACCGTCCCGGTCGACCGGCCGGGCCATGACCTTGTCCGAAAACGACGCCTCGTCCAGGACGCGGCGCACCTCGACGACCTGCGCACCGAGTTGCGCGGCCAGCTCGTCCTGGGTCCGCCCCTCCGACGCGGCCACCGCGTCGAGCACGGACGTGCGCAGCTTGGCGAGCGCCTCGGCCGCCAGCTTGTCGAGCAGCTCGGTGAACACGTCGTTGCGTCGTTCGATCGACGGCCAGGTGTGCATGCCGTGCCCGCCGACGGTGCTCATGGCCCCGCCAGTGTGGGGGTAGGAGCGCAGTCGGGCGTCGGCGATGGTGTCGGCCACCCCCAGGCAGGCCAGGCCGCCGCCGAGGCTGAAGTGGAACTTCCGGCCGTCGCGGAGGCTGCCCTCGATGATGTTGGCGTCAGGTACCCGGACGGCCGAGGCGACCCGGTCGTCGTCCAGGTTCAGGTCGGGTGAATCCATGCGTGTCAGCCTCCCATGAACAGTGAGCCATAGAGGGGCCCCCGCTGGCGGACGATGTGGGACCCGCGGGGGCCCCCGTTGGCTCCCGACCCGCGCGGACCCCAGCGATACCGCACGGGTCGGGAGGCGCAAGGGGAGAACCGGGGCGCGCCGGCATAGTGGTACGGACAGCACCGCCGGACGGCGGCCGCACCGGCCCTTGCCGAGCCCCTTGCGCGAACCTGTTAGAGCGCGCGCCTACGCCGCCGGGCAGCCCACGTCGCGGCGACAACCAGGATCACCCCGGCGGCCACCACTGCGAGCGAGAACCAGGCGAGCTGACCGGCCCCCGGGCCGGTGACCGGCAGGGTCGGTACGGGCGACGTGGACGGGTCCGCCGGGTCCGTGGGTGTCGGCGTAGGCGTCGTGGTCGGATCGGGCGTCTGTGACGGTGTGGCCGGGTCGCTCGGGGTCGCCGGGACGGAGGCCGGGGGCGTGGACGTTGTGAGCCACGGTGTCGGGGTGTCGGTGCCGCTCGCTGGTGTGGAGGGCGTCTCGCTCGGGGGGGTGGCGCCGGCGGGGGCTGCTGCAACGGCGATCAGAAAGGCCGCTACCGCGGCGGCTTTCGCCATCTGTGCTACGTAGGGTCGTGCCACCCTGGTTACCTCGCTTCGGTGATGTAGATCCATTGCAGGTTCAGACTAGAACACAACGCCCAAATATCCGGTCGACAGGCCATACCGGGACATAGTGGAGTAATGTGCGTGGATGACGGCGGTCCACAACTGCTCGTGTCGAGGTCTTTTGGAGGCCGCCGTCACCTCTTCGCCGTGGCGGACCGCGTGATCAGGGACAAGATCAAGGCGGACTGGACGAAGCTCCTGACCGCGTCCATCACCCCGCCGTCGATCAAGCGGACATCGACCATCGCGGGCTCGTGGCCGCGCCGGCGATGCAGGACCCGCTCATGCCCGCCGATCGTCGCCACCACGGCCATGCGCAGCTCGTACTTGTCGTCGCGCGTGTAGATCTTCCGCGCCTCGGCGTCAGCCAGCGCCCGATCGATGGCCTGCGCGTCGCCGCCGGTTTCGATGCCCCACGCCTCCATGGTCAACCCGACGCCGAAGAAGTCGGCCACCGGCAGCCTGTGGCGTAACTTCGGCAACGCGCGCGCCAGGCCGGGGAGCAGTACCGCGGGATGCGTCTTGCCCAGGTCGCCTTCCAGCGGCAGGCGGGTGATGTGCACCCCCGCGTACTGCTCCGGCCCCTCGGGGCCGAACGGCACCGGGCTGGCGAGCATGTGAACGGTGCAGCCCTGATCCCAGCCCTTGCGGTGTGCGTCCTCTTCGATGAGCCGGATCAGGTGCTCGAATGGGTCCGCGCCGTCCGGCACGAACGTCGCCGGTATGCCGATCATGACGGATCTGGCGCCATCACGGCGTTGTAGAGGCGCATCGCCATCCGCGCGTCACCGATGGCGGTGTGCCGCTCGCCGGCGGGGAACTCCAGCCCGAACCGTTCCAGGATCGTGTCGAAGCCCCACGGCGGCGGCAGCCGCAGCCGCCCGGCGGCCAGGTTCTCCACGTCCCCCAGGTGGTATTTCCAGGTGGGCAGGATGCCGTGGGCGGCCATCCGGGCCGCGATCACCTCGGTGTCGAAGTTGGTCACAGCACCGATGACGTGCGCGTCGTGCAGGATCACCGACAGGTCCCACATCACCTCGCCCTCCGGCTCCACGAACACCTTCCGCAGGAACTCGTCGCTCCGGTCGGAGTACAGGGCCTGGGGGTGCCTCTCGTAGAAGTGGCCCACATCAAGGGAATGGCGGCTCGCGTTGGCGTAGTCGATGTCCTGGATGCGGATGAACCGCTGGTACTCCTCAACACGTGCGCCGTTGACCGTGATCGCGCCCACGTCCCACACCCGCCGGTCCTTCTCTAGTCGGGTCGTTTCGGTGTCCAGGAATACGATCTTCGTCACGGGTTGAAGCTCCGATGTGTGTGCAGAGTGTGTGCGGTGAGCCCGAAACACTACACCGCATACCGGCAGAATTCGACCATCACGAGTTCTCCTGGGCGAGCCTGTGCCCGGACAGGCGGATGGCGGCCACGGTGAGTAGCCCGAGCGCGAGCGAGCACCTGTCCTCCGTCGAGCTGCCGCCCCCGTCCACCCGGTCGCACACCTTTATGCCCGCGTCGATGAACAGGCGGATCGGGTCGTCGATCAGGCTGCGCGGCAGGTCCAGCACGTCGGAAACGATGGTGTCCAGCGTAAGGCCGGCCATCTGTATCGCTTCCATGGTCCGTTCCGGGTCTCTGGACTCAAAGGGGGCGCTCAAATCGACCTCCGAAGCACCCGCCCCCGGCCGGGCCCCCAGCCGGCGTCGTAGGCCCGCTCATAGTCGGCGGTGCCCCTGTACCACAGTGGACAGCCGGCCTCGCGGCCTCGGTGGAACACGATCCCGACGCCCGGCTTGTATCGGAAGGAGTAGCCGGTTTCCCGGAAAGCGCCGCGTGGGTCGAGCCTGTCTGCGATGAGACGCATCCGCTGCGCCACCCACACGCCCAGTCGCTTCATGGTCAGCCCCCCGAAGCCCTGACGAGCGAACCGAGGGCCTCGTACAGGGCGGGCGTCTCGAACCGGTCGACCCGGACCGAGACGGCCCCGCCCTCACTCAGGTTGAGGTTCAGCGTGACGTGGTCGTTCAGGGAGTGCCCGACGACGCGGTAGCCGTGCACGACCGCCTCTTTGAGCGCGGGCACCTCGGGCGACGTTTGACGCGCGCTACGGCACGACGAGCCCGGCCAGTGCCACGTCCCGTCGATCGGCGGCTCCGCCAGCTCCGCGTCATACGGTACGCCGGGGACGAACTGCGTCCGGTCGGCGCCGGCCCGCATCACGAACAGGTCCACAATGGACACCGAACCATCGTAGGTGGCGGTGATGATGGCGGCGTGGCAGGCCAATGCGCCGCCGGTGCCGAAAGTCGACCGCCGGAACAGGTGCGGCCGTTCGCCGATGATTTCCGGGCTTCCCGCGGGGACCGCTGACATCGCTCTATACCGCCAATCTGGTCTTGCGGTGCAGCCGCGGCCCCGATTCGAGGGCGGGGTGGGTCACGGTGCGTCCTTCACCGCGGCGAAGGCCTTGTCGGTGAGGGTGTGCAGCAAGTCCTCCGCCAGGGTCGAGAACGCGGCGGCGAGCGCGGCCCGGAACTCCACCGTGCCGGTCTTTGTCCCCCCACACTGGACGACGGCGTCGGCGATCTGCCCGTCCGGCGAGGTGAGGGCCAGCATCAGCGACCCGATCTCGGCGGGCTCGCCCTCGACGCGAGCGACCTCAACGACCGCGGAGGACACCCTCGGTGTGGTGCGGCCGGTCGCGATGGCCCGCGCGGCCTCCAGCAGCTCCTTGGTCTGGGCTGCGTTCCACGTCGTGAGGCCGCCGGAGTTGCCGGCCATGGAGCGGAAGACGTCCATGCGGATGTTCTGCTCGGCGGTCATCCGGTACGGGTCCACCACCGCCTCGGCCACCTCGACGGCCTTCGGGGCCACCGTGAGCACTCCGTTCGCGTCCCGCGTGAACGAAAGATCGATGAAGCGGACCTGGCCGTGGGTGGTGAGCGTGCCCGGCGCTCCGGGGCTGGCCGGGTCGACGAACAGGACGGCTGTGTCGGCGTGCGCCGGGTCTACGTCTGTGACGCAACCTGAAAGCAGAGGGTCGGCGTTCTCCATGGGTCGTGCAACCCCGTTCCTCCCCGGCTGGTGAGGCCGAGGTGAAAGACGACCGGCCCGGCGTCACCCGTATCGATTCCCTCCGAGGGGCCCCGCCGTGCCGGCCGCGTATGTGGGGTCAGGAGGTCATCGAATCCACCCCCTGACCGTGCTGGGCGTCGACGGCCCGCGCTCAAAGGTCAGACAAGGCAATGGGGAGTGCGGGCTTCAGACCGGGGTAACGGTAGCGGACACGGGTGTCGTGAATGGGCCGAATCTCCAATCCTGTAGGGGATCCCACAAGATCAACCGACGGGCGGGGCGCCCCGCACCCACTCGTCGTACGCCGCGAGCACGTTGCGCAGGTGCGGGCGCCCGTCGAGCGCCAGTCGGTCCTGGTCGAGGTCGTCGGCGTAGATCCTGCGCAGGTTGGCCACCGCCCGCAGCACGGGCGCGGGCGTGACCGCGTCCCGCTGCGCGGCCACCTCGTGCAGGTGCAATGCGTCCAAGGCGGCCGTGAGCCGCTCATCCAGCGACCGGTCACCGTCGCGGGCGATGGCGTGCAGCTCGGCCGCCCTGGTCTCGATCACGGCCGCTCCTCCCGTCCGCGCTGGTTGTGCAGCTCGATCAGGCTCACGATCGGATCAGGCTCCCCTTCGTAGTGGTCCCTGCAGGCGCCCTCGAACGGCTCCCCCTTCGGGGAGGTGCGGTACAGCGCGTGGCCCGTCCCGGTGCCGTGATCACACCCGGGCTCGCGACAGACGTACTTGCTCACGGCTCTTCACCTCTCATCGTGGCCGGGTATCGACGCGTACCACGTCCACGGGTGGTCGGCGCTGTCGCCCAGCACGGTGATCGGGATGATTCCGCGGACGACGGTCCCGTTCGGGCTGGTGTTGGTGATGACCATCTGTACCCGCCGCGGCGGGTCACCGGGCAGCGTCCCCGGCACCGGCCGCCACACCGCCGGGTCGAGCACCGACCGCGCCGTGACGGGAAGCTCGGCCTCTTCGCCGGCGAACCGCACCTCTGTCGTGTCGCCGCGGGCGCCGATCTCATACAAGTCCTCGATGGCGACACGGTCCCGTGGGTCGGGCTCGGCACCTCGAGCTTCATCGACCATCGTCTACCCGTACGCGTTCGGGCCAATGCCACGTCCCGTCGGCCCCGGGATGCAGCTCGGCGGGCAGAACGTGGCTCGCGTACCGTTCTCGATCCCCACGCCTCACGAAGACGGTCAAGTCGACACAAGTGGACCCCGAGCACCGAACCGTGCCGCAGGCCGGCTCCACGTGGGTCACGATCGCAGCGGAACACGGGTCGCCGGCGCGGTCCCGGTAGTGGACGACCCGCGACACCGTCGGCGGAACCCCGGCGCTCACTGCGCAGCCCCACCCTTCCCGCCTTCGGCGAACGTGATGGGCCGGCCGCCGAGGTGGAACGTCCCGGCCGCTCCGCCAGCTCCGCCCGGCGCGCCAGCTCCGCCCGCCCCGCCGATCGCC
>JACCDR011879137.1_pt1 | contig 13437 bp, 29 predicted proteins | sample 7446431 | NCBI WGS metagenome assembly JACCDR01 (sample SAMN15323443, study PRJNA562643) | freshwater metagenome | isolation source: river surface water | place: USA:Blue River Watershed | collected 2017-08-17
GGAGACGGGGGACCGGGCAAGGGCGGCACAGGGGGCAAGGGCACGGCGAGCAGGGACAGGTAAAAAAGTGGTCAAGCGCAAAAGCCGTGCCAATGAAAAGAAAAGTAGCCTCCCCCTTGTTCTAGCTTTCCCCCGCGCCCCTGTGCCCTATGCTTACCGTACCGCTTAACCCTTCCCTTTCCTACAATGGCTAAATGGTCTTCCAAGAAATATATACAAGCGGCAAAGACACTCAAAAAGCTAGGTTATTCTATCACCTACAAGGGCAACGATAGAAAGACCTTTAAGCAACGCGGTATAATTAAGAAGCTATATAACGACAAGAAAAGTTATATTAACTTTGCCGAGTTAAACCCCAAAGGAAAAACGCGCACACTTAGTAAGGTAGGTTATCAATTCAAGTTTCAGAAGCTTACACCCAAGCAAATCGCCAAGCTAAAACGGACTGAAAACTTTTCTCTTAAACAGTTCACTAAAGGCGGGGTCTTTATAGAGAAACCGGTAAACGTACCTTCTAACAAGTTTCGTATCCGTTTCACGGATACGGGAGAAATTAGAATGCGTTACGGTAGCCTTAACGAAGTGTTAGTAAAGTTAGACCCTAAGAAGCTGGCAGTAAACCCTAAGAAGGAGATACAAGACAAGGTAGCCTCAAGAAAACCGGATAACGTTTCTCTAGTCGTTAACGGTTTCAAAGCGGCAGCGGCACAGTCTTTCACATTGAATCAATTTTCAATGTATATGGAAAACGAGCTAGTCCCCGATTGGTTAAAGCGCAATCGGAAATACTATGACAACAAGGCGGAAGCTATGAAGGCTTTTACAGATATTTTTCACGCTCGCTTGTTATACTTTAAGCGCCGTTGAAAGAGTTTGGCACATTCGATTTAGAAACGGACCCCTTTAAAGTAGGGCGCTACCCTAAAGCGTTTGCTGGCGCTTTCTTTACCGGGACAGTTAACACCGTATTTTGGGGAGGGGATTGCCTAGCAAAGATTGTTAAAAAGATTCTAACCTTTGCTTCTCAAGTGAAAGGCGGGTATATCGTTTACGCTCACAACGGCGGCAAGTTCGATTTTCACTTTATACTGGGCGAAATCCTGAAGCATTACAACAGCGCCGATTTAAAGCTAATCGCCATAGGTTCCCGGTTAGTTTCTATAAAGACCCCGGTTTGTGAGTTTAGGGATTCATACGCTTTAATACCAAAGCCTTTAAAGGCGTTCGGTAACAAGAAAGATATAGACATTGCTTTACTTGAGGAAGACAAGCGGGAAGCGAACAAGGAAGAAATTATAGAGTATCTAAAGCAAGACACGGCGGGTTTATTTTTCGCTTTGAAAGACTTTGAAGCTAGGTACGGCATAGGGCTTACCTTGGCTTCTACTACCTTTAAGGTGTTGAAAAAAGAGTTCGGTATGAAGCCGATAAAAACAAACGAAAAATATGACGACAATTTTAGACCTTATTACTTTGCGGGGAGAGTGCAATTTTTTGGGCTTGGCGCTTTCGGTCTAAAGGACGGAAAGAAGCGTTATAACATTTGTGACATTAACTCGGCTTTCCCGTGGGCCATGCTTTCCCCGCATTGGTTCGGCGGGGAGTATATACGAGGGGAAAACTTTCCCGCTGAATATGCGGAGCAATCTTTTTATCATGTTATATGCGATTCTAACGGCGCTTTGCCGAAGCGAGCGAAAGAAGGCGGGGTAGATTTTCCTGTAACGACGCAAGGGGAATTTTATGCTACAGGTTGGGAACTTTTGAAGGGTTTAGAGTTAGGTTTAGTTAAGAACCTTCGTATAGTGACTTCTTACACCCCTACAGAGTGCGCCGATTTTTCGGCTTACGTTAATCACTTTTATGAGATGAAAAAGAACGCGCCAGACCCTGCAAGCCGTGACTTCGCTAAGTTGTTTCTTAATTCAGCTTACGGAAAGTTTGCTTTGAATCCTAGGGAGTTTAGAGACGTTACTATAACGCCTTGCGGAGAACTTCCCGAAAAGAAGAAAATCAAGTTACCGGGGAACCGTATAAAGTTGAAGGAATGGGAACACTCCTTTCACGATTTCTCTAGGGGCATTAGTTTTTGGCAACTTCCTAGCAACGACCCCGAAGCGGAAATACCGATGAAGTTTTACAACGTATGCACGGCGGCAAGTATAACCGGAAAAGTTAGAGCGTTTTTGCAAGACTCTATACACAGGTCAAAAGGCGTCTTGTATTGTGACACCGATTCAATCATTGCGGAAAATACCGATTCTTTGCGTATATCTGACGAGCTAGGCGCTTGGAAGTTAGAGAAAGAATGCGATATCGTTTATATAGGAGGGAAAAAGTTATACGCTGCGCATTCTTCAAACCCTAGCGACAAAAAGGAATGGAAGACGGCAAGCAAAGGCGTTAGGTTGACCGTTGAAGATTTAGTTAGTGTTTGTTTAGGAGAGGCAAAGTCTTGCACTTTTGAAGCGCCTAATTATTCCGTTTTTTCGGCACCTAAGTTCACAACTAGAACCATTAACCGTGACGATAAGAGAAAAAAGAGAACTAGCCGAAATGATAGGTGAGTTAGAAGCGGGGAAGTTGGAGGTTGTTTTAATTCCCGCGCCTTCTCCTCGTCATTGTGGGCATATGATACGCGCAGTAGTTAACCGCCCTCCTTCATGGTATCGCGCAATTTGTAACCGTTACGCTTCAGGCAGATTTCATGCCAAGTCAAAGTTTGATACAAAAATAAAAAGAAAAAATGTTCTTGCTTTGCTTTATGCCACTTTTGAAGGGCGCAAAAGTAAATCGGTATATTTACCCGATATTTTGCACGTAATAAAAAAGCGCCTAGAAAAACGAAAAAATGTCTTGCAAGTTTGTGAAGACCCTTTTTGATTCCAACTTGTCGCTAACGACACAAACCAAAAACTAAACCGCTAATATCATGGCTAAGAATACCGCTACCGCTAACGAGTCTGAAAAGGCTACTTCTCCCGCTATCAAGTTCAACCCCGCCGATTTTGAAAACCCGAACATCGGCGAAACGTTCGGCGGTTCATATCCGCAACTGAACATCGACGAGGACGCTGTTATCGGTCCTATTGAATACGTGAAGGACACGCAAATCCAGTTGGAAGATGACGGCCAACCGAAGATGGTAAAGGTTGCCGTTTTGAAGGGACCGGACGGGGTTCTTGGAACCGGCCCGATTTCCGCAAATTTCGTCAAGCATTTTGACGAAGCTAATTTGTCCGTCGGTGATGTTATCGCAATCAAGCGTTACAAGGACGTGGTGAAGAAGCGCGGTAAGGGCGCGGGCGTGAAGATGAAGATTTACGCTCTGAAGGTTCTTTCCCGCGTCACGCCGAAGGCTGAATAATTGCCGCACTAAGGCACAGTAACAACTAATAAGCCGTACCCCTGCAAGGGTACGGCTTTAAACGTATAAAAATATGTCTGACGAAAACGAAACGAAAAAAGATGAACCGGTTTTGACCGATTCGATTGACCTTGTTAAACCGCTTGCAGAAACGATGCCCGAACCAACGGGAGAACCCCGCGCCGAAGTTGACGAAGCGCAAAAAGACTTTGGCTTTCCCGCTGAACCTCCCGCCGAAAACAACGAGGTAAATCCCCCTGAAGCTTACGGCGAAATTTTTATTGACAAATCGGGAACAAAGTTTGACCCGCAAAAACATCGTTGGGACGATGAAGCCAAAAAACCAAAGTACAACGAGGAAGGCAATTTCGTTTCGACTAGAGGGCGAAAGGCTGGCGGTAAAAACAGCGTTTCTAGTTCGGCTTCTAACGAGATAATTTCTCGCCCCTTGGATCAATACGACCTTGCCGCTAGAATGTATTTCGATATGGGAACCGGGGTTTTGCAAGGCGTCATTTCTGACGAGTGGAAACCTGAAGACGAAAACGAGCGGCAAGGAATGATTCAAGCCGTTGCGTCGTATTTGCGAGCTACTGGGCATACTGAAGTTTCCCCCGGTATGGCTTTGACGTTTGCGCTTTGCGCTTACGCTGGCAAGCGAGTAGGCAAACCTAAGACAAAAGAAAAACTTGTCGTTTTTTGGCTTAAACTAAAAGGCTGGTTTAACTCGCTCAAAACATGATTAGCGCAATACTGCAATTTATCATTCTCGTATATGGCATGATAATTCTAACAATCGCTTTCCGTGCATGGAGAGACAAGAAAAACTCTAACAAATGAAAACTTTATTACTCCATTTAATGTTACTGATTTCGCTCACAGCAAACTTTACCGCTTTGAAAAAGATCAAAGAGTTAGAGTCTATCATATCCCCCGAAAAAACGGCAAATTTTATGCCTCTTCACGTTTTCGGTTTTTTTCTGTACTTTTTGTACGCTTTCATAATTGGTTATATATGCAGTCTTACATATAGAGGAAAACTAAACTCAAATTCATGATGGCCTTAATCTTCTCCTTTCTTTTCGGTGTTTCTTTACTCGTTAACTTTATTCTCTTCAAACGCTGCAAAGAGTTGGAAGTAATTATAGCGAGACACAACAAACCGGATTTAACGTCTCTTTTCGTTCTAGGTTTAGCCATTCTTTCCCTGTATGTATCACGCAAAACACAAAATATTGACTCGTGACGGTAAAATTTTAGAAGTTTCGATTGAAGAAACTTTGTCCTACAAGGACGGTATCAAGTCCGGTATCGTTTTCCTTTCTGAAAAAGGTAAGCCTTTTTTCCTCTCCTTTCATTCCTTTTCTTTTATCGTATGAAAAAACTAACTGAAATTCTTCTTTATCCTTTCCGCAAAGTTAATCAAGCCCTTTGCCGTCACACTTACGGCCCTTCTTGCGTTGAATATCCGTCAAAGGAGTATTCGCCAGCCATTCAAACAAACCCCGTTACAGGTGACGAAACGCCTTGCCTTAAACGTCATTTTTTCGTGACGCAAACTTGCACTCGTTGCGGACAGGTCAAAATAGACGAGGGTTACGATCAAGCGCCTCTTCCCGAAGAAGAAAACAAGGATAAAATCGACTTTGAAAAATACCGCAAAGAAGAAGCTAAAAGAAATAGCACAGTTAAAAGCCGTTTCAAAAATCGGAACTTGAAAGGCTAAATTATGCCGCACGGTGCAATAATAGGAATGACAACAAGCGGAAAGACCACTCTAGCAATGCAATTTGCTAAAGACTTTCGTAAGTTGAAAATTCCGACTCTAGTTTTACATAAACCGCGCGAATCATGGCCCGAAGAATGCGCAAGCTGGCAAACTTCGGACCCTGAAAAATTCCTCGCTAAATTCGCTTCATGTCAGGGACATGCTTGCTTTATGGAACTTGCGGACGGTTCCGTAGATAAATACGACAATCGTTTCCATAAGTGTTTTACAGAGGGAAGGCACGACGGGCATAGGTGTTACTATCTTTCGCAACGTGCCGCAACGGTTCATCCTGCCATTAGAGAAAATTGCATTCAACTTTGTTTATTTACCGTGACTAGTTCGGCGGCAAAAATTTGGGCCGAAGAATTTAACGATATGGGTTTAATGCAAGCCGTTGACCTTCCTCCCTATGTTTTCTTGCATAAAGAAAACCGGTACTCTCCTTTAGTGAAACGCAAGCTTAATTTGCCGAAAAAGTAAGCAAAAATAAACTTCGTAAGTATCTCAAACCGTGCCGTTTATCTAATGGCACGGTTTTTGCTTTGACGAGAGTAAAAAACCTGTAAAGCTGTTGCGCGTTGGTAGGTCAATTAAACTCAAACACAAATGAACAAGAAACATATTATCATTTCCGCCCTCGTTGGCGTTGCCCTCGGTTACGTTCTTCAGAATTATATCGCCAAGGTTCCCGTCCTTAACAAGCTTCCGAAGCTTGGCGCTTAATTTTGCGGTTTTGAAACATCATTGAAAACCTAGCAAAAATATAAAATGCGCACTATTAACTATGTAAACGGTATTGAAGGCGTCGTTTCTGGCGGTACTTCTACGGTTAACGTTCCGATTAACCGCCGTTACCATGCTATCAAACTTTTCGTTGGCGCTACCATTTCCGGTACGCCTTCCACCGATCCGACGGCCATTCTTGATTATGTCCGTCTTATCGTTAACGGCACTCCCATGCGTGATTTGACTCCCGCTCAAATCCTTGCGATTGCCGACTTGAACGGTCAAACCGTTGGCGCTGGCGAATTGCCCCTTTGGTTTTCCGAACCTTGGCGCGCTTCCGTTATCGGTGAAGAAAGCACTTCTTGGGACATGTTCGGTCAAACCAAGTTTGTTATCGAAGTCAAGTTTAAGAGTGGTCTCACCGTTCCGACTTTGGCGGTTCTTGCTTCTTACGATTTCGGTCGTAACGTGACGGACGGCAAGCCGTTCCTCGCTATTGTAAAGCAACTTCAGCAGACCTACAACGCACCTTCCGGTAACTATGACGTTACCACTCTTCCGATTCGCTTTCCTATTCAGCGAATCCTTTTGCAGACTTCTACCGGTGCAATTAACAGCATCGAAGTTTACCGCGACAATGACAAGGTTTATGAAGGTACGGCGGCGCAGAATACGCGCTTCCTTGCTGACTACGGTCTTGACGGAACCGCGTTTTCCTTCCCCTACGTTGCGGACTACGAACAGCAAATTTCTAGTCCCCTCATTGTGGACAAGGATTTGAACGTGCGCGTTAACTCCGCTTCCGCTAATACGCTTACCGTTGTCACTGAACATCGCGCTAACGGTTACGTTTAATAGTTAGAAAAATCGTATTACATAAAGGGGAGTCTTTACGGACTCCCCTTTTTCAAATAAAAATATATGGCTACTAAATCTTCTGAAGTTTATCCCGGCGGTGACTATATGGACCCCGCTTTGATTGCTACCACAGGCAAACCCGCTTCTACTAGCGGTGAAAAAGTTGAATCCCCCGTTGTCGATTCTACTAGTTCCACTTTCACCAATCTCCTTAACGGCGCTACCGGTCTTCTTTCTAAAGCAGCCGATACGGCGCTTGACGTTTGGGCGCTTCGGGAAGCTGGCAAAGCTAATGCTAGTATCGGAACGGCTTACCCTACCGGTCAAGTTGACCCCGCAACTGTAAGGGCGCAAGTTATGGCCGAAACTCAAACCGAAAAACTGACGGGAAACAATATGCAAAAATATCTCCCTTGGATTATCGGGGGAGGTGTTGCGCTCGTTGTTATCTTCGGCGGTATCGCGCTAGTTAACTCCCGCAAATAATGGCCGTTCCAATTCCTAACCTTACAGGCGGCACGGCTGGCCCGTCCGGTTCTAAGTCAGGGGACGTAAGCGCGGGTATCAATTACGACTTTACCGCAAATAACGCCTTTTCCGTAGGCGGTTCCGGTAAACAAGTACAGACTGCAAGCGCGGCAACCTCTGAAGATTTGCCGAGTAATAAAGACAACACCTTAACCTATATTTCTATAGGCGTAGGCGCTTTGTCTCTTTTGCTCGTTGGATTTCTCATTGTCCGTAGGCAATGATTTCTTTACTGCAAATCGCGCAAACGGAAACAAGCGTTTTAAGTGACGCTGAAATCCGTTTGCGCGATTGCCCGCAAGACAACTTAGAAAATCATGTCCCCCGTATAATGGACATGATAATAAACGGAAAAGCTAAACTTTTTCATATAGTAAAAGACGGCGAAAAAATAGGTTACGTTGTAACCGAAATTTTTGGATCTAAGTTTGTTATTGTCGCTATGACAGCTAAAGGAAACGTTGACCCTTTCGTTAACATTGTCCCTTCTTTTGAAGCTGAAGCAAAAAGGCTAGGTTGTAAATGCCTAGAATTTACTACGGTTCGTCCCGGTCTTATTCGTTCCTCTAAATCTTACGGTTTCCAAGTTAGTGAAATCGTTATGCGTAAATATTTATGAAAATTCCGTTTCTATATTTTCTTCTTCCGATTCGCCTTTATTTGGGCGGTTCTTCTAAGTCTTCTTCTACTCAAAACGTTGACTCTTCTACAAAGGTAGAAACGACTAACAAACAGGTAGGCGCTTCCGAAGGGTCTTTTGCTGTCGGTTCGGATTCTAACGTTACATACAACGTTGAAAGCGCGGATAAAGTGATTGTCGGAAAAGCGGTTGACGCTATTACCGAAGCAACAAAATCTAGTAATGACGTTTCAAAAACGGCAATCAATACTAGCGCCACTGTATCACGCGACGTTGCTAGGGACGCTTTAGACTTCGGCGAAACGGCGCTTGATAATGTGCGCCGAACCACCGAATCGGCAAACGCGCTTTTAAGTCGCACACAGGAAAACTTTGTAGGAACGCTTGCCCGTAATGCTGGCGACGCTCCGCAAACTGTTGCGCAAGACAGCATGAAAAACACCTTGTATATTTCACTTGCCGCCGTCGTTGCAATTCTAGGCTTGGGTTACTTCAACCGTAAATAAAATGAACTTTATCAATAACACCGTTGCAGCGAATGACATTCGCAAACTTACCGGTTCGGGCCGAAAACTTTGGGTTTACTCTATTTCGGGAACTGGAACCGAACTTCAAATTGCGACCGATGGAAGCAACTACGTTCCCGTTAAAGCGAAGGTTGGAATTACGCTTGCGGTTCCTTTCACCGAAATCATGGTCAAGAATACGACGGCGGGAAGCGTAGATTTTTCCTTTATTTTGCTAGGTGAAAACGAGGAGTTTACGGACTACTCCTAAAATGATACCGTCAAACGACCAAGTTTTAGCTAACGAAAAATTTTCCCGCACGTCTTCCCTTATGATAGGGGAGATTGCTGCGGGTGGAGTTTTTCCTATTATTCAATACGGGGAGACTTATTACCTTGTCGATTCTACCGGCCCGGTAGATATAGCGACAAATTATTCCCCCCGTAAACAGTACCGCAAAGGACAAGGCGAAAAGGTTCCTAGTGAACAGCGTTTTACTAGGTTGGAATTACACAATCCAAACAGCTTTGATATTACCTTTAAAATTTGGGTAGGCTTTGGAGATTTCCTAGACCGTACCGCCGAAGTTATCGAAGGTTACACTAGGGTAATAGGCTACGCTTCTACTTCTATACCCGCAACTGACGAAGTAGTTAGTACCGGAGACCCGCAAGGAATATATATCCAAAGGAAGCAAATTATTGTTTCAAATTTGGACCAAGTTAATAACTTGTTTCTAAAAGACGAAAATAATAACTACGTTTGCGCAGTGTTTCCTTTGACTTCGATAACTATTCCCGTTTCTGGAACTATTAAAGTAGTCAACGAAAACGGTACTCCGGTTAATGTTTGCCTAAGTGAAGTTTGGTACACTCTAGCGCCTTAACATGTTCGGCGGAACTATAAATATTCAGAACCGGCCAACTATTACGCTTTACGAGAAAAAAGCGCAAACCGGTTTGCTTGTTCAAACTTTCCCCGTTCAAACCTACGCTTTAAGAGAGTTATATTTAGGTACTCCGGTAGTAGATGTTTATAATCTCATAACGGAAGCTTCACAAACTTACGGTTTATCTAATTTTGTTTTAGGCGACCCCGTTATAAATATTGACGTACCGGAGTTTCCTTTTTTAACTTCTACCTATGGTCTAACCGATTTCGATTTGCACGACGTTGTAGTAAATTATACGGCTGGCATTCTTAGAGCTAATCAAACTTACGCTTTAAGAGCTTGTATTTTAGCTACTGTAGTTAAGAACATCGGCGGCACTCGGCAAATTGGTCCTGTCAATCAAACTTACGGCTTATCCTCTTTTATTCTAGCATGAAACTAGCATTCAATACCGCTTACGCTTTGGCGTATAAATTAGACATTATCCGCAAGGGCAAAATTATCCCCGCAACTGATTGGCGGCAATACATGATAACGGATGCAGGTCTTGACGCTGTTGGTGCTTTAAGCACTTCAACAGGTTCAATGCTGCAATTTTTAAGTGCAGCCGTTTTAGGCACAGGAACCGCCGTTCCTGTGAGAAGAGATTCTAACCCTATTACGTTTACTCAATCGGGGACAACTTTAACCGCTTCTTCTTCGTTCTTTTCAGCTTCGGACGTTGGAAGACTTTTTAAGTGGGGCACAGGTTCAAGCGGTAATGAAATATATATTACCGCATTTACTTCTACTACTCAAGTTACCGTTGGAACTTCCGCCACCGTTACCACCCCTTCAATCGGTACTATTTGGTACGTCAATTCTAGTGCTTTAGTTACGCCTATTGCGGGTTTAACTTATACTAACGAAGCCAATAGCGGAACAAATTCTAGCTCTGTTGCGGGTAGCGTTTGCACCATTACGCAAACAAAAGTTATTGTCTCTTCCGCTTTGGCTTCTCCCGCTACTGTAACCGAAATAGGCTTCAATACGAGTTACACTAACAGCGCCTTGTTTGATAGAGACGTTGTTTCACCTTCGGTAGGTCTTTTAGCTGGCGACCAAGCGCGGGTTACTGTGCAAATGATTCGTAACCTTTCACCCGTCACTTCCCAAGCGGCGGCAAACGTCGGGACAGGTTGCGACACTACGGGAACTTTCTATATTGAGGGTTTAGACTTCGGAAACAACGGTTCCGAAATCTCTTATTTTGTTACGACCGGAGACCCCGGAAACGGTCAAGCTGGCGGTGGCGCTAAAATGCTTGAACCTTGCAAAAGCGGAAATTTAGGGTTAATTACGGCCAATTTTACCCCCGGAACGTTTACGGTTTCCGGTAACGGTGTAAACAAGACTCATTTTTGCGTTGCGGGAACCGTTCTTTCTTACGGTTCGGGAACCTATAGAAGGGGAGTCCGGGGAACATGGTCAATTTCCCAAGCTAACGGGACTATTTACGGTATCGGTATAAATTCTACCGGTTCGGTAGGCACTTCCACAACTAGCCGTTTAAATCTTTTCTGGAAATTCAATACACCGTTTACTAAATCTTCTTCCCAAACTGTAACCGCAACAATAGACCGTTATTGGTCGAGAGTTTTGATTAACTAAACCTTCCGCTATATGAACACTAATATTACGTTTCAGGATTTGCAGAACAAAGCCAAAGAGAACCTTTCTTTCTCTTTTTCTAACCCTTCCGAGTTGTCCGCTTCAGACCGTGAAAAGTTGTATGACGAGCAAGCGCGAATTGTGCTAGATTCTCCCGCCACCTATCCGCTTGCCTTTGTCAAGTGGGCGCAAAAGCGAGTCAATAGCGGGGTTTACGGTACAGAGTTGGAAGACTATTCCGTTAGTGAAGCCGTCAAAGACTTTACGGGAGAGTTTGCAAACCAAGCCGTCAAAATTAACGAAAGTGTTAACCCTTTTTCAGTGTCTAACAGAAACAAAATTTTGTGGATTGGCGCGGCCATTCTTGCCGCTTACGTTTTATTGCCTGTAGTCGTTAAGGCTATTCGCAAGGACGAATGAAAGACAAAATGAAGGAAACCCTAGGCTTTACCTCTGGAACCGTTGCAACTGTTACCCTAGCCAACGTCAATTTATTTGTAGGCATTTGCGCGGGTCTATTAACTATAATTTGCCTTCTTCCTAGCGGGGTTAAGAATTGGCGAGAAATGCGGGAACAATATGAAGTGTTTAAGGAAAGTTATATCGGTCCTACACGTTTTCTTGCTGTTAGGTATGCTTTCGGCTTGCGCCTTCAAAAAAGCAAAACCCCTAACCTCCAAAGCGGTGACGACAACGGGGGCAACATTTGAAAATAACGGTGACGCTAAAGAACCAGCTAAAATGGAAAGTAAGCAATCAGTTTCAGAAATGCCGGTTCCTGAAGGGTCAACGGTGACAGTAGAAAACGAAGAAGGGAAACCCTCTGTGTTGAGGATTTCCCTTTCTGCACCTACTAAATTGACGGTTAAAAGTTCAGTAGATACTTTCACTAGCGCCGTTTCCTTTACCCCGCCTTCCCCTTCTGACGAAGCTAAAGCACAGGGTTTAAAATGGTACTTTTTAGCAGGTATCATTTTTGCCGTTGCTACTGTTGCTTTAGCTTACAAGGGCCATGCAACGGCTGCAATAGCTTCAGGAATTGGCGCGGTTTCCGTTCCTCTGTTGGGGCGGTTTGTTGCGAGCGATAAAGCCCTTTGGCTTTGTATTGGTTTAGGCGCGGTTTCCTTGTCCCTGTTTTGTGCATGGTACTTGATTAAGCGGAAATATCCTTCAATTTCCTAGGTTTAGCGGTATCCTAGGCGTTAGTGCCCCTTTTCGGGAAACCGGAAAGGGGTTTATTTTGTCCGCACACAAACGGCATATTCCGTGCGTCACTTCGTAACCCCTACTTTCCGCCCACTCGTTTCCTTGCTTTATATCGGGACACCATGAACAAAGTCTAACGATGCCGTCCGGTCTTGTTGACATGTAACAACGGGGTTTCATTGTGATAGCTCCCGCATATAAACTTTAACTAGAACGTTATCTTCTCCGCAAACTTTCATAATTTTGCGCCTTACGGAATACGCGATTTCTAGCGACGAAAGGAACGTTTGCGGTTTCAACGTCGTTTGCACTCTTTTCGGCGTACCTTCTTCGTTGTGCTCAAAGTAGTAATACCAAGCCCAACCTAAACCGGGAGTATATAACCGTATTGTGTATCTCATGATGTTACTTTGAAAACGAACACTAAAATTTCTTCTTCAGTTTTGAACGCTCTAAAAATGATCGTTCTAACGCCTTTGATATACTGACCGCTTGCGATTTCTGAAAACGCTAAAGCGTCGTTATGAGTAAGACCCGCGCTTTTGACTCGCTCGTAAACTATAGCTTGGAAGTCTAGAAAAGTCATAGCTTGAAAACGTAGTGATTTATACCCGCTACGTTTAGACTTGAACTAGCTTTCATTGCCGCTTTCAGGTCTTCGTAACAATAGGCATCATTAAAAGATGAAGACCAAAATAACGCGCTTGGAGAAGTTGCCCAACCTTCTTTCCCGTTGTAACAAATGTATATGTAATGCTTCATAGCTTAACGAGGGAGATAATAGTAAAGTCTCTTAGGTCGATACAAGAACAGGTGTATTCAGCAAGTTTGTGTGTAGCGTGAAAAAAGTTTTCAGCTTCAATAAACCTTGTCATATATCTTTCGCCTACTTTAAAAGTTGCTAGATAGTTCATAAAATTTAAGCTACCATAATCTTAACCGTGCTACCCTTAAAATTGAAGTTCCAGACCTTGCCTAGTTTAGTAGCCTTTTCTAGGTCTTTAATTTCCACCCCGAAAATCTGTTTCAAAGTTTCAGCGGAACAAAGACCGGAAGAAGCTAGGTAAGAGTAGAAGTAAATTTTCATGTTTAAAGTATCGACCTTTTGCGCGGTCAACTCAATAGCTAAATTGCACGGCTAAAATCTTGACCACTTTTTTACCTGTCCCTGCTCGCCGTGCCCTTGCCCCCTGTGCCGCCCTTGCCCGGTCCCCCGTCTCCGCTTAAAGTGTGCCAAGTGAAAAAGTTTTTGCAGTTGGCATGAAATATGCCGAGGTTTTACAGAAGTACAC
>JACCDR011056714.1_pt1 | contig 13433 bp, 17 predicted proteins | sample 7446431 | NCBI WGS metagenome assembly JACCDR01 (sample SAMN15323443, study PRJNA562643) | freshwater metagenome | isolation source: river surface water | place: USA:Blue River Watershed | collected 2017-08-17
ACGCTGCCACGGTGCGCATCGACATGAACAACGGCGTGTGCAGCGGCACCGTGATCGGCAAGCGCACGATCCTGACCGCCACCCACTGCTTCAAGGGCGCCACGACCTTCGAAGTCGATGGCAAGCCCATCCAGATCGCCGACCGCGTTGACGACGGCAACGATCACAGCATCATCTGGACCGACCGCGTTTTCAGCTACCGCGCCAAGCTGGCCGACAAGCCGCTGGCGCAGCGCGATGAGGTCTACATGTGGGGCAACCCCAACGGCATGCACGATATCTACCGCAAGGGCACCGTCGCTGGCTTCGAACAGGACGAGCGCCCCGGCTCGGTGCCGCTGACCCTGATCGACATGAACATTTTTCAGGGCGACTCGGGTGCTGGCCTGTTCGACAGCAAGGGCGATATCGCCGGCGTCGCATCGGGCGTGCTGAACAACGTGATGCAGGGCACCTACGCAAAGTACGCCGTCGCGCTGCCGTTCGCATTCAAGGCGACCGACGTGGAACGCGCAACCCGGTAAGGTAGCTCAGCTGGTAGAGCGGCGGGTTCATACCCCGCGAGTCGCTGGTTCGAATCCAGCCCTTACCACCAGTTCCGGCGGGCTTGTGCGCGACTAACCCGAGCGACCACCAGCGGCACGCGCCGTTGCGCAAGGGGACTACGACAAGGCCGCCATTAGTTCGGCCGACCGTGAGCCATATCACGGCGGGATCAGCCGGGAAGTGCCCGGGGCGGGTCATCCCCAAAAACTCCGGCAGTGGGCATTGTTGTGCCACCTCTGTGGCGGCTGTACCGGTCTAGCTACTCTCCGCCGGGCAGTGACGGACACCAGCAAGGAACCCACCGTGACCCCGGCCCAGTGCCGGGGTTTCGTTTTTGTGGGATAATGGAGGGATCACTTCCTCGACCCGGCGCCCATGACCAACACCCGCCCCACCGCGCTCGCCGCGAACATTCAGGCGAATCTGCCGCAGCAGGAGAACCCATTCGTTGACGCCATCAACCGCTACCGGCGGCCCGATGGCGCGCTGCTGTTCGTCAAGGAAGTGCTGGGTCAAGACCCGGACGACTGGCAGGAAAAGGTGCTGCTGGCGGTCGGGCGGGGCGAGCGCCGCATGTCCATCCGCAGCGGCCACGGTGTCGGCAAGTCCACCTGCGCCAGCTGGTGCATGCTGTGGTTCGTCCTGATCCGCTACCCCTGCAAGGTGGTGGTCACGGCGCCGACCAGCGCACAGCTGTTCGATGCCCTGTTCGCCGAGCTGAAGCGCTGGATCAACGAACTGCCCGACGCATGGCGTGAGCTGCTGAACCCGAAGGGCGACCGCGTGGAGCTGGTGGCATCGCCGGAGGGCGCGTTTATCTCCGCCCGTACCGCGCGCGCCGAGTCTCCCGAAGCGTTGCAGGGTGTGCACAGCGAGAACGTGCTGCTGGTGGTCGATGAGGCATCCGGTGTGCCGGAAGCCATCTACGAAGCCGCAGTCGGTTCCATGTCCGGCGACAACGCGACGACCCTGCTGCTCGGCAACCCGACCCGCACCAGCGGGTATTTCTACGACACGCACAACAAGCTGCGCGACCGGTGGTGGACGCTGCGCGTCAACAGTGCCGAGTCCAAGCGCGTGTCGCCGGACTTCGTTCGCGAAGTGGCAGAAACCTACGGCGAACTCTCCAACGCCTACCGCGTTCGCGTGCTGGGCGAGTTCCCCACCAGCGACGACGACACGATCATCCCGCTGGAGACGGCGGAGGCCGCAGTCGGCCGCGATATCGTGCCGGCGCCGACCGCGATGCACGTGTGGGGCCTCGACTGCGCGCGCTTCGGCGATGACAGCAGCGTCCTGACCAAGATGCACGGCTCGGTGGTCAAAGACCCGCCAATCAAGTGGGTGAAGCTGGACACGATGCAGCTGGCTGGCCGCGTCAAGGCTGAGTGGGATGCCACGCTGAACGAAGAGCGCCCGGAGGAAATCAACGTCGATGCCATCGGTATCGGCGCCGGCGTCGCCGACCGTCTGCGCGAGCTGGGTCTGCCGGCCCGGGCCATCAACGTGAGCGAGTCGCCGGCGCTGAAGGGCCAGTACAAGAACCTGCGCACCGAGCTGTGGTTCAAGGGCCGCGAGTTCTTCGCCAGCGGCACCGGCAGCATCCCCAAGGGCTGCGAGGTGCTGGTCGCGGACCTTGTGAGCGTCAAGTATCAGATCGCCGACAGCAACGGCCTGCTGCTGGCCGAGCCGAAGGCCGAGACGAAGAAGCGCCTTCACCGGTCGCCCGACTATGCCGACAGCTTCCTGCTGTGCTTGGCGTCGGACGGCTTCAGCGCCCGCTACGGCAGCGCCGGCAGCGGGAAGTGGAGCAAACCGCTCCGCCGCAACCTGCCTATGTCTTGACATGTGCATTTTGTGCTATACTGGACGATCACAATTATCGCGACCGCGAGGGTCTACCATGGCAAAGGATAAGGATTGGCTGTCGTGCAGCAAGCACACCTTCGGCGAAAAGTCGGGTGGCGGTGGCGTCGGTCGCGGCAGCTCTGACATGGGCCTCGGCAAAAAGGACGGCGGCAAGCCCCAGTCGGGCGGCCCCACCCAGTTCGGGAGCAAGTCCGGCGGTGGCGCCGGCGCCAAGGGCAGCAACCACCCGCTGAATACCCCGAAGGGTATCGGCCTGAAGAAGCGCTAATCACATGGTCCGGCGTGCAGATATTGACGCCGCTGACCGCTTTCTGACCGAAGCCCCGGACGCCGGTAACTATGCCGCTACCGGGGCTTCGGCTGAAAAGGGTTCTAGCGGCAAACCGCCGCGAATGGACGACGAAACGATTGAGGCGCTGATCGCTGGCGAACTCATCGACGCCGTGCGATTCGTAGACCTTGAACTGGGCGTCGAGCGCGCCCGCGCCACTGCCGCGTATCGCGGCGATCCCTACGGCGACGAAGAAGACGGCCGCTCGACCATGGTGTCGCGCGACGTGCACGATACCGTGCAGGGCCAGCTGCCCGACCTGATCCGCATTCTGCTCGGCCCGGAACGCATCTGCGAATACGCACCGATGCAGCCCGGCGACGAAGCGTGGACCGATCAGGCGACGCAGTATGCCGAATACGTGATCGAGCGCGACAACGACGGTTTCACGATCCTCTACAGCGCCATCAAGGATGCGCTGATCCGCAAAACCGGCGTGGTCAAGTTTTGGTGGGACGAACACGAAGAGGTCAAGACCGAGCATTACAGCGGCCTTGATGAGCTGGCGCTGTTCGTGTTGCAGCAGGACGGCGAAATCGAAGAGCTGGAGGTCGAGGAAGACGACATGACCGCCGGCAACACTGCGGTCGGCCCGGATGGACAGCCGGTGCAGCTCTACAACGTCACCGTCAAGCGCCGGATCAAGACTGGCCGTGTCAAGCTGTACGTGATGCCGCCGGAAGAGTACCTGATCGACCGCCGCGCACGCTCGCTGGAAGACTTCACCCTGCAAGCGCACCGGTCGATGAAGACGGTCAGCGAACTCGTTTCGCTGGGCTACGATGAAGACATGGTGCGCGAGTTCGTGACCAGCCCCGAGCTGGATACGAACATCGAATACATCGAGCGCCAGCCGTATGCGCGCGCCGTGGGCAGCTTCGACGCCCTCAACCCGGCCACGCAGCGGGTGCTGTACGTCGAATCGTATGCGTGGATCGACACCGATGGCGATGGCATCGCCGAGCTGTGGAAGTGCTGCACCATGGGGCCGAGCTACACGCTGGTTCACCGCGAAGCGGTTGACCACGTGCCGTTCGCGGCGTTCCACGTCGATCCCGAACCGCACACGTTCTTCGGCCTGTCCACCTACGACAAGACGGCGGACATTCAGCGCGTCAAGACGCTGATTCAGCGCAACATGCTGGATTCGCTGGCCCAGTCCATCCACCCGCGCATGACCGTGGTGGAGGGGCAGGTCAACTACGACGACGTGCTGAACAACGAAGTCGGCGGCGTGATCCGCCAGCGTGCGGTCGGCATGGTGCAGCCGCTGGATACCCCATTCGTGGGGCAGCAGGCCATGCCGGTGCTGGACTATCTCGACAGCACCCGCGAAATGCGCACCGGTGTATCGCGCATGTCGCTGGGCCTCGCGGCGGACGAACTGCAATCGACGGCGGAGGCTGGCATCGAGCAGTCCGTTACCGGGTCGCAGGGCAAGATCGAGCTTATCGCCCGCATCATGGCGAATGGTATGCGACAGCTGTACGCCGGCATCCTGCACCTCATCGTGCAGAATCAGGACCGGCCGCGCATGATCCTGCTCAACGGCCAGTTCGTGCCGATGGACCCGCGCACGTGGAATACCGACGTGGGTGTCAAGATCAACGTTACCAGCATCGTCGGTAGCGTGCAGCAGAAGCTCCAGTCGCTTACGTGGGTGATTGCGAAGCAAGAGCTGATCCTGACCACTATGGGCATGAACCAGCCCATCGTGACCCCGGCGCAGTACGCGGGCGCGCTGAAGCGCTTTGTGGAGCTGTCTGGCTGGCGCAACAGCGATGCGTTCTTCACCCTGCCGCCGCCGGACTGGAAGCCGGAACCCCCGCCGCCCCCGCCGCCGGACCCCAAGGTGGAAATCGCACGGATGCAGTTCGAACTGGAGCAGCAAAAGCTGGAGTGGGAAAAGCAAAAGGGCACGTGGCAGGAAGAGCGCGAGCGCGACCGCATGGTCGGCGAAACCATCCTGCGGAAGCGCGAAATGGACATGCGCTACAAGAGCAGCGTTGAGGCAGCGGCCATCAATGCCGCAGGCAACGAAAACGCTGCTGTGACCAACCTGCAAGCGGAAGAGCTGCGGCAGGACAACGAGAACGACCGCGAGCTGGCCGCGCACCTCGTCAAGTTGCATGAAACGAAGGCAAAGCTGGATTCGCAGGAGCGGATTGCAGAACGTAGTGCACAGGTGGCCGAGCAAAAGGCCGCTCAACCGAAGCCCGCAGGAGGTAACGACAAGTGAGCCAGAATCAGGAAGCAGACTACCGCGATAAGGCACGCGGCGACCGGGCGCAGCAGCTGCTGGAGGATGAGCTGCTGACCGAATCGCTCCAGATACTGAAGGCCCGGTATCTGGAAGAGTGGAAGAACTCGCCGGCGGCGGAAGTGGAGGCCCGGGAGCGCCTCCACATCGCCTACAACATGGTGGATCAGGTGCACGCGCACCTGAACATCGTGATCGGCAACGGCAAGATCGCCGCGCAGAACATCGCACAGCTGAAAAAGCGCTCGTAACCCGGGCGCTCTTCCCATAGACCACTAAACGAGGTATACTGTCATGAACGGAACCAGCACGGCAACCCCTGCCACTGGCATCACCGAGTACGAAGCAGCTGAACAGATCGCTTCTTTCCTGTCCGCCGATGACGGCGACCAGCAGGCCGGCAGCGAGGCAGAAGACGGCGACGAAGACGACCAGCAGCAGCTGGACGATCAGGACGCCGATGCGGACGAAGGCGACGACGGCGGCGAGGCCGACGAAGCCGACGAATCCGATCAGGAAGACGAAGATGACGGCGACGACGAAGGCGAAGGCCATGGGCTTTCCGACGACACCAAGATCAAGCTTGGTGACGAGGAAATCACCCTCGGCGACCTGAAGCGCGGCCATCTGCGCCAAGCTGATTACACCCGCAAGACGCAAGCTCTGGCCGAAGAGCGCAAGCAGCACACCGCTGCCGCGCAGGAAGAGCTTAACACCTTGCGAGCCGAACGCGCGCAGTTCGTTCAGGGCATCGCGGCGTTGCAGGAACAGATGAAGCAGTTCGAACCGCAGGAGCCGAACTGGGCGGAGCTGTACGAAACCGACCCGGCCCGCTACGCGGCAGAACGTGAGCTGTACCGCACTTGGCAGGATCAGAAAACGCAACTGGAGGTTGCGCGCAAGCAGGCGCTTCAGCAGTCCCATGAGGACTACAAGCGCGAGCTTGGGAAGTACGTGCAGGAAGAAACCGCCAAGCTGCTGGAGGTCAAGCCGGAGTGGAAAGACGCGAAGGTCGCAGCAGCGGCCAAGGCAGACATGCGGGAAGCGGCATTGGCGCTGGGCTTCAACGACGAAGACCTGACCAACCTGACCGACCACCGCGCCCTGCTCGTTCTCCACAAGGCGGCGCAGTATGACAAGCTCATGGCGAAAAAGGCGGCGCTGAAGCCGGTGCAGGTCAAGCAGGCCAGCCCGCGCCCGGCAAAGCCCGGCAACGCCACCACTGTTCCGAACAGCCGAGTTTCTGAAGCCACGCGCGCACGGCAGCGCCTCGCAAAGACCGGTAAGGTGGGCGACGCGGCTGCGGCCATCGCGCACCTGATCCCTGACGACTTCATTTAAGGAGCAATCGTAATGGCACAGCCGACTGGCTCGTTCTCCACCTATCAGGGCAAGGGCATCCGCGAAAACCTCGCGGACGTGATCTACAATATCAGCCCGACTGATACCCCGTTCATGAACAACATCGGTCGCGATACCGCGTCGAACACCTACTACGAGTGGCAGACCGACAGCCTCGCGGCGCCGGACGGTAACAACGCCGCCGTTGAAGGTGATGATGCCCCGGGTGTGGCCTCCAGCCCGACCACCCGACTGGGCAACTACACGCAGATCAGCCGCAAGACCGTCACCATCACCGGCACCATGGAAGCGGTGAACAAGGCCGGTCGCCGTTCGGAGCTGGCCTACCAGCTGGCGAAGCGCGGTGCGGAGCTGAAGCGCGACATGGAAACCATCCTGACCTCTTCGCAGGCAGCGGTGGCCGGCTCCGACTCGGTGGCTCGCAAGACCGCCGGCTTCGAAGCCTTCATCATGGCCCCGACCGCCCTGCGCGGCGCGACCGGCGCTGACGGCACCCTGTCGGGTGGCACCGCCGGCTTCCCGAACGCGGCCCCGACCGATGGCACCCAGCGTGCCCTGACCGAAGCGCTGCTGAAGCAGGGTTTGCAGGCCGTGTGGACCGCCGGCGGCGACACCGATATCGTCATGGTCGGTGCCAGCAACAAGCAGGTCATTTCCGGCTTCACCGGCATCGCCACCCGTTTCCGCGACGTGCCGGCTGGCAAGCAGGCGCAGATCATCGGCGCCGCCGACGTGTATGTGGGCGACTTCGGGCAGGTCACTATCGTGCCCAACCGCTTCCAGCGCGCTCGCAGCGCCCTGCTGCTGGACACCCAGTATGCAGCCGTTGCCTACCTGCGCCCGTTCCAGACCATCGAGCTGGCGCGCACCGGCGACAGCCAGAAGCGCGAGCTGCTGGTCGAGTACGGCCTGAAGGTGCACAACGCGCAGGCGCAGGGCATCGTGGCCGACCTGCTGACCCCGTAATAGGTCGGCGGGAACTGGGAAACGAAACGGGGGAGCCGGGCAACCGGCTCCCCTTGTTGCTGGAGGGCACATGAAAAAGAAGCTGTTTGACTATAACCCGGATTTTGGTATCACCCGCTGGGCGTATCTGGACGACGAAAACGACCAGCTGCACATCGAGACGGTGCAGGACGCCACGCCGATCATCGAAGCGAACAAGCGCGCGCTGGCGGCCACTGGGCGCCGCGACCGTTACAACGACGGCATGCACCACGCGGCGCGTCTGCCGATGGCGGTCTACGAAGACCTCATCCAGCGCAAAATTCTCGTCATCGGCAAGAACGGCGATGGCGAAGGCAACAAACGGTTCAAGCAGTGGCTGAACCACCCCGATAACCGATTTTTCCGCGTGCGCGAGGGCAAAGTCTAATGGCAGCATTCGACACCTACGCCGACCTTCAGGCGACCATCAAGGATTGGCTCAACCGGGCCGACCTCGCAGCGCAGGTGCCCGCCTTCATTGCGCTGTTTGAGCGCGACTTCGACAAAGACCCGCGCGGTCGCATCCAAGACTCCGTGGTAATCAGCACCGCACAGATTCAGAACCAGCTCACTCCGGTGCCAGCAGACTACATCCAGATGCAGACGCTCTCCATCCCGGGCAGCACGCAGTTCCCTGAAGGGCTGGACCTGCTGACCCCGACGCAGATTCGCCAGTATCAGGCGATGCACCGCAATCCGGGCGAGCCGCAATACTTCGCCATCATCGGCCGGCAGCTGCGGCTGCTCCCGGTGCCGGATAAGGAGTATACGTTCGAAATGGAATACTTCGCGAAGCTGCCGCCGCTGTCGGATACCAACCCGACGAACTGGCTGCTTCAGCAGAACCCGGACCTCTACCTCTACGGCGCGCTGATCCACGCCGAGCCGTATCTGAAGAACGACGACCGCATGGCAACGTGGAAAGCACTGCACGTCGCCAACATGGAAAACCTCAATACCACCGATGACCGCGCTTTGCTTTCTGGCGCGACCCTCAAAATGCGCACGCGAGGATTCCGCTAATGGCATTTTCGAACTACCTTGAACGCAAGCTGCTGGACCACGTGTTCCGCAACGTGGCATACACCCAGCCGACGACCGTATATGTGGCGTTGTTCACCACTGTGCCGGCGGGTGATGGCACCGGCGGCGTCGAAGTGAGCGGCGGCAGCTACGCGCGGCAGGCGATCACCTTCACCGCTGCGGCCGGTGGCGCCCCGGCGTCGATCCCGAACAACGCGTTGGTGCAGTTCCCGACCGCGACCGCCAACTGGGGCACCATTGTCGGCGCGGGCATCTACGATGCCGCCACCGGTGGCAACCTGCTGGAAATGGGGCCGCTGACCGCCAGCAAGACCGTCGCCACCGGTGACAGCTTCGCTTTCCCGACCGGCACCTACACGCTGTCGCTGAACTAAGGGGTAAGCCATGAGCTTCCCGTATGGGCGTTTCAAGTATGGCAAGGCCATGTATTCGGCCGGCATGCAACAGGGCGCCCACGCAGGTTCAGCGACCTCGGGCGCGACCCGGGCAGGCATCCGCAACCTCCCGGCGGCGCATGCCGGGTCCGCGACCTCCACCGCGACGCGAGGGGGCCGGCTCATCGCAAGGGGCGCTCACAGCTCCGCAGCGGTCGCTGGTGCCACGCGCGCAGGTCAGGCGCAGCGTAGGGCCGCCCACGCGGGAACGGCCCTTAGCGCGCATCTGGCGAGCGGCAAGCTACAGGCGGCATCCGCACATAGCAACCTAGCGATTTCCTCGGCCATCCGGGGAGGCGTGTGGGTTGCGGACGGCATCGCGACGCACATGGCGGTTTCGTGCGCAACCCGCTTCGGCGGCGTCTACTACGTGGCGTCACACGCGGGCTTGGCGGTGTCGGCAAGTGTTATAATGGGGAGGTTGGTGTGGGAGCCGGAGAATCCGGCTGCGGGCACGTGGGCGCCTACGGCGCCGACCCCGGACCCGGGATGGACGCCGAGTGCGGCAATCCCCGTTGTGTGGACGGCAGCACCGCCGTCGCCCGTAGATATCTGGACGCCGCACCCTCCCGGGTCGGACCCATGGACCCCGGAAATTCACTGAGGAACCCGCATGGCAACTACCTACACTCCGAATTACAACCTCGCCCAGCCCGAAGTAGGTGGCGAAGTCGATACGTGGGGCGGCCTGCTCAATACCGACCTGCTGACCATCGACACCACGATGAAGGCGATCAGCGACGTGGCGAACGGCGCCCTGCCGAAGACCGGCGGCACCATGACCGGCGCGCTGACCAACACGGCCACCGGCGGCACGCAGCTTATCCTCGCGCCGACTTCGGGTAACTCGACTATCGAAATGCGCACTGGCGCTGCGCTGCTGGATCACGTAATCTTCGGTGTCGTTGCAGGTAATCGTCGTTGGGGCCTCAACCTCGGCGACTCGGCGGGCGAAGCTGCGCCAGCTACGGGGTCCAACTTTGCCATCTATCGCTATGATAATAGCGGCACCTATCTGTCGTCCCCGCTGGTAATCAACCGAGCAACGGGCAACGTCAACGTAAACGGTTTGCAGATGAATGGCGACGGGTCCACTGTTGCCACGGGGACTTTGTGGAGCAATTTTGGCGCGGTAAGCACGCAGCAGGTGTATCGCCGACTCGGTTGGAATAACTCGGTTGGTCGCTGGGCCGAGGTGCTGGAGTCGGATGCGTCCTATGCGCTCTATAGCTACGATGCGACGGGTGGTACGCCGACGCGCGCCCTCAGCCTGCTTCAGAATGGTCGCGTGGCATTCCCCAACTGGGGTACGGTAACTGGCCGCTTCCTCGTGGTGCAGGGCAGCACTGGCACCGGCCCGTTCCCGACCGGCGCGGCCAGCGGTTTGGATATGGACAGCTCGACCGCTCGCGGTCAGGTGTTCGCTTACCACTATGGCACCGCCGGTTACCTGCCGATGGACTACCGCGCCAGCTCGCACAATTTCTCGCAGGGCAACGTGTACGGCCCGGACTTCATCGCCACGTCGGATGCGCGGCTGAAAACCGAAATCGAGCCGATCCGCGATGCGATGGACAAGCTGCGCGAAATCACCGGCGTCCTGTACGTGAAGGGTGGCAAGCACGAAGCGGGCGTGATCGCGCAGGACGTGCAGCGCGCGTTCCCGGTCGCCGTGCACGAACGCGATGACGGTTACCTCGGCGTGAGCCACGGCCAGCTTCAGGGCCTCGTGATCGCGGCCCTCAACGAGCTGGACAAGCGCATCGCCGCACTGGAGCTGCTGTAATGGCCGTCTCTAATCCGGCTTCCATGTCGAGCGTGTACGCCGAATTCGGGGCGCCTGCGGGCACCCCGCTTTCGGCTTTCCTGCGCGGTGGTGCGTATGTCCCCAACGTCGCGGCGAACAACAACGTGCCGACCTCTCTCCCGATCAGCCTGTCGCAGCTCGCTGGTGCAGTGAAATATGTACCGATCAGCCTTGGCGGTAGCACCTTCGCATCGGGCAGCACTTGCGGCTTGCCCACGACGCAAACCACGTTTAGCAGTGTGGCGAGCATCACCGTCTCGGGTGGTAATCCAAGCCCGTCGATCAGCTGGGCGTATATCAGCGGGGACAACACCATGTCGCTAACCAACCCGGGCAGCGCGTTGAACGCACAATGGAGTTCAGCAGTGAATCGCGGCGCAAGTAAAAGCGCTACCTATCGCATCACCGTATCGGACGGCATCACGTCTGCGACGCGTGATGTTACCGTGAATCTCTTCCACGAATTCGAATGCTAAGGGGCGGCCATGGAAGACAAGGAACTCCAGAAGCAGGCAATGAAGGAAGCATTGAACGAGTGGCTGGATGCCAAATGGGCGCAGTTGGGCAAGTGGACCGCGAGCGGCATGGCTGTAGCCGTCTTCGGCGCACTCGCCTATTTTTGGCTCACTAACACCGGCTGGCACCGCTGACAGGTGCCGGCCTCAACCCAAGAGGCCAGACGCATGACCAGCATTCCCAAGCATCCGCCGTGCCCGCACTGCGGAGAAAGCAAGCTGAAGAACCACAAGCGCGGCCGTCTCATCTGCCGCAACTGCAAGAAGACCTGCGCCATCGCGCAGCTGCCGCTGAAGGGCTGGGCGCCGGCGCATGACATGGTGCATACAGTACCCGAAGGTTTCGTCGTCAAAGGCGTGTCTACGCTGTATGACAAGCAGGGTCAGGTTGCCGGGCAGTGGGTCAAGTCTATGCAGGAGGGCGACGCACTGCGCCGCGCTCTGGAAGCAGCATTCACTGGCATGGCCGACACCCTGCCGCGCATCGCGCCAGTTCCGGCACCCACCCACACGAACAGCGACCTGCTGAACGTGTTCGTGCTGACCGACTACCACCTCGGCATGCTGTCGTGGTCGGACGAAACCGGCGCCGATTGGGATATCGACATTGCCGAAGAGCTGGTGCTGAAGTGGTTCCGCGCGGCTATCGCGGCAGCACCACCGGCCAAGCGCGCAGTCTTCGCCAACATCGGCGACTTCCTGCACTGGGACGGCATGGATGCAGTCACGCCGGCGAGCAAGCACATTCTGGATGCCGACACCCGGTTCCAGAAGCTCGTCCGGGTTGCCATCCGTGTCGAGCGCCAGATCATCGCGATGCTGTTGGAGACGCATGAAGAGGTGCACGTCATCAACGCCGAAGGCAACCATGACCCGGCAAGCAGCATCTGGCTGCGTGAGTGGCTGGCTGCGGTGTATGAGAACGAACCGCGCGTGACTGTGGACACCAGCGCCGACCCGTACTATTGCGTTGAGCATGGCCTGACTTCGCTGTTCTTCCACCACGGCCACAAGCGCAAGATGGAACAGGTCGCCGACGTGTTCGTGGCGAAGTTCCGCGAGGTGTTCGGTCGCACGAAGCACAGCTACGCGCATACCGGCCATCTGCACCACGACAAGCGCATCGAGAACAACCTGATGACCGTGGAGCAGCACCGCACGCTGGCCGCCCCGGATGCCTACGCATCGCGCGGTGGTTGGATGAGCGGCAGGGACGCCAAGGTCATCACTTACCACAAGCAGCACGGCGAGGTTGCGCGCCTCACCATCAACCCGGACATGGTGCGATGAAGACTTTCGACGCAGCGTTCGAAGCCCTGATCGGTCACGAAGGGGGCTACAGCAACCACCCGGACGATCCGGGTGGTGAAACCATGTACGGGATCACGAAGCGCGTGGCCCGTGCGCATGGGTACACCGGTGAAATGCGCAACCTACCGCTTGCAACTGCAAAAAGCATCGCAAAGGTTGCCTACTGGGACGTGGTGCGTGGCGACGACATGCCGGACGAACTGGACTTCCAGCTCTTCGACACCGCGTATAACAGCGGCGATGAACGCGCCATCGTGCTGTTGCAGCGCGCGCTCGGCATCAAGGATGACGGCGTGCTGGGACCGGCCACGATGGCGGCCGTGCAGCGCGAAGTGCAGCGCGGTGAGGTAGATTCACTGAGCGCGCGTTTCAACGGTCAGCGTCTGCTGTTCCTCGCCAACCTGAAGAACTGGCCGAGCTTCGGCAAAGGCTGGGCACGACGGATTGGCAACAACCTACTGAGGATCAAATGAACAAACTTCGCCTCCTACTGCTGCACCTGTCGAGCGAACGCGACAACATGACGCCGGACGTGGTGCGCGTGGTGGGCGGCGTCCTCGCGTTGCTGGGCGGTATCGAATACCTGATCCTTGCCGCATGGGACGTAATCGTGAACAAGGTGGCATTCGCACACGAAGCCTTCGGCATTGGCCTGTCCACCATCATCGCCGCTATCGGTGCTGCTGTTGCCGTCAAGGCCGTCACCGAAAAGCGTAAGGAGGTCGAATGAACCCGCTCGTCGCAAAGTATGCCCTGCGCATCCTCGCACCGCTGGCAATCCTGCTGGCGGTGTTCGCGTTTGGATACAGTCGTGGCGCGGGCAATGTGCTCCCGGATAGCAACGCCGACGTAGCGAAGCGGCAGCTTGCGCTCGCCGACGCCGAAGCCCGCGCATCGAAAATCACTACCAAGATCGTGACCGAGTACGTGGATCGCGTGCGCGTGATCCGCGAGAAAGGCCAGACCA
>JACCDR011238996.1_pt1 | contig 13433 bp, 17 predicted proteins | sample 7446431 | NCBI WGS metagenome assembly JACCDR01 (sample SAMN15323443, study PRJNA562643) | freshwater metagenome | isolation source: river surface water | place: USA:Blue River Watershed | collected 2017-08-17
CTTGATCTCCGCTTGGAACTGACGCAGGGGCACCTTGCCATCACCGACGTTGAAGTAGTCGTTGAGGGCCTTGATACGGGTCTTGGTGGTGTTTTCGGTGGTCATTCTAATTCTCCTCCGTACAACCGGCGTTGTTGCCGGTAACCTTCGCATGTCAACCTGACCCCTATCGGTCAGTGATACGGCAATGCGAAAGTAAGTGTGACTACAGGGATTCGAACCCTGAACCACTCGCACCACAAGCGAGCGCTCTACCCATTTGAGCTATAGTCACCATGGTCTGAGGTGCTGGAAAGTGCATGCACTAGATTCTATGCAAGAGATTTAGAAGGAAGCGCACACATGGCCAGCACCTCAGGAGTATTACAGAAACTTGACAGCCTCATACATGGCTAATGAACCGCCTACCGCCAGAGGCAGATAGACAATCCAGCCGCAGAACGGCACCCTTTTGTATTCCTGACTGCCACCTCTATTCACTCGAACCGTGTACTTACCACCACGGCGCGCCTTTTTGGGCATTACAGCCCCCCTAGCGTAGCCAGTGCAGCTAGTACGGACAGCATGGCTAGCATCCATGGTAGGCAACCTGCCTTGTGCTTACCTGCTTTGGCAGTACCTTTGGAAACTGAAGCTCCCTTGACTTGGCGAGCTACACTCTTTGCTTGACTCTTTGTCGGGTAGTGCACACTGGCGCCGTTTGGGTTATTCACCCACCATTTCGCCAACGGTCTCCCCCTCCTCCGTGTCAATCATGGCGTCAATTTCGCGCTGAAAATCATGATATGCTCGCAAGGCTTCACGATCTTCAGCTTCAATTTCTGCCTGTGTCTTGTCCATGAGTGATCCTCTCCCTAGGCACTCAGAGAATCCAATAAGCATGCTGATCACAGGTGTAATGATGCGAGCTTTAACGGCTATTGGCGCTAGCCGACCCCACAGCATCCTTATTAGATTCTCTCAGTCCCTAGGTCACAGCGCACAGGCGGGGTATACCTAACCTCCAATGGGTGTCTACCGGGCCGGACCGTTCGTCCAATACCCTGCCTGTGTCTGCGTCTGGGGTCAGACGTTCTAAGAGAGGGAGCGCACGTCACCTAACCTCGCACTTTGTACACACCCGGGCGGGGTTAGCCCGATGGGGTGCAACAACTCAGGGGTGTCTAACGGTTCTGCGTGCGCTCCCTCAGTGCACGGGATTCTGGTTGGAACCTTGACTAGGTGCTGGCTTAAACAGCCGAGCTTGCTACCTAGTACACGCTACCGTGCTAGCGCTATTTGCGAGGGTGTAGCCAGCGGAGGTCTCTCATCCCGTATCAGGTTCCCGGGCGTCCTGTACCACTCTTGGCTTTTAGGCCCGATCTTGACCGCTCTAACCGTGCCCGCTTGCTACACCCTCAGCCTATATCATTTCTGAGGAGAAATCAAATTCAGATCCACTATGTAATTCTCAACCAACATGCACTCCCGATGGGCGATTCACCGACCCTTTTGGGGCTGTACCTCGGGGGCTGCTCTGTGCTGCTGGGGAGAACACTACAGGAATCTATTTGGGTGTCTAGTGTGACGCCGGTCACACACCCTCATCGGGTGTTGACACCGCTCTGAGCTGCGGAAACCGGTCGGTTTACGGTCTTCCACACCCCGTACACCGTGCCGACCAGAGCCACTACAGCCGTAGTGATCGCACTGACCTCGGTCAGATCGATCTTGTCATCGTCCAACACCACCGAGGCAGTTGCTGCCGCCGTGGTGAGTGCCGTCAACGTGGTGCCGATGGCAGCCACTACGGCCTTAGCAGGCTTGGTCTTGACTGGAATGTAGGTGGACACGACTACTCCTGTTCCGCGCGCTGTGAGCCCTGGAAAGCCTGCTCAGCGATGACTGGTGCCAGTGCAGCCAGCACATCGGGGTTCTGAAGCGCAGCAACCATGGCCTCGGTGACCATCGCCTGTGTCACACCACCAACGGACAGTGCCAAAACGGCATCCTTGGTCTCCGCAGCGAGGGTCTTGATTTCCTCAAGCTTGACGTGCAGCCCGTTCGGCTCACTCGACGCAGTACCGTCACCGATGGAGTCTGCCAAATTCTTGTGCAGCGACTCAATACGGCGAGCCTGCTTCCATGCGTTAGGGTCGGTGTTGCTGAAGTCTGCCATGTCATTTCCATTCTTGAAGTAGGTAATTGATTGCCACTCTGCGCCGTTCTCATCTGACGCAGGGTCTCCACTGAAGTGCGCATGCTCATCGTGAGCATTGTCGCCTGAATAGGCTTCCTGCTTCCAACCATTTGCCTTGCGCCAGATACGACGCTTGTAAATGATATAGATCAGCCTATTCAGATCGGCGGGTGTCTTCAGCATGCGCTGAATGACCATCTCAAGGGTTACCCCGTGTGGGTCCCTGAGATCCTTGTCCTTGTCGATTGCGCGCACCTCTTGCTTGGTATCCGCGTCAGTACGCTCCGCCTCTACTCCCGGCGTGTCGTCAGGGTTATGGCCTGACTTACCCTTAGCGTGCGCTTGATCACCAAGCCATCCATCTGATGCACGATCAGACTCAGGGAATGTCTCCTTCCAGTCAAACCACATACGGTTCATACTTACTGAACGCTGTGGAGCCATTACTATTCACCTCCTCTCTTAGTTAGACAGTGTACTGAACTGATATCTTGCGCCGGTTATACGTAGCAATATTGGCCAATGTTCTATAGGTCAACACTGCATTGTATAGATTGCCGGCAACCAAGCCTGTAACCAATGTTGGTACAATTACAGCGGGTCCCTGCTGACTAGCTGAGTCACTCTGGAATAACCCACAACTGTTCTCATCAGATGGTCTGACAATGTTACCAGAGCCAACCGTACTACCCTCACGTACTTCAAAATCTAGCAGAGCGTAACCACTAGCGGTGTTGTTTCGTACGTTCGCAGAGCCTGCCACGAACACCTTACCACTATCGCCGGCAGTGAATGCCACACCTCGTGTTGTTGTGGTGGTCAGTGAGTTGGTAAAGCTTGTGGATGTAGTAGTGCCGTCCGTAACCCCTGTATCCAGCGCCTGCGCACTGGCAGGATAGCTACTCAATCGCTCGATCTGATCTAGTACAGCTTCCATTTCAGCCCCGCGGTAGTCGTGCCCAGGGGCTTCCATTCCTACTGGTCGCGCTGTCCAACTCATAGCCCGTTAATTCCCATCCGCCACCCGCGAATGACCGCTCCCGTTGCGTGGGTGACATTGACGTTATTGACGTTGCGCACAACCGTCGCTGTTTGCAGCGGACGCAATGCAATAGCTCCACTGACTGATATAGCAGGCACGCCGCCCGTGATAGTGAATGCGCCGGCAGGGGTTGCAGTTGCAGTCGTGTCAATGCGATGGACCAGCACCATACCCTGATCATCACCAAGTACTGTCGTATCGTCAATTACCGTAGTGAATCCGCCAATGCCGCCTTGGCTGGTCCAGTCATCCTGTTTCCAGCCCCACAAAAACACGACATCATTCCGCCGCCTGTGGCCGTTTGCGCTAGGATAAGGTGAGAGTACCGGAATTGCAATGTTCTGCGCACTGCCATTAGCCTGCGCGGTAGTAGCATCAGTCACCATGCTTAGCCCGGAATACGCCACGATCCGCGCAGAACAACTAGCGTTAGCCACGCCTCCCGTGAATGTGATCGTGGGGGCAGTGTCGCCAGTAATGTAATAGCGACCAAAGAATTGCACATTTTGCGTAGCCGCTACCCCAGCGGAGAGAGTCACCCATCCGGCGGGGGCGGTAGGAAACCCTGCTCCCGCATTGCGGATGGCTGCCATGCACACCATGAGCTGTCCTACATCAGGGGTCATACCTGCCGGCAAGCCTGGTGTAACGCTCGCATTACTGGCATGAGACACCGTACCCGCTGCAATAAACACAGGGGTATCGGACGTAATTGCTGTTACGCGCATTGCCTCGCCATCGATTTGCCAGTGGTACGGCTCGTCATCCTCTGACCATGGAGGTCCTGATGACGTGCTTACCTTTATGCTTGTGGTAGACGTGGTCATTGCTGTAATTAGCGTGCTTCCGCTTGTATTCACCTGAGCTACCTCATAGGGATCTGCCGGCCGAGTGTTGAAAATCACCGTGTGACCGAACTGGGCAAGCTTGTCTGTGCGACTCTCGACCAGCATTCGTGCCTCATTTTGAGGCAGCCATCGTGAAGCACCAACGGTATCCACTGCAATCAGTGTCATGATATTCAATGCCCACAACTGACTAGCAGTGACAGCCGCGGCTACAGGCGCGCGATGCCGCTCAACAGTGATCTGTGAGAATCGTTTCTCTTTCCACGACGCAAGATGAGCAGCCCATGCGGCAGCCTCATTCAAGAGTGAATCATTGTCAAGATTGACAGTGATCTTCCCCTCTCGGTTAGTAACCCCCAGCGGAGGATCTTGTGTAGTCCAGTGATTATAATCATTGTCAGGAATGACATACTGCGCGGTTCCTCCCTTTGGTCGCTCAGCCGTAATATTATTGAGAATGGTTGTGTCAGATACGCCGCCTGTCACAGGATAGAATGGGTCTGACAAATGCGATTGGCTGTATGACAACTGCAATTGCGCAGCCTGCGTGTACATATTAAGTCTAGTGCGAAAGATCAACTGCTGTGCGGTCATCGTGTCATACATAATCGCGCTATCAGCAATTGCACACTCAAGTAAAATGTTCAATGTTGTATCTGCCGGCTGTGGACCCATGATTACGGTGTCATTTACAGAACCAACTAGACCAATCGTAATGCCTTCCTCTGCGCCAATACGTGCAAATCTCGACGCTGCCCGTTCTCCCGTATAGCCTGATCCGGAGCCATCTACCGCGGAGAAGTCATAATTGTCATAGACAGCCAAATGCCCATAGCTCATACCTTCTAGTGTCGCTGCCGGATTGGCTTGATATAGCGGTGATAGGAATTGAGCCATAATTGGGCGACCAATACTGCCACTATAAGTGCCTGCGAAAAATGCACCTGTAGTTGTGGGCACGGGGAATTCAACCAATCTCCATTCTGTAGTTCCTCCGCCAATGTCGTGCACCATCAGGCGGTAATGACTCCAACCTGTGACCATAAAACTTGGTGTAGCAAACGATGCACTAGTGAATACCACGGCACCATTGATATCAAAAGCGCGCACATAATGTGTATTGTTGCCAACAATGAAATCCCAATAGTAGATTGGCCCATCAAGGCAGAGCACGCGCATCACTGTGGTATCAACTGCGCGCTCTCCCTCCATATGCATAAACCAATCGACTTGCCAATGGCCATTGAACGTGTGCGTTCTGATTGGGAATTGAGCTAGCGTATCCGTACCCATTACCGGATTAGGCAGCGAACCGCCTAGCTCAGTATCAGCAGCAAAGCTCAGCGACCCTGTGAGCACACAGTCAGGGCCTGCCGGCAGCGCGGAGCGGAAGGTAGTCGAGCCTGCACCTTCCTCCAATCGCCAGTACTCGACTGGATTGGCCGGAATCGTGGAGCGATGGATAGGCGAATTCAATGGTTTCTGCTGACCGCGAGCCAGTCCATCCCATACACCGACGCACGTCACAAGCAATGTGACAATTTCAGGGGCGTCTGTGAAGTCAGGCTCAGTCGAATCAATGGCGCCAACCACGCGCACAATGCCGTCAATCACAACGCGTACGTTGGTGCCTGGTGGAATAAGCCCATAGTAAGGACTCAATGGGTTGTCATTATCCATGACCGCATCTGGGTCAAAGAATGTGAATGAAAATTCCTTGCCGACAATAGGCAAGCCAGACTTTTTGATGCGCCTGATGGTGACTGCCGGCGTGTCTGAACTACCCGACGTCCCTAGCACGTAGCAATTGTAGGTTGGCCTAAGGTTGGTGACATCCTCCCATGCGCCATTGATGAAGAAATTAATATCGATGTTTTGTGGGACATTCGGAAACGTCATACCGTGTCACCTCCCCAAGCCAACTGAACTGAATTGTTACCAGGACCACCATAAATACGGGTATTCTTTTTGATCCACCTACGGAATTCATCAGGCAAACCAAGGAAATTAATCTCTACAACGGCTCCCCCACCGCGGTTTGAGCCCAAGCCAGCGACAGCCGCAGGGGTTAGTTCCTCACCCTTGTGAATCATTGCCAAGCCAGAGCGCATGACCGTACCGCCAGTGGCCAGTGTGGGAATGTTTGGGATCGACCAACCCTTGCCACCTACGCCTGGAATCCAGTCAGGCACTGTGAAGCTGAAGCGTCCAACCGAGTTATTCCACGCTCGGGCAATGCCATTGAATGCATTACGGAATGGTGATATGATTGCATTGGCTACACTTGCAAAGGCGTTAGCAATCTTACCAGGAATGGATATGACCATATTGAAGTTAGACACTGCCGAATCTTTGATGAATTTCCAAATGCCGGCAAACACATCACCGACCCATTTGATACCTTTTACCAGGCCATTCCACGTCTGAACTGCCAGATCAGAGATATAAGCCCAAGCAGCTTTTACAGGGTCCCCGATCTTACCCCAGACCCATTCCCAAATATCACTGAACCATGTGGTTTTCGTAGCAATCAGCACGATCACACCGATGAGAATGACCACCGCGGCGATGACCAAACCGATGGGGTTGGCCAACATTGCGATATTCCACACCCACTGAGCTGCGGCTGCAATGCCTGAAGCGGTAGCCTGTGCCCCTGTAGCAACTGCTGAGGCAACCGCAGAGGCTGCCGACTTAATCATTGATGCGTTCAGCGCCGTATTTGCCAGTATGAGCAAATCAATTGCTCCAACTGTAGCCATGATCAGAGGTGCAACATCACCCAATTTCTGACCCCATGACTGCAATTCAGTTGCTGGCACTGCTTCTCGCTGAGCCTCATTCAGATCGAGCTGTGCTCCCTTAGCATCAATGGCTGCCTGCGTGGCGTCCATCTGAGCCTGCTTGCCATCCTCGGTATACTGAGCGACATCTTGCAGGGCCTGCTCACTGTCTAGGTTGGCCTGCTTCAGGTCAGCCTGAGCCTGCGTAAGGTCTAGTGCCGCCTGTCGTGCTTCCGCGGAGCCTGCCCCATGCTCCTTTACCGCGTCGTTGTAATCCTTCTGTGCTGCCTCTGCGTCAAGCATCGCCTGATTCTTATCAATCAGGCTCTGCTCAAAATCAATCTGTCCCTGCTTGCCATCAATAACAGACTGCGTGAGGTCTAGCTGAGCCTGTCGCAAGTCGCCGGCAGACTGTGTGACATCCTGCATAGCCTGGTCGACGTCGAGTAGCTTACGCTTTTGCTCGTCTGCCCGCTGTGCAGCTAGCTTGCTGTAATCAGAGAAGGTTGCAATACCCTCACTGACAGCCCCCATACCTTCTGCTAGCTGGGTTCCAGCTCCCGATGCAAAGTCGAGACCCTTACCAAATCGCCCAGCACCACGCGCCGCGGTATCAAACGCCTCTTCAGTCGAGCCCATAGCATTGGTAACAGTATTGGACGTATTCTCCGCGGCATCGGCAACGTCATTCAGCGCATCGCTAACGTCCTCTTCCGCGGTAACGTTGATCCGCACACCATTAGGGCTTGTCATTTAGTCACCTCCCCCTTGCTCCTCTATCTTACGCTGCTGCTCATTCATTTGTTCCTCTTCATCTTTCTTATTACCCCAGCTTTCATAAGCCAATAGCTGAAGCAATTCTGAGCTTTCCTTGCGCGCTTGCTTGAGGGTGTAGCCGAAACGCTCCATGATGTACAGGAGCGTTTCGGCATTTGCTATATCGGAAGGTTTTGCATCTCGGCGAGCTTGCTCATAAGCAGATCCTGCACTTGGGTCTCTGGGGTACGCATCTCGCCATTGCTGGAACTCAGCCCTTTTGGGTCAGACGCACTGGCAATCGCTGCCATCCAACCAAAGATGAGGCTGAGCACGAATGACAACTCAAGGCAGTACAGAGCCTCTGTAGTGGTTGGCAGAAGGTCACCCTCCTGGAGTCCACACACAGAGCAGACTTCATCAGGGTCATCAGGATTAAATCCCTCGTCACCCGGCTCCAATGGTTCCACCTCAGGGTGAAGCAGATTCCACGTAATGACACGGCCGGTGAAGAATCGAAAGACGTAAGCGACCTTCTCCTGATCCTGCTCATTGACAGTCATTTTCATGCCTGCCAACTGCTGAAGCTTGCCGATGGTCGTACCCTTGCTGCTGATGAGCAGCCCCGGATACTGGTTGTAGGTCACATTGTGCAATTGCTTTTTCGGTTTGTAGCCTTCCATGTTCCCTCTCCTTTGTGCTATTCTATTCTTGGCTTATGCCGGCAGATCGGTTTACGTCCAAGTGGGGACAGTACCATCAGCCAAAACGAACGGGCTAGCAGTAGTGAATTCACCCCCCGCGGCACGAGTCAGGTTATAGCTCGTCAGCAGGCACTCGTTTGACAGGCTCTTACCGCCCACCGTAAGGGAGATAGTGCGAATAACGCGCATGTCTCCCTCACCCAGCACTGCATGCGAGCGGTTTGCACTTGGGTTGAAGACACAGTTGAGCGTACCCGAGAAGTCAGCCAGCAACTGAAGTCGCTCAACCGCGGACTTGTCAACGCCGGTGACTTCCTGCTGGTTGTACGGCGTGCTGAAATCGAGATTGGTGACATCGTTCTTGATGTCCTGAAGGGCAGCCGCGGCGTTGTCCACGCTGAGCGTAGTCCAGCCGAGGCCAGTGATCTTAGCCATTACTTCTCCTCCTTACAGAATTCCTCATCGGCGAGGAATGTGACCGTTACCCACGTAGGCGCACCCGGCTCACGTGCAACTGAATACTTGCTGATGTACATACCTGGGTTGTCCATAGCACCGACACGGCTGACAAGCGCAGTAACTTCCTTGTCCAGCGCTAGCTTGTCGACAATCACTTTCGCCATTTACTTAACCCCTTTCAATCGCAGTGTTGAGCTTGTCTTGGTGGTTGGCGAAATCATCAACCCAGTCCTCACACCGTGAGTGCTGCCGAGCATCACGCGGCAGATTAGTCCTAGGGTCGAATGTACGGGGGTCACCTCTTCCTACGAACAGCAGTGGCGTTTCCTCCTCCAATTGAATCTTGTGATTCCCAGCCGCGAAGCAGGGCTGCCCCGGCGGGAAGACCAGATACTCCTGTCCCTCGTGCACCTGCACTCGGTAGTGCCGGCCAGAGTTACGCGCGATCCTGTCAAGCTGAGGGTCTGCCGCAAGCATGGCAACCGAGAATGTCCAGCCGTTCAGCCATTGCTCGCACTCGACCTCAGCGCACGTAGCCTTACGGAACCGCGGGCGGAGTGTGTATGTCTTGTAAGCCATGGGACCCATGAGCGGCGTATGCCTCCCCTGCCCCATGCTGATTCCCTTACCACCATTGATTTGCATTAGATTGTGAACTCCGTTCGATTAACAACGCACGCGACAGCAATTACAAGGTTGGTGAATGTGCCAGTTACCGACACTCGCACATACCGCTCTACAGCGAGATTGCGCGCGGTTTGAATACGCTGTGACTGAGGTGCCGAACTGACGACAGTGAAACCGCCTCCTGTGATAGCGGCGTAAGGATCACCCACTGCGTTATCTGAGGAGCCTTGGAGTACAATGGTTGCGCTAGTGCCTGTGAAAGCGAACACGTGCAAATACGCTTGCAGGCCGAATGCTGCCGGCGCTCCCATGTCGGCAAAATCAACACCGGTACCATTAGCCGCACCTCCGAACGTCTGCATTCCAGTGGTCAGCGACCGACCCCAATCGAGCCAGTACGCGTTGGCCAGCGTGCTAACCGCGATGGTCATGCGCCCATCGTCCGGGCGCGTAGGGTCGTACGTCATCTGCTTCATCACGAGACTCGCCATAGGCGTTCCCAGTACCGATTGCTTGTGCATGTAGGACGCAATTCGGTCGGTACGCGGCAGCGTGCTCAGTGTCGGGTGTGCATTGGTTGGGTTCATGAACGCTTCCCAATCAATGCCACCGTCTAGCTTTCCGGGCAGTCGCTCGAAAGCGAATTTGTCGATGCCAGTGAAGTTGAGTGCTTCCAGCGATCGACTGATTTTGGTCAGTGCATTTGTGTCGCCAGACAGGTTCACCCCATCGACGAAATACCCTGCACCAAGGCCAGACTCTTTACCCATTACTATTCACCTCCTTTTGCTTAGCTGACCTGAGGCCAGACATCGTTACAGATAACTGGCACCACAATGTCGGCAATACGAAACATCGTGCCGTCCTGTTCCAGGTATGCCGTCTTCATTGACAGAGCAATTCCAAATGCTCCGAGAAGATCGACGTTGCGCACAATGTCTACCAAACCGAAATCAAAATCATCATGATAGCGACGCATGATTGAACTAGCAGCACGCACTAGCTGAGGGTCAATCATGTCCTGAGGCTCTTTCAGCATGTTCGAATAAAGCCGTACCATGAATGCCACACGCGCTGAGGTAGCTGCCAATCCTGAGAGATGGATAGGGTCAATGTCCGTTACCCACACCGCGGCTGTCAGTCCGATATATGTGGGCCTGCGCTTAGGCTCGTGCTGGTTGACCTTCTCGAAATAGCCGGTCATCTGAATGTCACTAACCACAGCATCGAAGATTGGATCAATCCATTCCTCGCTAGCGTCTGGTGTCGTCACGTTGTCACCTCCTAACTATTCATTTCGTTCACGAAGTCATTCACGTACGGCTGTGCAATTCGCTCCTTGTCCTTGTTCAAACTGTCCTGTGCAATGCGGAACGAGTGATAGCCCTTGAACCTAGTGGTCCTGTTGCGACTGTCCACACCCTCAAGCCAGCCACCGTAAGGCACTCCGTTGTCGGTCACCCCGCGGTAAGTGGATCGGCGTTCGACACTGATTCGAGATTCGTAATAGCCTGTGGGATTCTTCAGCACTGAGCCCAATCGATTCAGTACCCTGTTCACACCTTCCTGTGCCAATGCCTCATTGATTCTGATGACCATCCGCGCGGCGGCTGCCTTAGTCTTGCTGGCTTCAAAGATGGCACCCTTCTGCGTGGTCTTTACATTTACCCTGAATCGTGGCATTAGATAGCCCCCAGTCGACCTCTGCGCCGGTAAGCGATTTCCGCCTGGTCGCGGACGTCCGCCAGTCCCTCGCCCTTGGTCTCTCGGGCAGCCGAACCAGTGCCGATCACACGGGCATAGCCGCCAGCATTCTGCTCCAAAAGTGTGACCGCCTCGGCGATGCACAGCTCATTAATAAGCGGGGGGAATGCATGGGTGTACACACCATCAGTGGTGATGTGAGCGGCGGCTGTGGTGCCTAGCTGACCGCGCTTTGCTGTGAAGGTACGCAGTGCATAGACATCAAGTCCTGAGGCGTGAGAGGCAAGCACAGTGCCATCCCATGCACGGCTCACTGTGAGCACGTTGCCGGCAATGTCATTGATGCGCATGCGCTCAGATTCGACCAGGATGGTTTCACCTACAGCGAAAAGCGTTCCGTCAGTGACTGTCAAGCTAACTGCATTCTGCTGCGAGGCCAACGTGCCCGCGGTGTTCGCAGTGGTGTCGGACATGCGTCGTGCAGTAACGATAAGTCGCTCGGTACCAATGAGCAGGATGGAGCCGACACCAACGTCATACACCCCAGCCACAGGATTCAAGATGAGTGTCGTCACAGATGAATTGATGTTCGCACCAAGGGCAGCCGACACAATGCTGGTGTCGGTGTCGTTCCAGCCGAACAGTCCCGTAATCAAAAGGCTTTGCTGGAAGGTGCTGCCCCCGGAGAAGGCAGAGCTACTGGCAAGGCTCAACTCAAGCGACGTATAGGGTGGCTCAACCTTGTCATCTGCGCGGCGGAGAATCGCGTTGACGTTTGGGATGGTCACTCCACCAGACACAAGGGAGACCAGTGAGATAATCTCGTTTCCCCACAAGTCAAATTCCCATGAGGGAGAAGAGGAGTAGTTGGGCCAATCTGCTTTGATGGTGCGGATCTCAGGATAGAAACTCCGATGCATTCGCTTATCAATTGAGACGGTAGCGGCTGCAATCTTCGCATCGATGATCGGATTGGCACGTGCACTATTAAAGACTTCTAGCGACTGCGTGACTTGCTCACGCGTCGCATACCAGATGCCGCTTACCATGGCCCAACTCCCGGTTGCTTTCTACGGACGTACGTTAGGGGTTATTCAATTATTCATGCTACTATTTGATTGGGCACCCTAGGCTGATCCTACGGTTATGCATTAGCGTTGCTTGCTGCCTTTGCAGTTCCGTAGTAGGTGGATGCTCTGTGTAATAGTTGTCGTAAAAAGTTACCAATTCGCACCACTGCTGATCGCTCTTACGCTCGCTGGCCTCTCGCTTAGAGTCAACGTAATTCGTATATGTAATACACACCACTGCAATTGCTACGGCAGAGAGAAATGCTGAAGCTATTGCGTAACGTACTTTGAAACTCAGACTTGCATGTACTGTCTTGATGACCATGTGCTTACCTCATCAGGTGTTGGAGGTAGGCGTTTGCGACGGTGGTAATTCCGATTGCTGAGATGGTGGCTGAGATTCGGTTATATTGGTATTCCCAGGAAACAGTGCGCGCAGATTGAGCAGAGGCACTCCCATGAGGATTAGACATGCGCCGATTGCGTAGATGTTCCATTCTCTTGTAATGCCTTGGAGAATAAAGATACCGTTCCCTGTAGCGAACGATACTGAATCGCGGATTACTTTGATCTTTTGGTCTGTTGTCATTCTTGCCACGCACGCCTCTGCCCTTCTTTAATCCTTTAGCATGGGCACCTGAAAGCTCGCAACAATCAGGTGCCCAAGCGCGCTGACCACTAGCTGTTAGAAATCATCAAACCCGTCTTCAGCACCCATCATGGTTACTCGCGCACCACTTGCCTTCTTGGCAGGTGCCGCCTTCTTCGCAGGAGTCTGCCTACCCTTAGCGGATCGCTGAGGCTCCGTCTTGTGGCCATCGCCATCCGTCAAATTGGCATCGGAGGGTGCCGTTGGGATCTGTGATGAGTGGCTCTCCGTCGTTGGGGCAGGCTGTGGGGGGGACTGACTCGTCTTGCTGCTTTCGGGAGACTCGCTCTCGGATGACCGAATGGAGTCCCCACCATCCTCCTGCGCTGATGACTCCTCCTCCGAGAATTCGTCGTAATCCTCAGGGTCAATCTCTTCCTGATCCAAAAGGATTTCGTCACGAACAGATTCCGCAGGCTCGCCGATAGCCTTTCCCTTGGCTGCATAGACCGCGGCGGCCTCGGTGACATTGGCGCGGTCTACCTCACCCAAAATCGGACGGGTAATCACGATCGGCTGTGGGGGCTGAGGGTCGGACAGCTCATGCTCGTTATAGCTGTCAGACGTGCCGGTAGACACTTCCTGAGCGTGAGTGTTCTTAGCCATGTCAAC
>JACCDR012352047.1_pt1 | contig 13432 bp, 26 predicted proteins | sample 7446431 | NCBI WGS metagenome assembly JACCDR01 (sample SAMN15323443, study PRJNA562643) | freshwater metagenome | isolation source: river surface water | place: USA:Blue River Watershed | collected 2017-08-17
AGAGCATCGCATCACACCTTCAGGCCGCACTCACAAAGGCCGAAGCGCAATTCGCCACCCCAACACCACCCACAGGCGCAACGGCCAGCGCCGCCCTCATGCGCTACGCCGACGACCTCGAACAGATCGTTGCCGACCTACGAGAAGCTGGCCTCGACGGTGATGCATTGGACACAATCGACGCAATCAGCACGGCACTCGAACGAATGGCAGAGGGCGCACTTGCTCCCGACGCCGAACGTTGCACCACTTGCGGGCTACCGTTGCCGCTGGAACCGAGTGACGATTTTGGAACTTGCCAGTGTGGCAGCGAAGGGGAGGAATGAGCATGAAGCAATTGAAGTTTGAAATGGTGGATTATCAGGCTGACGATGAAGGGACGCCGGAACAAGACAAAAGACCATGGCGATTTGAGGTTGAAGCGTGCGCCGTAAACGTCGGCCAGGACAAGCTCGATAGCCTCACGGTCATCGCGTATTGCCCGGACGGCACGAAGCGCGAGGTATGGATTGAAATATCAAACGGCGCGCTCGTGGCTCATTGCTCCGACCCTGAACACGATGAGCCGCTGAATGTGCGGATCATGGCCGACTGCATCACGACCGACACAGACCGCGAAAACGGGGAGGGGATTACACATGGCTGACAACACTGAACGCGACTGCGAAAACCAGTTTGATATGGTCTGCCCGAAATGCGGGGCAAGCGACGAAATCGACGTGGCCGCAACCGTATGGGTCCGGCTTTGCGAGGACGGGACCGACGCCACAAATTCAGGCGACGGAGACCAGGAATGGGAGCCAACTTCGGCCTGCGTGTGCCGAACGTGCGGCCATGGCGCGACGGTTGCCGATTTCGAAATCAATACCACCCCCTCTCCCGACGAAACTCAGGAGCCGGAGCGCATCACCCGCGCAAATGCAGCCATGGACGACTATCGCAAACAGCACCCGGACCACGGCGAGGCAATGCCGCGCGAATTGCTGGCTGACCTGATGCACTGGTGCCGCGACAACGGGACCGACTTCGATCACGAGCTTTCGCTGGCCACGGATTTCTTCAGCGACGAACAGGAGGGCGAATAAATGTGGACACGACTCGACAACCGAGAACTCGCAACCGTGCTGGCAGCGCTGCGCTATTGGCAGCGGAAAGAACGCCCCAACGCAGTTGTGGCGCCAGAAGCCTCAATTGCGTGGGCCGACGGAACTATTAAGGCCCTTCAGCCCGATGAAATCGACAAGCTCTGCCAAAAGCTCAACGAGCGTGACGACGCGAGCGGATGGATTGCGCAGGCCCGAGAACTCTACGGCAGCGATGAAATCGAAATCGACGACGCCGCCGCTCTATCACAAGGCGATGAAGGCGCATTCGTGTCCGCATGGGTGTGGGTGAGCAACGAAGAAATGGGCATTGAGGCGCAAGCCGACGCAGCAGAAGGAGAGGACGAATGACCATGAACCTCTACGCAATCGAAGACGGCGACCGCATCCAGGGCGACAGCGACGACCGCGATTTGTATGTGGTGGCAATGAACCCTATCCAAGCCGTCGCCATATGGCAGGGATATTACGACTTGGAGAATGACGCGAAGCCATATCGGGCATGGCAAGTCACCGCCGCCACAATGAACGAGCCGGCTCGCGCTCTTGATTGGGCCGAAGACGTGGTTGAGGCTCAGCCATGACCCACCTTCTCGTCTGGTACGACAAGTCGGCCCGCGCCCGACGCCGTGGCAAACCAGTGCCGCCGCTCGGACGGTTCACAATCACTGAATCAGTTGACGCGACCGAACTCGACCGCGCACTATTGACCAAAGTGGCGCGCGGCGAACACAAGCCCGTTGAGGCTGGCAAGTTTTGGATTGAGGGAGAGATGAAATGAGCACAACACACATCAGCATTGAAGTTACGAGCGGCAATTCATTCGTCAAGTCGGACGACATAAGCCGAGCAGGAGAAGCGGCAGAGAACTACTTTTCAGAAAAAGACATTGATGCCATGGAGGCTCAATCGGAGTATGTACGCCAATGGGCCGAACTCGACAGCGAGGATGGAATGACTGGCCTCGCTTTGGATTGGATCGCGGCCCGACAGGCTGCCGACATAGCCCTGACCCAGGGGTGGGCCAGCCCAGATGGCGCGTCGTGCGACATTGAGGCATGGCGCAAATGATCGACTTCGGCACAAGCATCCTCGGCCTGCTCATGCTCGGTGGCAACGCGGCACCTATCGTCCACGCCATGACGCCACGCGAAGAACGCTGGCGACAGGAGCAGCTCAGACGTGGCCGTGACCCGCGAGACATTGACGCCGAAGCCGATGTCCGCAAGGCCATCGTGTCGTTGCGCGACGAATGCAGCCGCGCCGTGATGGAAGGCAAAGACTGGAAGCACAGACTTGAACTCATGGTCGAAGTGCATTCCCGCGTCCTGGAGCGATGCTATCCCAAGATGGGCCGGAAATTCATCGCCCTGATCGAACAACTCGACAACGATGATCTCTTGACGCCCGAAGCCTACGCCATCGCCTTTCCACGGCAGCCGTTGCCGTTCGAACTTACAGCCGCCGAACTGAAAGAGGTCGCGGCACATCACAGGAGTATATCTGATGCCGCATTCCCACGCTGAGTTGGCCACCTGGCTTGTTAAATTTGCGAAACGCCACGGCGAAGGGCCATGGATGAACGTCACGGCTCAAGAACTTGGATTGACGCGAACAGCGTTCAGGCGGCTGCTGAGCGGGAAGGACGAGTTGACCGAGAGCCACTCTGTCATCGTCCATGCGTATGCCATACTGGAGCGAGAGAAGCGGACAGCCTCTCGTCTGATGGGTCAGATCGAGGGCGAGTATGAAATCGAACCGCATGAAGTGAACTTGGTGGAGGATTGAGAGTGGTCGGGTTTTTCACGAAACTGTTTTTCGGATCGGCACCCAAGTGCAAAAAATGCGAGGAAGCCGACAGGGCAATGGCTGGTTTGTCTGGGGACGAAATCTCCACTCTCATGCTCAAACTGAACAGAGGGATGTTGTCTGACCTACGCAAATTCCCTGACTCAAGGATGGAGGTTGATCAAAACTGGAAAACCGTGAAAAACGTTGAAGCCTTGGCGAGGGCGACGCACGGCAGAAGGGCATCAAAATCTATGTGGAGTTGGGTTTCCTACGCCCGAAAACAAGCGGAGAGAGCCGAGGGTGAGTTTCTTCGGCGAGAGAGGATTTCCCGCGCCAAGGACGCATTGGAAGGCAAGAGTATCCGCCCCAGCCGCCCGCGAGAGACAGCGCCACAGATTGTAGATTCTTCGCAGTGGACCGGTGGTCAAATCGACAATCCACGCCTATCCGCTCCGAATGAAGTTAACCTGGTGGAGGATTAAAAATGCGGTATTAGGGCGCAAATGCCACAAGGATTTTCTTGCGCGGTAGCTTCGACGTTCTAATTCAGGGGCATGAACACCTACGCAATCCCCGCCCTCAAGACCAAACGCGCCTACATCGCGGGGCGCATAATCGTTCTCGAAAAACAGATTGCTGAGCATCAGAAAGAACTAGCCAGCATCGACGCCACAATCCTGCTCTTTGACCCCGACCACGACATTGGCAACATCAAACCGGTACGGCCCAACAGGCGGTCAAAGCTGTTCAAGCTTGGTGAACTTGGCAGACTGTGCATTGATGCGCTTAGGCGAGCCGATGGCGTGCCGCTGGACACTCACCAAGTTGTCGCCGCTGTAACCGCTGCCATAGGGCAAAAAAAGGCGAGCGAGCCTGTGTTGGCGGCAACTGTGCGGTCGAACCTTTCGTATCTCGCCCAGCGTGGCAAGGTGGCCAAGGTGGGGAAAGGAACCCAGGCTGTGTGGCGCTTGGTCCATCGGGTTTGACGGTCTAAATACGAATTGCAATTCCAGATTGACAACTCTCCAGCCTTGATTCACCTTGCCGCATGGCCAATGGAGCAAAAATTCTCCAAGCGATGTCGCAAAACCCAAAGGGCGACTGGAACATTGGTGATATTGAAACGGTTTGCAGAGAATATGGCTTGATATGCAAGCCTCCTCCAAGAGGAAGCCACTATATAGTAAAATGCGGTCCAACAGGAATCCGACTAACGATCCCCAGCAGAAGGCCAATAAAGCCTTGTTATATAAGGGATTTTATAAAACTTGTTGAGGCATTTAGAAAGGGAGAGCACCATGCGCACAAATCCACGGTATCCAGTAATCTTGCGCCCACTCAGCGAGAATGAAGGTGGTGGGTGGATTGCAATTGTCCCTGATCTTCCGGGCTGCATGTCAGACGGCGCTACCGGGCAAGAAGCCTTCGATAATGTTCTGGACGCGATTGATTCGTGGGAATCTGACGCCGAGGCTGACGGTATCAGCGCGCCAGAACCGGACTCCGCAATAAAAAAATTCAAGTGGCCTGTTCCTGCCCATCTGAAGCCTCAAATTGACGCGCTGGTGAAACAGTTCGAGGCAAGTCAGTCTGATCATATTTCGCGGGACCAGATTATGGCCGGAATTTTACTGCAAATGATGCGTGGCGGCTCTTTCAACAGCGGCGCAAACCACTAGGCGATCAAGAAGCCTTGTGGCGCTGCCAATAGCCACAGAAATCAACAGAGGGCTTTGTTGACAAGGCAAGTTCTGCGATGCGGCTCACCTGCTCACCGTTTGAAACACGGCGATGATCTTCACGCCAAGAGGCTTCCTGCGCATAGCGCAACAGGTAGGTGCCAGCGATGTGATGATGATGGCCGATTTCAGCGCGACGCATGCGGCTAAAAAAGCCTTCGGCCATGTTGGTGCAAGCGCCGTCAAGGCTGTAAGCTTCTTGGTGGTTAATCCGCTTCATTTCATATTTGGAGTGAAGATCATTCCATGCGTTCGACTCGTCTGCATGGATTGTGGTGCCTTTGGCAACGCGGGACTGAATGAAGGACAACGCCTGAGCCTCAGAGCGAAACACCGCTGGCAATGAACCGCCGTCGCGTTCACGGACAATTACAACGCATTGGCGCTTGCCGGACTGGTTTTCATAGCGGCGACGGTCAACGCGATCACCCTTGATGTTAGCGGGCTTCACGTACCCGCCGAAATAACCACCGTCGATAGCGACCTCTTTGCCTTCGCCGCCGAGAACGCGACCTTTCAATTCTTGAGACATGGACTCGCGGAGTTTGTGGCTCAGTACAAAAGCGCACTTGTAGCTGACGCTCAGATCGCGAGAGAGAGCGAGGGCGCTCTTGCCCTTCACCTCATTGACGAAAATTGCGATGGCAGCGAGATAGGTTTGCAGAGGCAATTTGTGGCTGGCAAACATGGTGCCGCTGGTCAGCGTGAAATCCTTGACGCAAACCTTGCAGCGGAAGCGCAAGGTGCCATTTGGACGGCGGGCTTCATAGGCGTCCAAGCCACCGCAATGAGGGCAAACCGCCGAGCCCTTAGTGTCGCTCCAGCGAATGTTGCGGAAAGTCGTTTCCGCCTCTTTGTCAGACATGCGGAACACAGAAGCGAGGCTCAGTGTTTTTGCGGACTTTGACAAGAGAAAGTGCTGCGCCATTTTCAAGGTCATCCAATTTGGTTGACCTAAGCTGTATAGTCTGATTTAGATCACGTCAACCAAAAAAGTTGACTTGTGCCAAAATAATGCTATTCCGGAATCCATGACACCGGAACAACTCAGGGCCGCGAGGAATTGGTTGAATTGGACGCAACAAGAGCTTGCCACCAAGGCAAGCGTAGGCTTGTCCACGATCAAGGATTTTGAAAGCGGGAAACGCCAACCGATTGCAAACAATGTCCTGGCAATTCGGTTGGCGCTTACGGGTTCCGGAATAGATTTTGGCAGTAACTCAGTAAGTGGCCCTATAACCACCCCCGAGCCAAAGCCGATTGCATCGAACGATTAGTTTGCTTGATGCTCGGGGAGTGGCACAGGGTACGCCCCGCGAAAACGCTTTCCCCGAACAATGTGGGAAATCGTGCCTTCGCTTACCTCAAGCCGAAAGGCTGTTTTGGTGAGGCTCCAGCCACACACTTTGACACAATACAGGGCGTGGCATGCCTTCTGAAGATTGCATGGAAAATAGTCGCGATTGCTCATGGGAAATCTCCTCAATCGAGCGTGAGATGAGATTCCGACTTGAAAATTTAGGGAGATCATGCGACTATAATTGTCGAGACGGTCGCGTTATCTTCCCTTGTTCTTTGTCGGATACGGTAAGTTTTGCGGTCTTTGCGGGATCAAATGTTTGCTGCATTTGATCCCGTTTCTCTTTCAGCCAAGCCTTGGCTTGACCGCGCGAATGAAAGAGCAATCAGAGTGTGCCCATGTTTACCTCAATCATTCTCGTGTTGCACCAATCGGAACTTCCCTGAAACATCCGACGTAATGGCGTTTCTGTCTTGCAGGCGCCTCAGAGCGGTGGAAAAGTAGTTTGGAGATGCTTGGAGTTTGGACTCATCGTAGCCCACGCCCGGCAGTCTCAGGCGGATTTCATCTTTATCCAGACCTTCGTTTGCCCCCTTTAGGAGAAGCACAATGGCGTCCGGCAATGAAATATGATAAACATTCTCGCTCTGTTCATTTAGCCATTGCTTTACTTCGGGAGAGAACAGCGCTGCTTTCTCAAGCTTCCCCTGTGCTTCCTCCAGGTCGCGCCCAGCTTTGCGAAACTCGTTTTTAAGGTGAGCTATCCTGTCTGCATGTTTGATGTAGTCCGCCTTCCAATCCTCAATGTCTTGCGCGGTAAGCAAAGCCCACACTGGGCGCTCGGTAGGGACTCGTTCTGTCATGCTGTCATTTTAGACAGAAGAATCTACATGGCAACAATTCCTGAAGCTGAACGCTAATACTAATTCACGTCGCAAATTCATGTATTTATGTTTGTTATCAATGATTTATCGTGTTTTTATTGGATTTGTGGCGCTTGCGTCATAATGCCGTAAAAATGCGATTTGAATACTGCATAACATACAGCGATTTAGACCGAAAAACTACGAAAGAGTACGCGCTCACGCCGAAACAAGTCGGTGAAATCGTTTGTCGCATCTTGTCCGAAGGTGCGTTTGTAGAGAGCATTCGCAAGATATGAAGAGCGCCCGCCGATATCAAATCGGTAGCCCTCGCTTCACCCGCTCCGACTGAGCCTGAGCCGTCGCCGTGACGACCTTCTTCAGGTACTCTCTCTCGAAAGTCGCCCACACCAATTTCGGATTGACGACGCGCTCTTCCTTGAACCGCGCCGTCATATCCCGCATCTCGCCACCGGCCCGTTTCAGGGCATAGGTGGCGATCACCTTGTCCACGGTCTGCTCGGCTCTCTTGGTCACGCGCGCCTTTTCCTGAGCGGTGAACTCGGATTTCATTGAGGCCTGAAGACCAGCGGCCTCGATCCACGCCGCGATCAGGGCGTCACGCTGCTTTTTCACCAACGGATATCATCCTCAAAAGGGGCGTCGATCTGGTTGCGTTTCGCCCGCAGTGCTGACGGCACATCCCTGACCGGGATGCAGTCACGTCTGAGCCCATCCGCGATTTTCAGAGCCTCGGCTTCGACCATGGCAATGCCGATATCGCCGTCACCACCGTGCGCACGCCGTCCCGCCCATCGTGTAATGGCGCAGACCTTTTCGCCAGTGACGCCCAGATAGCGGGCCGGCCAGGTCGAAACCGTTGTCGCCAGTTCAAGCTCGTCAGGATCAGGCGGCACATAGATCACGACGTCAGTTAAGGTCTTCGATTTCTCGAACTCTGACATCTCCCCCGCGCCAGTCGTTTGCTTCTGCCACAACTTATCTTCTTCCGTGTAAGTGTACTGGACCCACGCAGAGCCGTAACCCTTTGGACCAACGCGATCCCTGAGACGTGAGAATATCTGGGCACCCAGAACGGTCAGATACATCACCCAATCCATCGTCCACGACGGCGGCGGATCTGGGATATCCATGTCATCAATGTGCATCGTCTTCGCGCTCCAATCGTTTCGCCAGTCGGCGGAGGTCGTTACTGATTTCCGATTTCTCGGAATGAAATGCTTCCGGGTTTCCGTGTCTCGGAAGGTTCCGATCAACACGGCCTGCGATTTCTCGCAGCGTCTCAGCCTGATGTTTTGGCTTCATAGGCGGCATCAATTTTTCTCAGAATGGAGACGCCCAGCTTCGGGTTTTTCATCCAGAGCAGGGTGTGCGGCAGGATTTTGCGACCGACATAGAGGTCGAAATATTCCACCCGCGCGTAGCTGTTTTCGTCCAGTGTCTCGCCGCCCATCACCGCATCCCTGCCTGTTTCAATCGTTGCTCGACAAAGGCCGCTCGCTCTTCCGGCGTCATCTTGGCGCGATCTTCCTCGATCCTGCGGTCCTCGGCTGCGGCGGCCTCACGACGCTCGCCCTCGGCGATATGCGCCTTGGCCAGAGCCATCAGGACCAGTCGGCGCTCGTCAGCCATTTTGACGTAACGGTCGAAGTCCTTTTGCGACGGCATCCCGACCTTTGACGCGGCGACAAAATCGGCGATGAGGCGGGCCATGACCAGGGTGTGACCGGATAGCCTGTCGCAGAACTTCACGGCCTCAACCTTGCCGGCATCGTTGAGGCGGGCAGAGTCGACGCCCATTTTGGTCATGACTTCGGCCACCAGGCGGGCGGCGTCATCCCGGAGGCACCGGGCAGGGGCTTCCATGGCGTCCACAACCCCTCTGGCGGCCGGGGCGGCGAGCAAAGGGCTGGTCAGCGTCACCGTACGCTGTTGAAGCAGGAATTGCTCGTCACGGGTCATTTCTTTGGCTCCTTCATCGCCTGGATGGCTGTCCAGCATGTCGCGGCATTCACGATGGGAAACTTCACGCCATCCTCCCGCTCCACCATCCCGCCACGTTTCATCGAAAGCGCTTCGTCAAGCAGGTATTTCGTCAACTTGCAGTAATCCCCAACGGCACGCTGCACAACTTCGATGAATGCTGCACGCAGCGGGGTATGGGGGATCAGCGCAAGCCCACCAAAATCGTCCCCGACCTCGCGGGCAAGCTCTTCGCTGACATCACGAATGCGCTTGTGAATGAGTTCGTGCTTAATCAGGGCGCCGACGGCTGCGATGTATTCTTCGCGGGTCATGCTGCGCTTTCCTTCTTTGGAAATTCGACGACGTTTCCGTCAGACTTGACCGTCTTTGGACTCTTCGGCTTCTTTCCAGGAAGCGGCTTTCTGGGTTTTGGGTTTGGTGGGCGGCCGGTCCATTCCTGCCCAACGGGCTCTGGCCCCCCATGCACCCACGCCTTGATACTAGCTTGAATGATCCGCGCCCTGACTGATGTCGGCCACAACCCAATGAGTTCGTATGAACGCTTTTTGCTAAATTTTAGTTCGTAAAGATTCACATAGGCCGACTCGCATATCCCCCCTGGGTCTTTCTTGTCTGACGATGGATTGACGCTGTAGAGAAACAACCCCTTCACAAACGTCTTCTTGTCCCGGAACATGATATCGAAGAACTTCATGCAATTTCTCCCTGCCGCTTGACTGCCCTCTTTTTCGATTCCTTGTCGTCGTACTCACCCCTGATCGCCATCAGGAACCCGCGGGCACCATCGACGCCTCGTGTGCGGTGCAACAAGGCGGCATTTGAAATCTGGTCGAAACTGATGCCTGGGGTGCTGAGCAGCGTATCGGCGTCACCGCCAAGAGCAGCGGTCAGTGCGGGAAAGAACTTCGTCCCGGTGATGGTCTTGCCGCTGGACGGCAGATATTCGACGCGACGGCCGGAAAAGCGACGCTCAAAATCCGCGTTTCTCGCCACCCGCTTTGCAATCTCGTTTCCCAACTCCATGACATCGGCCACAGTCGGAAGGAACTTGCAACGAGCCCTGATGCCGCTGGAAATGCCAGCAAGCTCCGCCTGAACCTCGTCGCTGAACACCGCAAACGCCTCAACGATGGCTGCGGTAAAGCTCGGCGTCGATTTCGAGTAATCAGGATATGACGACAACACCCTCATCGCATTGGATTTCGCCGTTTCCGCTCTCTGCAAGCCTTCTCTCTTCAGCCTCAAGCTCTCGCCATTGCTGTTGGAGGGAGGCGTCGAAGGCCGCGAAACTGTCAGCGATTGAGTTAGGTCTGGAGCGCGTTGCATAGCTGTTTCCGTTGGTTGTCGTGGGGTTCGGGGCGGTCATGGCACCAAGCCTGTCGTCACGGGCTTGCTGGATGGCGGTGATGAAATAATTCCAACTCGGCGATCTTGCCCGGTGAGCGATGCGAGTGATGGTTGGCAGGATGTCGATCTCGAGGTCACAGCCAGCCTGGATGAGACCTATGATGGCCGTCATCTTGAACAGCGCAGTGCTCGGATGGTTCTGCCAGCCAGCAGCTGCTCGACACCGTTTTTCGAGAGCGCCCCAATCGAGACCAGACACGTCAACAGGAGCGGGAGCGGTACTTCCTTGCCCTACTTCTGACTTCTGACTTCTGACTTCTGCATCTGACTTCTGACTGGCATTGCGGACGACATGCGGAACTGATGCGTCCGCATCTTCGTTTCGTTGTTTTTGTTCAGTTTTTTCACTGTGACGTTTATGTGCTGCTTGGCGAGATTTTTCACTCTTCGAAAAGCAATTTGAAATTTCTTCACCGACCCGCTTATTCCAGAGCCCGGCTTCGGTTCTCAAAATCTTGCCGGTCTCGACAAGAAGCGCGAGCGCGTCATCGAACTGTCTCTGTGTTGCACCGCACTGACGGGCCAGCAATCTGTCCTCACGCAGCGGCTCACGACGGTCGTACATCATGGCGATGAGAGTGAAGTAGATGCCGCGCTCCACAGCCTTGAGGGCTGCGGCACCAGATAGCCAGTCGCTTTGATAGCATTTGAACCAGGGGACGGCACTCATGACTTCTTACCCATGGCGAGCGGAACCGGATCCGGCATCCACTTATCCCTGTCTGCTAACACTTGGGCGTATATGCTCGGATGTTGCGCCGCAAAATCAGGGGTGCGTTTCGTCTTCACCCACCCATCTGGTGTCCTGTCCAACCAGAATCCGAACCACCTGGCGTGACTGACCTTTAGTGCGGCAAAATCTGACCTCAGAACGGGACGCTCGGCAAGAATGGCAAAAATCTTCAATGCCTGTATCTTCCATTCCGAAAGCTGCATCGGAGCGGCGTCGCCAGCGATGACGTCTGGAACGTACTCCGGCAGTCGCTCGCGGTTATGCGGGAGCCAGTTTGTCCATGAGTTACCCCAGTTGAGGGGTCCGATGCGGGGGAGATCTGGGCTGAACCGATGCGACTTCATGTATTCTGAGGGAGCGGACTGTCTGATAACTGAGACACCAAGACGCTGCGCCAGATCTGCGACACCGTTTTGGGCAGCATCACCGGGAACAAGGACGGCCCTGAAGTCAGGGCCGTCGACGTGCCCCTGCCCGTATCTGCCATCCAACGCCTGATTGAGAACTTCAACGGTCAGTTTCAGCTTTGCCTCGATACCGATTTGTGTCCCGTCGTGTTTTGAAACAAGAAGGATATCCCATCCGGCAGTCTCGGCGTAGGCAACCCATTGATGGGCGTCATAGTTGGGGTTCTGCGATGTCGTGACCTCGGCGTTATGTTTCTCCAGCGCCAGAAGAAATGATGAGCAGAGGTCCGTTTCTTTTGCAAATTGTGGCGACTTCTTTTTCATCCCACCCTCCCAACAAAGTTCTTCCCATCGACCCCACAGCGCGGCGGACGGTTTGGCGCCAGTCTGTCTGGCTCATGCCGTGGCGCCCGTTCCTTGCTGCAGAGACGGCAGGCAAGACGGCACACGGCAGTTTCTGGTGGATGACCGGGCAGCACGTTGTACCAGGCGCAGTTCTCACAGAGAGTCTTTGATGTCATGGACACGCCCCCACTTCGCCTTGGTGGTTCCGCAGATGTAGGCGACGGAATTACCGTTCTTGATCATCTGCTTGATCTCGGCATCGGTTACTTCTGGCGCGATGACCTCGGCCACCTTCTCCACTTTCGGCTTCTTGTAGCGGCTGCGACCGGCCACGATTGGCGGCGGCTCGATGCCGAACATTTCGTGCAGGATGACCTGCGCCGCCCGTGTCGGTGACAGCATAGAGTCGTAACCAGACTGCACCAGCGCGGCGACGACTTCAGGCTTCAGCGCGACGCTGACGCGGAAGAGTTTTGGTGAATGCTTGGGCTCGGTCATTGTGCGCCCCTCGCGCGGTTCCCGCGACCTCTCGTTGGCACTCCGGCACGCTTCAGTTCAGCGCCAGCCTGCCACCGCGATATACCGTGCATCGCCGAGACCCTCTTCAGGTTCTCGATGCGCTTGTAATCAGCGATGAGCGCCTCCAGTTTTTCTGGGGTGAGGGGTGACGGCGCTTTGTTGTGCAAGACACGGAGGTCTTCGCCCTCTTCAAGCGTGTAACCTCTTCCCCATACAGCCTTCATGTCGAACCCGATGGCCCCAGCGTGCGAAAGCTTGCCGCGGAGATGAGAGATTTTAACGTCAATCATCTTGATCTCGACGTCATCGTTGACGCCGTACAAAGCCCCGAAAATGACCTCCTTCGTCACGACAGAGTTCTTCCGAAGGGCAAGAGACTCCATCAGTCTGTATTCAAGATGGGTCAGATGCACCTTCGCGCCGCCCACTGTCAGCGTGTTTTTGTCCATATTCAGTTCGGCATTTCCGAATGTGATCTTCGACTCGGCGTGGCCATTGGATCGACGCACCACAGCATGGATGCGAGCCACCAGTTCATCTCTGTGAAACGGCTTCGTCATGTAGTCGTCGGCACCAAGAGCAAGGCCTTTGACCTTGTCGGCAATCGCAGCGAGGCCGGACACGAAGATGATCGGCGTCTTGATCTTACTGGCCCGCAACCGGTTGACGACTTCGAAGCCAGAAATGTCTGGCAGCACCGCTTCGGTGAGGATGGCTTCGTAGTCATAAAGCCTTCCGAGGTCGACACCTTCTTCTCCGAGGTCGGTAGTGTACGTATCGACGCCTTCAGACTTCAGCATCAACTCAACGGTCTTCGCCGTATCAGCATCGCCCTCGATCAGCAGAACCCTCATTGTGCAAATCCCTCGACGACAGCGTTCAACCGGGACCGCTTCAGACGACGACCCTTCATGGCTTTCATGACGTCATCGACGCGGCGACCCTGGCGCAGCATTGAGATCGCTTCAGGCGGCAAACTCTTCTTGTGTGCAACTCTCCGCCGACCGATTGGCGGGCGGACATCCCTCGGCAGTCCAAGCGCATCTGTGACGACATTGGTGAGGTAAACCGACGCGAAGGTTCTGTTCTGATGAGCCATGCGCCGCAGCGTGTCGGCAAGGCCTTCTGACACCGTTAGATAGATGCGCGTCCTCATTTCCCCCTCCAAACGTTCTTCTTGTTGATCAGTGGTTTGCCGGCGCCCTGCATGACCTCGCG
>JACCDR010605583.1_pt1 | contig 13430 bp, 19 predicted proteins | sample 7446431 | NCBI WGS metagenome assembly JACCDR01 (sample SAMN15323443, study PRJNA562643) | freshwater metagenome | isolation source: river surface water | place: USA:Blue River Watershed | collected 2017-08-17
ATATGATGATTGCACACCCACCTTGCACTTATATGAGTAGGGCTGGAGCAAGATGGATGTATCCAACGGCAGGCAATTTATGCCAAGATAGATACACAAAAGCAATGGAAGCGAAGGATTTGTTTTTACAATTACTAAATGCACCAATTAAATATATTGCCGTTGAGAACCCAACACCATTAAAAGTAGTTGAATTGCCAAAACAAAGCCAAGCGATACAGCCCTACGAATATGGCCACGAATTTAGTAAGCGGACTTTATTGTGGTTGAAAAATTTGCCACTATTAAAGCCGACTGATATTAAAAGCAACTATAAGCCGTATTTACCGAGTAATACTGGAGGAAAGAAACGAGGGCAGAAATACCATTCTGTAAGTATAAGCCAAAAGGAAAGCTCAAAAACTTTTAGTGGAGTGGCAAAAGCTATGGCTGAACAATGGGGGACTTTCATTCGGAGCAGGAACGTAGCAGCTTGCTTATAACTATAAGATTGGTCGCGCATCGTGCGTCCAATCTCTTGTTATCGGATGTATATGCGAACTTTTCACACACACTTCACCATGAGCAAAAAAGATCATTCCTGGTCCGGCCTCAATAAAGTTCCGGATGCCGTCATCATCGCAGAGCTGCGTAAAGAGATCGGGCAGCTCCAAGCATACACGCAGGAGCTCGAATACAGGCTCTGTGAGCGCATGGTGGCAAAAGTGAAGTGGAGTAAGCTGCAAGCGCTGGAAAACGAAAACAGAGCACTCTCTGAGCGCATACGCACGGAACTCATTCCGCTGCAACGCAAGTTCGATCTTCTGCAGAAGCAGCTCATCAAATCAGACCTTCCACGTTAATCTTCAGCCCGGCTCTGCCGGGCTTTTTTACTCCATCCTTCCCTCCCTCCCCGCACCCCTCCAAAACTCGAAGAGAGCAATTAGTGCAGTGTTGTTCCGAAAAAAGTTGGCACGATTGCCGCCGCCAGATTTTGCGCCAAAAATGCAAGTGGCTGATATATAATATTATATACTTCTCTTTCTTATTATTAAGAGATGTATCAATAATTAAGAAAAAATTCGTGCATTCGTGCGCACTTTTGTTACGCGCTGTGTGTCAGCGTTTTACTCCGCACTTTTTTGCACGAATCGGCACGAATCGGCACTAAAAACGGATTCGTGTAGAAAAGTGCAGAGCAACTAACTGTAAATCAGTTAAATAGGCAAATATGCACGAATGCACGAATTTTTTGCCACTTTTCAGCCCCTCGGCCTCGCGGCTCCACTCCAACTTTTTTCCGGACCATTTTCACCCATCCCGCGTCCTTTCTTGCGGCAGATCCTGAACCTACTTTTGAAGCAACTAATAATCAAAACCACATGAAGAACATTTTGCTCATTATCGCAACTTCCTGCATTGCGATGTCGTGTTACGGCTCGACAAAAGCAGATGCTCCTACTGATGTAGGCGCTTCGCAACCGGAATCTGTGTACATCGTTGATGCTCCTGCAGCTTCTTTCGAATACACTGCAACGCTCGGATCTGATTTCATCGGTACTTCGTATCGCTTGGATCAGCCTGGTACTCTCGCGTACGAATTCCACTTCTCTCCTGTGCGCAAGTACTGGAACGTGATTTGGAAAATGGGAACGCCGGACTCCAAGCGCCATTTCAAGTGGCAATTCTTCCAGCGTAAACTGTGTTAATATCATTCGCAAAACGTAAATCAAAAGCCCGGCTCTCCGGGCTTTTTTCGCTGTAATTTTCACTGACAAATCCCTTCCTCATGATCATTACGATATTCCTCAAACCTTCAAACAAAAAGTACTTGCAGAAGAAGTTTCTGTTCAACGATGTACTGAAAGTCAGCGACACCAATCCGATCGGATGGATGCTGAAAGAAATGCTTCAGCCAAAACAACGCAAGTATGAATTGGGAGAATTCAATCAGCTTGCGCCTTGCGATTTCGAATTAACAACAGACGGAAGCTTTCAGCACTTGGTTCACATTGATCGATCATCCACGTACACATTCAACATGTTCGTAGATGAAATGTTGCGACTTGAGTTTCTCTCGCACATGTACGCTCTCAATGAGTGTGCTTCGTATGATATCAATGAATCAGTCTATCACTTCATTGATAAGTACGATTTTCAAGATCATGAATTGACATTCGATGCATTGAAAAAGTACTACAGCAGAAACGTAAAATACAGAGAGAGCAAACTGCTTTCTGCATAAATAATTAAATGTAATTTGTCCTCCTCATGACAGACGTACTTCCACTCACAGAAGAGAACATCAGCGGACTCATTTCGCTTGAGTTTATTCCTGTTTCTGATCTATCAAGTTTTCCAATTCCATGGGAACAGGAAATGAGCGATGCTATTGCTCTGCCATTGGGGAAACGCTTCTTCTCGCTTGCATATTCGCAGCAAAGCGGACAATTCAAATGCAGTGAAGAGAAATCTCCTTCCGGCAGTGTGCATAAAACAACCGTTTCCGGATTCACTCCGAAAATGAAACTCGCAACAGAGAAACAATTCGCTCTCATGCGCGAGTGTGGAATGGTTGTGAAGTGTGTTGACAGTAACGGAAACATACGTGTTGTTGGTACTCCAACAGAACCATTGCGCTTTACATTTTCAGAAGACTCACTTCCTGAATACGGCGGTCGTTCCGGTTACTCGTGGAGCTTCTTCCGCGATCTTGCAGAGCCGCCTCCTTACTATACTGCATAGGTTCGTGTCCTTTCGTTCCGGTATGCGTCGCGATAGCTTTGATCTCAGATTCAAGGCATGTACTCCGCAAAGCGACTCATACACGAATTACGTTCCTCCGCATGGTTAATAGCACCATCAGCGGCGGAACAGTTCATTCCACTCCATGTGCGTCTCATCACCGGCGAACCTGTTTCAGGTGTTCGCGCTTGGGATGATGACGGAGATCGCGAAGAAAAAGACACTTGCCCCGTTATGGTTTGCACCGTTAACGGAACAGTTGTTGCTCGCGGAAAAAATGCAATCAACGCAGCGCCTCAAGAATCCATTGCTGTAATTCCTATTGAAGGCCCGATCATGAAAAATGATTCCTGCGGCGACGCCGGAACCATGACCATGGCACAATGGGTGAAGGATGCAGCAGCCAATCCAAATATCGGAGCAATTGTACTTAAAGTAGATTCTCCGGGCGGAACTGTAAGCGGAACGCAAACGCTTTCCAACGCAATTCAGGAAGCCAAGCTGCAAAAGCCGGTGATCTCTTTCATTGAAGAAGGAATGATGGCATCAGCTGCATATTGGATCGGCAGTAACTCAGATGAAATTTTCGCTTCCCAGTCAACGGATGAAATCGGATCTATTGGTGTTTACACTTCAATGGCAGATTTCACCAAGCGTTACGAAGACATGGGAATCAAAGTAAAAGATTTTTACGCCCCACAGTCTTCACAGAAAAATGAAGACTACCGTCATTTCCAGGAAACCGGGGAAGGGTCCGGCCATCTGGTGGACGGTCTTGCAGCAATTGCAGACCGTTTCATCACGGTGGTAAAAACCAATCGCGGAGAGAAACTAAATCTAAAAGCCGGCGATCCGTTCAAAGGTCGTTTGTACAATGCAGAAGAAGCGTTGTCCATCGGATTAATTGATCAGATCGGTTCGTTTTCATCGGCGCTTCTGCGTGCGAGCGAACTCTCTGCAGAGCGCAAAGGCGCTGCAACATCAGCAACACAAACCAACACCAACAACACCATGAAATTCAACCTTACATGGAAAGGTATCGGTCAAATTCTCGGGATCACTACTGAGCGCGTGCTCACGAACGAAGATTGGGAAGCAGCCGACAAAAAAGTTTCCGAGCTGCTCAGCACTATCAGCTCGCTTGAAGAAGCTGCAACAGCGGCTCAGGAGAAAATCACTGCACTCGAAGGGCAAGTGAAAACACTCACCACCGAGCGCGACAATCTGCAGGCAACTGTAGACACGTACGGCAAAAAGCCGGGAGCTGATCACACCAATCCGAATAAAACCGTAGAGGTGATTGAATCAAGCGAAACGCAGAAGATGATCGATGATCTTCCTCACAACAAAACAGCCGATGCGCTCGGACTGTAAAATCAAGTAAGCACCAACACATCAATAATCAAATACACCAAATCCAATGACCGTCACTGACATCATTACCGAGTTCGGAGCCTATTACAAGAACAATGGGCAGAACATGCAGAATCTGTTCCGCGTTGCATACAACCAAACAGACTCAACTAAGTACATGACTTCCCGCCTTGTTGATGGCACACGATATGAAGTCGGTGCTTCAACTATTGGTCAGGTGTTGCAGCCGTTCCACAAGAACTTCACGCCAACATCAGGACCAACTTTCACCGGGAAATCGATCACTTTGTATCACCACAAAGCGGATCTCTCTGAATATCCTGATGATCTCGAAGCAACATGGTTGGGCTTTTTGGCCGACAATAATGTAAAGCGCACAGAGTGGCCTTACATTAAGTGGTTGCTTGAAACGCACGTTCTTCCAAAGTTCCTTCGTGATTACGAATTGAACGAAGTGTACAAAGGCGTTTACTCTGCACCTGGCGGCGTAACTGCCGGAGCTGCAGGAACAGCAATGGACGGCCTTGGAAAAGTAATTGCAGATGCGATTACAGCAACAGAAATATCACCGATCACAACCGGCGCAATTTCATCTGATCCTGAAACGTTTGTTGCACAGGTTGAAGATTTCGTAGCTGCATTGGTTGGATTGAATCCGGACTACGCTGCAATCCCGATGAACATCTACATGAGCGTTACCAACGCGCATAAGTTCTCTCGCGGTTACCGTATCAAGTATGGTAAAGACACAGACTTTGCAGGAGTTGCAATGAAGGTTCTCGATACCAACTTCACAATCGCAGGATTGAGTTCAATGGCAGGTCGCTCACGCATCTTTACTACAACTAAAGAAAACATGCTTGACCTTCGTTTCCGTCAGCAGCGTGAAGGCGCGTTCGACATTCAGGCGGCAGAGCGTCAGGTGAAGATCCTGCACGACACTTACCGCGGAGTAGGTTTCGTAGAAAACAGCATCGTATTCTGCAACGAGCAGGTATAATCGAATAAGAAATTACGGGGCGGTTATTCCGCCCCATTTCCATACCCTTACCCAAACAAACCAATGGCAAAGAAATTATCACTCGCAGTACTCGCAACAATTCTGGGCTCAGAACTCGTTGCAGACAAAAACGGAAGCGTAACGCTCACAGCAGAGCAGGCGCAGCAACTCAACGATCACGTTGAAGGCTTGAATATCTCCGTTGCCGAACTCAACAGCGCTAACAACGCATTGAGCGAAAACGCAAGCAAGATGGAACAGGCCGCTAAAAAAGCCGGCGTACTTCCAACTGCAAAGCATGAAAAGAAAGTTTATCAGTTTACCGCTGGTAAATTCATCTACAAAGCTGCTGATGGAACACATAAGCAGACTACTGCAGAAGAAGCTTCCAAAGACGAAGAAATCGTTGCGCAGCTGATCAAAATCAATTCCGGCGTTCTCGTCGAAATCAAGTAATTAAAACCGCTTAATACAGCACCACAATGCCTCCAAGCTATGCATCAATCGGCAACCTTGCCGGTCAAGAAAACCCGGGTGGAATCGCTCAGCTGATTTACTGGGCACCAAAAAGCTACTTCACCACAATTCAGGAACCGAGCAATATGGCTACGGCTACTAACCCTGAAGATCTCGTGAACGTTAGCACTAACCACGCTTTCGTGGTAGGTAAGTTCTTCCACACTTTGTACTGCACACAGGGCAAAGGAAAGATGGGATTCAAGAATGCTTCTGACATTGATGCTTCAGGCGGATTTGTTGAGCTGGAAGTATTCGTACCTGGTGTTGACAGCGCTACGCAAGGTGTGCTTCGTATGATGAAGATGGACGATCTCATTATTGAAGTGCCAATGGCAGACGGCGTAAAGCATCAGCTGGGAACTACAACTTTCCCTGCAAAGATGGCTGACTTCGAATTCGGTACAGCCGATAACGGATCAGGCGTACGTGGCACAATGGTTAAGTTCCGTTCGTTCCAGTTGGGTGTTATCAAATACACCGGAACAACTCCAACCAGCTAAACCATGGCTGCTGAACTGAACCCGGAAGTTGCTGCCAAGTATGATCTGGTAGACTGCCCAACCAACTACAACGTGTTGCGTTATGGCAGAACAGTGTACTGGCCGGATGTAACACTTGCCGAAGCCGACAAGTATTACGCTAACGGCGAAGCAACGCACCTCCTTCAGCTCAAAGAGCAGCCAACCGAAGAAAAGGTTAAGAAAAAGAAATCTTCCAAAGAGGGAGAATAAAAATCAAATCCCGCTCTGGCGGGATTTTTTCCATGAGCTCACTAATCGCAAAGCGCATAACAGGTAACGATCTCAAATGGAGTATTCCAATTGCAGATAATGGCGTAGCTGTGAACACCAACACACTCGCCGATTATCACATCAACCTGTTCTACTTCGTAGGCGCTCAGCGTAAAACGTGGCTCGAATACCGCAAAACACCAAGCGGCGGACAGAAACAGATTAACACGCCCACACCGGCCTCAGGAGTGATGGAAATCATCATTGGGCACGACGTTACTGTTTCTGCTCCGCTCACAACTGTATTTGCTGAAGTACGCGTTGCTAAAACAGACGCTGCTTATCCGGACAATCTCAATTGGATTACCGTTCTGGACAGCAACACCGGCAAACCTGCTCATCCTATTTGCACATTTGAAACTGCTGCCGCATGAGCTTAACAGGAAGCGGATCACTCGATCCCGGACTTAATGAAGGAGCGAACCAAGGCAGCCAGCCTGCAGGCGGTGGCGACATGTACAAAGCCACTTACGACACCAATAACGATGGCGTTGTTGATGATAGTGATCGTTTGGGCGGTCAGTTGCCGGCATACTACGCAACAGCTGCAGATCTTGCAACAGCATTGGCGCAAGCAGTTGCAGCGCAAGCGGCACTCACTGCGCACACTGCACTCAGCAATCCGCACGGCACATCACTCGAGCAGGTGCGGGCCGTTTCCAATGCCATCACCGCACGAATTACAGGCTCCGGATTATTCACCGGGAATTTCATTGATCTAAACAACAATGATTACGGTGGAACAAAAACCGTATTGAAGTCGGGTAATACCGTGCTTGTTCTTGGCGATACGGATGCATATTTCACCGACGCTGCCGCACTATTCGGATTGTACATCAATACCGTTAGCGGAATCTCTCAATTGTACAACGATTACGGCGCAATCACTCTGAATCCGGATGGATCGATCAGTGCAGGAAACGGAGAATTGAAAGACGTTGCAAATCCAACGCTCGGCACTTCTGCGGTGAATAAGAATTACGCAGATGGATTGGTTGTTGGCTTGGAAGCTCAAAGCAACAAGAACCAAAACAACGGTTACGCAGGTCTCGACAACAACGGATTGATTCCATCAACTTTGTTGCCTTCATACGTTGATGATGTATTGGAGTTTGCCAACCTTGCCGCTTTCCCTGTTACCGGAGAAAGTGAAAAGGTTTACATCGCACTTGATACGTTCAAGATTTACCGCTGGTCCGGCTCCATTTACGTTGAGATTTCTCCATCACCGGGCAGTACAGATGATGTTCCTGAAGGAAGCGTAAACAAGTACTTCCAGGAGTCACGCGTATTGGGAACAATACTTGCCGGATTGTCTGTTGCGTCATCGGCAATAATCACAGCAGCAGATTCAGTTCTCATTGCAATAGGAAAACTGCAGGCGCAAATCACCGCCAACCTTGCAACGCTTACCGCGCACACTTCCAACACTTCAAATCCGCACAGCGTTACCAAAGCGCAGGTTGGATTGTCAGATGTTGACAACACTTCCGATTTATCAAAGCCGCTCAGCACCGCACAAATTGCAGCCATTGCGGTTGAAGAAGGAAGATGGAAAACTATTGCAGTAGGTCACGCGTTCCATGTTGCAGCCCAGGTAACAGCTGCGGATGTATATTGGCATCAGGCATTGGGTCAAGTTTCAATCCGTCAAGGTACCGGTTCAAGCAACCCGCCTAGCTTCGTTTACCTGAGAGCTTCCGATTACGTATCAGCAATTGGATTGACTCCGAAGTTGAGAATTAAAGTTTCTTTGGCTTCTGTAAATGACGTTGCACCCGGAAGAACAATAACTCCAGGTTTATATCCGTGCTCCGGACCAACATCAGGCACTACTGGTGCAATTAACACGAGAGTCTATAACGCCGGAACAGTTGTGCCAGGTAGTAACGGATTGTCCTTTGCTACTCCTGCTGCCGATAGCATGGTATTCAACCAATACTCTTCTGTGTTCAGTTTCCCAGCAGACGGATTATATTCAATTGCAAGTTTAATTGACGGCGCACTGGCAGCCAACTCAGGAGTTCACCTGATGTGTGAATTACAATATCATTTTGAAGCATAAAGAATGACCGCGAATCGCTGGTAACACTCAGACCCTTAATGAAACGCTCACTCCCTCGAGCACACAACCAATGAAAACAGTGAAAGCACTTTTCGATTACATTAAGCACCTTCCGGAACTAGCAATAGTGTATTTCTCCCCTGCACAAGGGCAGATACTTTGGGTCATTCTCGCAGTTCTTACAGACACAGTTACCGGCATCTGGGCTGCACGTAAAGCTGGCGAGAAAATCAACAGCAGGCGCCTTGCCGACATCGTCCCTAAGCTAGTCGTGTACGTCCTGCTGATTCTACTTTGCCATGCAACAGATCGCGTGTTCGATATGCAGCAGAAGTTCAGCATCTCCGCCATGTCAGTTGTCACGCTCGCACTTGCGGGGATCGAGCTGAAGAGCATCGACGAGAATTTTACGAAGGCTACCGGCAAGGGAATATTCAAGGGAGTCATCAACGCCCTCAAGCGCAAATCGTAACCATTAACCACATCATATCATGAAAACAATCAGAGCAAAATTCTTTGTTGGAGCAAATGAAGCAAACAGCGAAGGTAATCACAACATTACCCTTCACGCTGTTACCAGCGGAAGCGAAGAGAACAAAGAGTTTTTTAAGTACACCCCAGGAGGTTCAATCAGCCTGAGCGTTGTCAATGCAGAAACTGCTAAGCAGTTCGAAGTTGGCAAGGAAATGTACGTTGACTTCACTATCGCTGAATAATGAAGAAGCTGCAATACCTCATCATTCACTGCACGGCCACACCACAAGGTCGTGCAGTGACTTCTAAACAAATCCGCGAGTGGCACACGTCACCAGCGCCGAAAGGTCGTGGCTGGAAGCAGGTGGGCTACACCGACATGATTCATCTGAACGGACTACTTGAGAACCTGGTACCACACAACGATGATCAGTGGGTGGATCCTCGCGAGATTACGAACGGAGCTGTCGGAGTCAATTCAATCAGCAGGCACGTTGTATATGTCGGCGGAATGGATGAAGACAACAAGCACCACATGGATACGCGCACGCCGGAACAGAAACTTGCGCTCACCAATTACATCAAGCACGTGATCTCTCGCCATCCGGATATCAAGATCGGCGGACACAATCAGTTTGCCGTAAAGGCTTGCCCTTCCTTCGACGTTCCGAAATGGTTACGTGCTATCGGAATTGCTGAAAAGAATATCTGCGACAAACCGTTAATGTTTCAGGTATGACCCACAGAACCGAAATACAACCGCGTTTCTTCATGTTGCTGGCGTTGCTGTGCATCATGATTGCAATGTGCTTTAAAATGGCTTGCAATCAGCCGGTGCGACCGGCTCACGTAACCGCAATTGATACCGTGGTGCAGAATGATCACCGCATACTGGATAGCCTTGCCGCTGAAATTGAAATGCGTGATGCAACCATTGCGCAGCTGCAGCGTGAAGTGAAAGAAGCTTCTGGAAATGTCACGGAGTATGTTACCCGGTACCGGACCATCACCGATACAGTTGAGAAGCTCATCACCTGCGACAGCCTCGCAGCTGCTGCTCAGGTATTAGTTGTGAAGTGTGCGCAGTCCGACAGTGTGTACCAAGCGCAGATATTAACTTATAAGTTAACTTCTGCAACCTACGAACACGCGCTCGACACCTGCGAAACCATGTATTCAGCAGTTGCCGGACAGTTGGAGCAATCCAACGCCGAGAACTTTGAACTGAAGAAACGCAACCGCCTGTTTCTAATCGGCGGATCATCGGGCATAGCACTTACAGCCATCATCGCCAAAATCCTGCAGCATGAGTAAGGAAAAATATACCGAAGATCAGATTGCGGTTGAAGCTGCTGAGTTCCTGCAGGAATTCTACGCACCTGCTGCAGATTACCACGATGCAACCGACTTCCTCACCACAGGTGATGCCATTGCCATGGTGCGAGATATCCGCCCGGCTCTTGAAATCGATTCCGACTTGCTTTACGATGCGTTGAAAGACGCCGGATTCAAGTACAAGTACATCGATAAAGGTTGCGCCCGTTGGCTTTTCCGCAAGAAAACCAACGTATAACCGTGTCCTTCCGTCTGGAAATTGCCTGCATGATCTTTGAATCATGCGCGAAAGAATTGAAAGATGGATTGCCGGAGGTTGTAACTACGCCGAAGGTGTTGCCATTTATGCCGAATACGGTACCAACTCCGCTCTGAAAACGCTGTTCAATGCAGGCGCTTCTCCGTTTACACAACGGAAACTCCGCGATGAACTCACTGCAATGGATGCAGCTGCAAAGCCAAAGAGCAGAAACTACTCCAAACCAAAGTACCAGGTAACGGATCTCACTCCGGAACTGCAAACCGAATTCACCGAGAAAGGAAAACTCTTCAAAGAAGCTTCCGCACTTCACGGTGATTTGTTTCACGCACGCACCGATAAGGACCGCGCCCACATCCGCGAAGAGATCGTGAAACGCTTTGATCGTATTTCCGATATCTGGAATAAAGCGGACGCATACATCATCCGCGAACGCGAGATCAGTAACGATCCGGTGAAGTTGGTGCAGGAGCGAAACAACATCCGCTCTCAATTGAGCAAAGCACGGAAAGCAAACAACACCGAGAAGATCGCCCGGCTCACGGCTACTCTCGATCAACTCAATCAGAAGATAAATGAGTAAAGACCTCTCGAAGCTTGTTGCTTCCAAAACAATTGAGGAGCGCCTGCAAATGTTCATGACCGGCAAGCTCCCGGAAATCACAAAGGAAGAACAGGAGCAACTCGATAAGATGAGTTTCTGCGATGATCAGTTGCGCCGCCTTACCACGATTAAGGAAGTGGCAGTAATGATGCAGAAGAAATTCCGCATCAGCGATACCACGGCGTACAGCATCATCCGGCAAACGCAGGTGGTTTTCGGTTCAACCAACAAATCGGAGAAGGCGTACTGGCGTTCCATCGTTGCTGATAACATCAAACGCGATCTACGCCTTGCGCAAGCCAGCGGAGATACAGCATCCGCATCAAAACTGTACGGGCAGCTCATCAAAGTAATGGGCCTCGATAAGGATGATGACAACACGGCTCCACCACCACCGCCTCCGGCTGTGTTCGTGTTCGTAAGCGATCCGAAGGTGCTTGGCATCAAGGAAGAAGACAACCTCCTGCAGCGCGTGAACACCACGCTCGGATTGAAAGCGGAGGACGGTTTTGCTGAATTCAAAGACGTATCGAATGAGTAACATCACCGATCTCAACAAGAAAGAAGTTTACCTGAACGGTCCACAGCTGAAGGTGAACATGGTTGCTGCGCGCGAAACGTATTGCGTTTGGGGGCGTGGTACCGGAAAGTCGCAAGGCGTATTGGCTCCTGCTCAGATACGCAACATGGCGTCAATGCCGCGCTCGTTGGGCATCAACCTTGGTGCAACCTTCGCGCAGATCCTCACGCGTACACTTCCGGCAATCATTCAGGCGTGGGAGCAGCTCGGCTATCGCCGCGATGAACATTACTTCATTGGACACTACGCGCCCAAATCGTGGAACTGGCCCAAGCCGTATTTCGCGCCCATTGATGCGCGGTATCTCATCCACTGGAACACCGGCGCAGCCATTCAAATGGTTTCGCAGGATGGTTACGGCATGAGTAACGGTATTTCCGCGGATTATCTGCACGGCGATGAAGCGAAACTCCTGAACCACGAGAAGTTGAAAACCGAAACGCTCCCGATTCTCCGCGGTAACAGTCAATACTTCGGCAACCTTTCGCAGCATCAGAGCATCATCTTCACCACAGATCGCCCCACTTCTTCCAGCTCCGCGTGGATCTTGGACAAAGCCAAGGAGCATAATGAAGAATACGTGAAGCTTATTCTGCAGGTGCAGATGAAAATGCAGCGCATGCTCGCCGTTATCGATACACTTTCAGAGAAAGGAAAGAAGGAATACCGGCACGAACTCGCCACGTGGGATAAGAAACTCAACCTGCTCCGCATGAACACGGTGATGTACTCCGAAGCTTCGGCGTTGGATAACGTTCACGTGCTTGGCGAGAACTACTTCAAGCAACAGAAGCGAAATCTTTCTCAGTTCGAGTTTGAGACTGCCATTCTGAACATGAAGCCGCGCACCACGGAGAAAAGTTTCTATCCGCTGTTCGATGAGAACATCCACACCTACGAAAAGTACAATCACTCGCACTTCGAATCGGTTGGTTGGGATTTCGACAAGCTTTCCAGCAACGATTGCCGCAAGGATGGCGACCTTGATCCGCGCCAAGCGCTTGATATTTCCATCGATTACGGCGCATCCATCAACATCATGGCCGTTGCACAGCAGCGCAACGACAACCAGGAAGATGTGATCAAGGAATTTTTCGTTAAAAGTCCGGGCATCCTGCAAGATGTGTTGGAGCAGTTTGTGAATTATTACCGCTTTCATCGGTACAAACTGGTTAATTATTACTTCGATCATACCGCTATTGCGCAATTCGGACACACTTCAAAGTCGTATCGTGATACTGTAACTGCATACTTAAAGGCAAACGGTTGGGATGTGAAGGAAGTGTACACCGGTCAAGCGCCAAAGCACGAAGAGAAGCATGCCTTCTGGAACGATGTGTTGAATGAGAAACAAACTGCGTTTCCGCGTTTCCGTTTGAATCGCAGCAACTGCCCGGCACTAAAAAAATCCATTGAAGATGCCGGATGGATCAATACATCCGAAGGTTTCAAGAAAGACAAAAGCACCGAGCGCAACAACAGCGTTCCGCAGGAGTATGCCACTCACGGATCTGATGCAGTTGATATGTTGATGTGGGGCAAATTCCGCAAAGGATTTACGCGGCAAAGCTCCGAGTTCATCCCGAACACCTACGGATAGGCTCAAAAGTCGGTTGATAACCAGTTAATTACCAGCTCAACATTGTGAACATCAGTAGAAATTTCGAAAACCGGACTTTTTAACAAAATCATACGCGAAAACGAG
>JACCDR010464065.1_pt1 | contig 13429 bp, 10 predicted proteins | sample 7446431 | NCBI WGS metagenome assembly JACCDR01 (sample SAMN15323443, study PRJNA562643) | freshwater metagenome | isolation source: river surface water | place: USA:Blue River Watershed | collected 2017-08-17
GACGGCTGCTGAACGCAAGGCCAAGGACTTGAAAAAAGCCCTTGAAAAGGAAGCCGGCGCGCTGAAGAAGGCCGCTGATGCTCCGTTGCGCCCCGCGCCGGCCGCCAAGCCCGTGGCCAAAAACGCTGCCGTCAAGGCCGCAGCCCAAAAAGCCGCTGCCAAACCGGTGTTGAAGTCGGCAGCCGGTGCGGCTGCCAAAAAGGCACCCGTCAAGGCCGCAGCGAAGACGGCCGCAGCGAAGAAGGCCACTGCAAAGAAGGCCGCCAAGTAAGCGGCTGCGCAAGCCCGCCCACTGGGCGGGCCTGCTGCAGCTTGTGGCCTGGCTGGCCACCCCGGCCCGCCCATGCGGGTGTGGCGGAATACTTCACAGGCGCTCAGGCTGCAGGCTTGTTTTCGCTGGCCACCGGCAGTTCGATGACCACAGTGGTGCCCTGCCGAGCCCGGCTTTCCACACGCAGCGTGCCCCCCATGTCCTGGATCAGGCTGCGGGCGATGACGAGCCCCAGGCCGGTGCCGGGGACCGATGTCCGCTCGGCCCCAAGGCGTTCGAAGGGCTGGAAGAGCCGCGTCAGTTGCTCGGCGGTCATGCCGATGCCCTCATCGGCCACACACAGGGTCACCACTCCCTGGGCAGGTGGTGCCGTCAGGAACCGCACCTTGCCGCCCTTGCGGTTGTATTTGATGGCGTTGGAGCCCAGGTTCAGCAGCACCTGGCGCAGCCGCTGTGCGTCGGCACGAACCAGCACCTGTGAGTGGCTGTTTTCATCCAGCGTGATGCCATGGGCCAGCGCATCGGCGCGAAGCAGGTTCACGGCCTCGCGTACCGCTGCGGGCAGTGATACAGCGCTCAGCTCCAGCTTCAGTGCCCCCTGAGCGGCCCGGTTCAGGTCCAGAAGGTCGGTGACCAGCGCCAACAGGTGCGCGCCGGCGTTGTGGATCTGGCGCGCGTACTCGGCCACGGTGTCCGGGTCCGGTTGCAGGCTCCGCAGCTCCAGCAGCTGCGCAAAGCCCATGACGGCGTTGAGCGGCGTGCGCATTTCATGGCTGACGCGGGACATGAATTCTGTCTTGGCCACGTTGGCCATTTCACTGGCTTGACGGCGCACGCGTTCATCGGCCAGGGCTGCAAGATGCTCGTTTGCACGCTTTTGTTCGGTGAGGTCGTGCACCTGATAGAGAAAACAAGGCGGCTCGCCGCTGCCGCGCAGCAGCGACACGCTCACCAGCGTGCAGACGTTTTTCGGTTCACCGCCGCCGCGCCTGTAGCGCTTTTCAAACTGCGTAAACCCTGCACCGTGGTGCACAAGGTCGTGCAGCCGCCGCTGTTCGTGTTCAAGCTCATCGGGGTCTGAGACATCACGCTGGTTGCGCGACTGCAGCTGTTCGCGGGGGCACGCCAGCAAGGTGCACAGGGCGTCGTTGACCTGCAAAAAATCCCCGCTCAACGAAACCAGCGCCATGCCCAGGGGTGCGAAGTCGAAGGCGTTGCGAAAGCGCGCCTCACTGGCGCGCAACTGGGCGTCTTGGGCCAGCCGCTGTGCAGCGTCGCGTAGCACCAGCACGGCGCCCAGGCGCTGGCCTTTGTCGTCGTCAACAGGGCCTGCCGTCTCGTCAACGATGCGGTTGGGCCCATGGCGGTGCCGCAGCGGGCACCCGTGCCGCACGGTTGAGGCGCGCCCCAGTTTTAACGCGTCTTCAACCAGTTGCAGCGCCACGCCGTGGCCAGGGCGAACGTCGCTGCCCACGGCCTGGGGTTCCTGAATCACGTCGGCCAGGCGGCGACCGATGGCTTCATCGGCCAGCCAACCGGTGAGCGCTTCCGCCGCCGGGTTGAGGAAGCGCACCGTTGTAGCCGGGTCGGTGACCACCACGCCGTCGGCCACGCAGCGCAGCGTGTGGGCGAACCAACGGTCGGCCTCGCGCAAGCGCCTTTCCATCTCGGCCTTGCTCAGGGCCACTTCGATGCCGGCGCGAACTTCACGAATCTGGTAGGGCTTGGTGAGAAAGCCGTAGGGCGCAGAGCGCGCGGCGCGTTGCACGGTTTCCTGGTCGCTGTACGAGGTGAGGAAGATCACCGGCACCGTGAACCGGTCGCGAATGATCTCTGCGGCCTCGATGCCGTCCATCGCGCCTTGCAGCCGCACATCCATCAGCACCAGTTGCGGCTGCGCTTGGGCCACCACCTCCAGCGCACGCTGGCCACTGGGCGCGATGCCGCAAACCCGGTAACCCAGCTCCTGCAACTGCAACTGCAGGTCCAGCGCCACGATAGCCTCGTCCTCGACGATCAGTATCGATGCGTGCTGCATGGTGTTTGGGTTCCCTGCGATGCGCTGGCTGGTCAGTCAGGTTCGAGGCATAAATATAGTCGCCGTCACGTGCCCATGCCAGGTGCTGGCGCCACCTTCCAGCGCCAACTTCCGGCGCCCCGTCTCCAGCATAAAGAATGGCTGGGGTTTGCGAAGTAGCCGTCAAACAGCCTGCATTTGCCTGCAGCCGGCGGCCAGCGCTGGGGCCAGAATCCATCGTATCCGGGTTGGTCTCGTTGGGCTGACCGTACACGCGACCATGCCATTTGCTGCTTCCCAAGGGCCTGCTGTGACCGAACCACCCCGACTGCTTGTTGTGGAGGATGAAGCCATCGTGGCGCTGGACTTGGTGCAGCAGTTGGGCGAGCTGGGCTACTGCGTGTGCGCCACAGCGGACAACGCCGACGACGCCTTGAGCCTTGCTGGCACGCATGCACCCGACCTGGTGCTGATGGATGTGGTGATCAAAGGGGCCCGCGACGGCATAACCGCCGCTGACGAGCTGGCGCGAAGCAGCACGGCGCCGATCATCTTTCTCACGGCCTTCAACGACAGCCGGACGGTGGAGCGCGCGGCGCGCACGGGCGCCTACGGCTACGTCACCAAACCCTTCAATGCACGTGAGCTGCGCGCCGCCATTGAAGTTGCGCTGCACAAGCGGCGCAGCGAAGAGAAGTTCCGCGCGGCGTTTGATTTCGCGCCTGCAGGTATGGCCTTGGTAGCCTTGGATGGCAGCTTCTTGCAAGGCAATGGCGCGCTGCATACCCTGCTGCGCTGTCGCCACGATGAGTTGCAGCGCTTGCACATGGCAGACTTTACGCTGGCCGAAGACGCGCAAAACGACGCGCAAAGGCAGCAGGAACTTCTGACCAGCAAGGCGCCTTTCATACAGTTCGAGCGCCGTTTCCGCGCCCTGGACGGCAAGGTTTTTTGGGCCCTGGTCAGCGTGTCGATGCTGCACAGCCACGAACCGACGGGCTGTCTGCTCTACCAAATTCACGACCTCACCGAACAGCGTGCGGCGCAAGAGGGTCTGCTGTACCGGGCCCAGCACGATGAACTCACGGGTCTGTGCAATCGCGCGCATCTGCGCGAGACCCTGGGCTCCTGGATCCAGGCCAGTGCACGCCACGGCACCGGCTTTGCCGTGGTGTATGCCGACCTCGACCGTTTCAAGGAAGCCAACGACCGCTACGGACACGCCGTGGGCGACGAAGTGCTGCGCCGCGTGGCCCGGCGCCTGACCGGGGCATTGCGCAGCACCGACCGCGTGGCCCGCCTGGGCGGCGACGAGTTCGTGGCCCTCATCGCCGACGTGAGGGAGCACCAGGACGTGGTCAACGCCGTCCAAAAAATGGTCGCCTGCGTGTCCGAGCCGCTGCTGATCGACGGGCGCACCGTGTCGGTGGGGCTGAGCGCAGGCGCCTGTCTGTACCCGGCCGATGCGGCCGATGTCGACACGCTGCTGCAGCACGCCGACCACGCCCTGTATCGCGCCAAAGCCGCCGGGCGCGGGCAGTTGCGCTTTTTCGATGAACGCGTGCAACTGGAAATGGACAGGGATGAGGGCGCCGCGCGTTCGCTGCTCACCGCGTTTGGTGCGGGTGCTGTGCAGGCCCGGTGGCACACGGCATCTTGGTTCGATGCGGCGCGTGCAAGCTACGCAGAGCTAACGCCCCACTGGGAGGGCGGCGCGCCCGACCAGGCTTGCGGCACCGCGCTGCTGGAGTTTGCCTATGCACACGGGTTGGGCGGGCAGTTGGCCGAGGCCATGGAGCGGGGGTGGGTGCTGCACCACCAGGCTGGGCCCGCGTTCAACAGCGCCCCACAGCGGGTGGGCCTGCACGTGGACATGCGCCTGTGGCGCCACCGGGCTGCGGCAGACCGTTTGCAGGCGCTCTTGGCCAGCGAAGCCCGCCCAGGCAGGGCCGCGTCGGTGGTGCTGGTGATCAACGCGCGGCACCTGGCAGCCGCAAGCCCTGAGGCCTTGCACCTGCTGGCCGAGTTCAGGAACCGGGGTTTGCGGCTGGCATTGCGCGAGTTCGATGCGCAGGCGCCCAGCATGGACATGCTGTTGCGCTGGACGCCAGAGTTTCTGACTCTCGGCGGCCACCTGTTGGCGGGCGAAAGGGCCGGCAGCCGACAGACAAAAATCATCTGCGCCCTCTTGAGCATGGCACGTTGTCTTGGAACGGACGTGCTGGCCGATGGCCCCCTGAGCCCCAGCTGGCGCTGGTGGCTGAAGGATCAAGGTTGCGCCGGGATGATCGAGCTTGTGCAAAAGCCTGCGTGGGCCAGCCTGTACAGGGTGCAGCCCACACCATAATGCCGGCAGGCCTTTGGCTTTGTCCAGCCCCACGTCCAGCCCCACGAAGAGGAAGCGATGAGCGAGCCACTGAACATTCTGGTCTGTGACGACAGCAAGGTGTCGCGCATCATGTCGTCCGGTCTGCTGAGAAAGCTGGCACCCGGCTGTGTCATTCAAGAAGCGGCCAACACCGACGAAGCATTGGCAGTATTGGCGCGCGGCGGTGTGCAACTGCTTGTGCTCGATCACAACATGCCGGGCCGCAGCGGGCTGGACCTGGCCGAAGAACTGCGAAGCAGCCAACCGGACCTGCGCATTGCGCTGCTCACCGCCAACGTGCAGGAAGCCACCCAGCAACGCGCTGCCGCCGCTGGGGTGCAGTTTTTTGGCAAGCCCATCACACAGGCCGTTATCGCCGCCATCCTGTCGCAGCTCGGCGGTGGGGTGCGGGCATGATCGAACTGACGGCATTGGAGAAAGACGCGCTGGCCGAGGCCTTTAACGTGGCCCTGGGCGCAGCCAGCGCCACGTTCGCAGAAGTGGTGCACACCGAAGTGCAGATGTCGGTGCCTGCCGTCGACCTGCTGACACGCGAACAGCTGGTGGCGCGGTTGAACTTGCTGCCCGGCGACGCGTCTTCTCGCCGGCTGGTGTCGATCGCCCAGGACTTTGCGTCGGGTGCAGCCATCGAGACCGACGCCGTGCTGTTGTTTCCGCAGCAAGCCAGCCTGGAAGTGGTGCGCCGCATGCTGGGCGACCACGCGGCCGAGGTGCAGGACATCACCGAGCTGCAGCAGGATGCCCTGTCCGAGGTGGGCAACATCATCATCAACAGCTGTATGGCCACGTTGGCCGACATGTTCGGTGTGGAATTCCAGGGTTCGCTGCCGCAGGTGGAGAGCACCGAGGTCGAGGAACTCGTCTCGCGCATGCACCCGGGTGACGCCACGCTGCTGGCGCAGATTTCCATGACCATGCGCGCCAGCAACGTCACTGGGGTGGTGCTGTTCCTGATGAACGTGCCTTCGCTGGAGAGCCTGGTCAATCACATGCGCACCTATTTCGGCCTGAACAGCGCGGGCCAGGCTGCAGGCTGAGTGTGGCCAGCGTCGATCTGTCCGACCGTGTTGAATTCGGCATGGTGCTGCTGGACGAACGGGGGCGCGTCAGCCTGTTCAACCGCTGGATGCGCGAACATGCGCGGCTGGCCTGCGACCCGCTGGGCCATACCCTGGAAGGCTTGTTTGGTCTGGCGCTGAACCGGCGGCTGCTGCAGTCGGTGCAGCAGGCGCTGCACCGCGGGCATTCCAGCCGACTGTCGTCGGCCCTGCATCCTTCGCCGCTGCCACTGTTCAGCCGCGACACCGGCGAGCGCATGCGCCATGCCGTGGACATCGTGGCCTTGCTCGACGCCCAGGGCCAGCGCAACGGCCTGCTGCAGGTGCGCGACATGACCGAGAGTTACCGCCGCGAGGAGGTGTTGCGCCGGCAGGCCTTGGCCATACAGGAAAGCGAGCGCCGCTTGGGCGCGACCTTGGCGCATGCCCCCATCGGCATGGCGGTCTGCGACCTGGACGACGTGTGCAGCTATGCCAACCATGCCCTGGCCAACATCTTGGGCACGTCGGAACAGGACTTTGTGGGCGTGCCCACCTTCAGCTGGGTGCACCCGGATGACCGGCCCCGCCACCGCGAGTTCCTGGCCACGCTTTTGGCCGCGCCGGGTATTCCTTTCCAGATAGAGGTGCGCTGGAACCACACCAGTGGCCACCCGGTTTGGGTACGGGTCACCGCCACGCGTGTGGACGGCGCTGGCGGCGAGACCCCCTACGTCATCAAGCAGATCGAGTCGATCAACGACCGCAAGCAAAAAGAGCAGCAGATCGCTGCTGCGCTGGCCGAGAAGGAAACGCTGCTGCGCGAGGTGTATCACCGCGTGAAGAACAACCTTCAGGTGATCCAGAGCTTGTTGAATCTGAAGCGGCGCAGCATGTCTGACGAGGCGGCCCGCGATGCGCTGGCCGAGACCGCCGAACGGGTACGGTCGATGGCACTGGTGCACGAGAAGCTGTACCAGTCCAACCAACTGAGCGTGATCGACCTGTCAGAGTACCTGGCCGACCTGCTGGCACAGGTCAATGAGGCCCTGGGCGCGCGTGCCAAGGGCCTGCACGTCACGCTGGAAGCCGACCCCGTGAAAGCCGATCTCAACACGGCGGTGCCGTTCGGCCTGATCGTCACCGAACTGCTCTCCAACGCCGTCAAACATGCTTTTGCGGGCCGCAAGTCGGGCCATATCCAGGTGCGGCTGCAGCGCGCTGGCGCAGGCGCCGTGCTTGAGGTGGTGGACGACGGTGTGGGGTTTGCGCCGGGCGTGGAACCCTTTCAGTCGCAATCGCTGGGCCTGAAGCTGGTTTCCAGCCTGGCGTCGCAGATTGACGGGCGCTGCAGCGTCACCTCACAGGGTGGCGCCCGCTTCGAGCTGGCCTTCTCGCGGCTGGCGCTGGAAGGTGACAACGTGCCAGCCTGAGGGCAGCACGCCAGCAGGCACAGGCCTGCAGGCCGGTGTCTGCAGGCGTGTTGCCCTCAGGCCGACACTTCCAGTAACCAAGCTGCCACCCGCTGCAGCGGCAGGGCCGTTTGTGCTGCGCCCAGCGCCAGCGCCGCCTTGGGCATGCCGTATACAGCGCTGGTCGCCTCGTCTTGCACAGCGGTGCAAGCGCCCGCCCGCCGCATGGCCAGCAGGCCGCCTGCACCATCGGAGCCCATGCCGGTCATCAGCACGCCGATGGCCTTGGCGCCGGCCTGCAGAGCGACGGAATGGAACAGCACGTCCACGGCGGCGCGGTGGAAATTGACGGGTGCTTCCTGGGACAGGGCCACGGGCCAGCCCTCGGCCACAGCCGCTCCCAGGCGCATGTGGTGGTTGCCGGGTGCCAGCAGCACACGGCCCGGCGTGGCCACGTCGCCGTCACGTGCTTCGTCGATGCGCAGGTGGGGGTGCTCGCGTTGAAGTTGCTGTGCCAGGCTGGACGTGAAGCCCGCAGGCATGTGCTGCACCACCACGGTGGGAGGAAGCAACAACGCGGGCACGTGGGTCAGGCCCCGCAACACCTGCGCAAGCGCCTGCACGCCGCCCGTGGACAAGCCCAGGGCCAGCACCCGGCCCGCCACCGGCCTGCCACTTTTGCCGGCCTGTGGTGTGTTTCTCTCGCTGGGGGGCAGCGCACCCGTGAGGTCTGGCACGCAGGCCAATGCCGCCTCTTGCACAGCCGCCACCAGCTCCTCGATCCAGTGGCTGCCGCCTTGCAGCGAACCGCGTGCACCGGGCTTGGCCACAACAGCCAGGGCACCGGCGGCCAGGGCCTGTACGGCCAATGGGCGGCCGGCCGCGGCCAGTGACGAGCACATCACCACCCGGCAAGGATGCTGCTGCATCAGCTGGCGCAGAAAGCTCAGGCCGTCGAGCTGTGGCATGTCGATGTCCAGCACCACTACATCGGGTGTCAGCTGTTGGATCAGGGGCCAAGCCTGCAGGGGGTCGCCGGCCTGGGCCACCACATCGCAGCCTGCGCGCCGCAGGTGCTCGGCCATCACCGTGCGCGCGACGACCGAGTCGTCCACCAGCATGACCCGTGGCGCAGCGGCCGTCATGCGCGGACCACCACGGTCGGGGCCGCCTCGGCCGGGGCTGGGGTGCGTTGCCAGTTCACCTGGCCACGGGCCAGGTCCAGGCGCACCTGCAGCGGCAGCCGGCCACCCACCTCTTCGGCCCGTGCCTGCAGGCCCACACTTCGCATCCAGGCCTTGGCCGCCTGCTGGTTGCGCAGACCAATGTCCAGCGCGCCACCGTCACGGCCTGGGCTGCCGGTGCGGGCGCCACCAAAGAGCCAAGTATCACAATGGTGCAGCGACACCTGGTGCCGGCGCGCCACCTCTTCCATCATCGCCAGCGCTTCGTCGGCGGACTGGGCGTCCCGCGGGCCGTTGCCCAGGCTGGGCACCCGCGAGGGCAGCAGAAAGTGGCACAGGCCACCCACCCGTACCGCAGGGTGCCAAAACACCAGCGCCACGCAAGACCCGAGCAGCGTGCGCAGGCCCTGCTGGCCTTGCCCGAAGAAGAATTCCCCCGGCATGACAAGTTGATCGTCGCCGGGGCGGTATCCGGCGTCGGCTTCAGGTCTTTGCATAGATGGCCGGCGCCAGCGGCTTCAAGGGCAGCCCCAGGTTGCCCAGGGACTCGGAGTGACCGGAGAACAGGATGCCGCCAGGCACCAGACGGCTGATGACACGCTGCACGATGTCGCGCCGGGCGCCGTGGTCGAAGTAGATCAGCACATTGCGCAGGAAGGCCAGGTGAAAGTGGCCGATGTCAGGCAGCGCCCGCATCAGGTTCAAGGGCTGGAAGCGGATGCGGCGGCGCAGCTCGGGGTCGATCAGCACGGCGCCGGCGTAGTCGTCCACGCCGGGCCAGCAAAACCGCTGCGCGCAGCGGGGCGGCACCGACAGCACCTGGGCTGCGCTGTAGACACCGCGCTGCGCACGGGCCAGCATCCGCTGCGACAGGTCGGTGGCCAGGATCGACCAGTGCACGCCCTTTGCCTGAGAGGCCAGCACCATCGCGGCGCTGTAGGCCTCCTCACCTGACGAACAGGCAGCACACCACAACCGAAGTTCCGAGCCCGTCGCCTGGCTGGCGGCCCATCGAGACAAAAAGTCGAAGTGCTGCGGTTCGCGAAAAAAACTGGTCTCGTTGGTGACCAGCACATCCACCACGCAGGAAAGCAGGGCCGCCGGGCGGTGCTGCACCAAAAGCCGAACCTGCTCTTCCAGGTCCTGGTTGTGGAACAAACGGCGCAGCCGGCTTTCCACCATGTCCCGCTTGGCGGGCCCCAGTTCGATGCCGGAGACCTCTTTGAAAAGGCGGGTCACCGCGACTAAGCTGGCCTCTGAGAGGCAAGCACTGGAGGCGCCCGGTGCCTGTGCCGCGGTCATGCTTCAAACGCTCGCAGGCACACGCACTGCGCGCGAGGTGGCCACCTGGTGTTGTTCGCACCTCGCGCTGGCATGGGCGGCAATCTGCTCGGCCCGTTCGTCCAGGGTCAGCACGGCCTCGATGGCCAGCCCCAGCAGTGTCTGACGGCGCCAGTTCATCACCAGCTTGATGAACCGCCGGTCGATGGCCGCGCCGAACAAGGGGGACGCGCCGACCTGGGCCGCGTCGACGTTCAGGATCTCGTGGACCCGGTCTACCCACAAGCCCACCGCCGTGCCCGAGCGGGCCTGACCAGCATGCACCACCACCACCGCAGAGTGGCGCTTGGGCGGCCGCTCGGCCAGCCCCAGAAGCGCCGCCAGGTCCAGCACCAGCAGGGGGTTGCCCCGCAGATTCATCACGCCGCGCACCACCGGCGGCGTCAGCGGCATGGGGCTGAGGTCGGCACAACGCACCACTTCACGCACGGCGGACACCGGCACGCCCAAGGTCTGCCCACCGGCTTGGCAGCACAGCCATTCACTGCCGCTGCCCTGGGCAGGCACCGCTGCAGCTTCGGTGGTTTCGGCCATGGCCCAAGCAGCGTTCATGGCCGACGAAACTTGCTCTCGTCGACCGGTTCGGTGCTGTCCAGGACCAAGGGTCGTCCGCTGTCGGCGCCCACCCCGGTGTCGATGCTGCGCATCGGGCGCGTCATGAAAGTGGCACCACCACGGGGTGCGGGGGCGGGGGCGGCTGGCGACGGGCCAGGGGCCAAATCCCACTTCTCGGTGGTCGTCTGCGCCATGGCATTGACCTTGAACTGCCCGATCAGGGCCAGCATCGACGTCGCTTGCGACGACAGTTCCTCAGCAGTTGCCGACAGCTGCTCTGAGGCCGAGGCGTTGTGCTGCGTGCTGTCGTTGATCTGGCTCATGGCCTGGTTCAGCTCGTGCACACCGGCAATCTGTTCCTCGGACGCCTGCGCAATCTCCTGCACCAGCGTTGACGTGCGGCTGATGGAGGGCAGCATCTGCCCCAGCAGATGCCCCGCACGCTCGGCCTGGCGCACGCTGGCGACCGTCAGTTCTGAAATCTCTTCGGCCGCCACCTGGCTGCGTTCGGCCAGCTTGCGCACCTCACTGGCCACGACGGCAAAGCCGCGGCCATACTCGCCAGCCCGCGCGGCTTCGATGGCGGCGTTCAGGGCCAGCAGGTTGGTCTGGTAGGCGATGTCGTCGACCAGCTCGATCTTTTGTGAGATGGTCTGCATGGACTTCACGGTCACCGCCACGGCTTCGCCACCCTCGACGGCCTCGCGCGCCGCCTGCTTGGCAACGGCTTGCGTGCCACCGGCGTTTTCGCCTGTTTTGCGGATCGTGCCACTCATCTGTTGCAGCGCGGAGGTGGTTTCCTCAATGCTGGCAGCCTGCTGTGCCGATGCCTGCGCCAGGGTTTGGGATGTGGACGACACCTGCCCCGCAGCCGCTGTCAGCTGGTGGGCGCCTGCCTGGATCTCCAGCACCACCGAGCGCAAGGTGATGCGCAGTTCCTCCATCGCCTGCCCGATTTCGCCAAACTCGTCGCGCCCGCTGGACTCGACGGGCCTGGACAGGTCGCGTGCCGCCAGGCGTTGTGTGTCGGCCTGCAGGGCACGCGTCGAGCGGCCGATGGAGTGCCGGATGGCAAGGAACAGGTACAAGGCCAGGCCCACGCCCAGGGCGCTGGCGGCGATGGCTTGCCAGTACTGGGCCGACACGCGATCGACCCGCTGGTGCAGCAGGGCTTGCAGGCGGGTGGTCAGGGTACGCGACAGCTCCACAACCTGTTCGACCGCCAACGTGCCCGCATCGAACAACACCGCCGACTCGACCTTGGCTGTGCCCGCTTCGCCAGCCGAACGGGCCTGGGCCAGAAAAGCGCTGACCTTGGCCGTGGTGTCGGCCAGCGCTTCGGGCTTGGCTTCGCCAGTGCGCAACAAGCCCTGCAGCCGCAGATCGAACTCGCGTTGCCGTGACTCAACCTGGCCGGCCAGGGACAGTATGGTGCTGGCCTGGCCTGCGGTGACCTCACCCGTGGCCACGGCGCCCGCACTGAAACCGCGCAGCAGCGCCAACGACTCGGCCCATTGCGAACCAACGTTGACGACGATGTCCATGAGGTAGTAACTGTTGGCCTGTGGGTCGAACAGCAGGCCGGACCGGTCGGCCACCAAAAAGGTCAGCGACTGCGCCGCCTGCACAGCACGTGTGTGGCCCTGGAAGGTCTTGCCCACCGGGCCCTGTGCCTCTTTCGGCGTCAGCGCAACCAGGTCGGTGCGCAGGGCCTTCCAGGCCGCCTCCAGCCCGTAGGCCCCCTGCAAGGCCAGCCCCTTGTCCACCACATCAAGCTGCCGCAGCAGCGCTTCGCGTGTGGCCTCTCGGTTGGCCGCCGCACCCGCATTGCCGTTGAGGACCATATTTGTCTGGCCCCGGTGCAGCTGGGTGAGGCGGACCAGCTCAAGAATTTCCTCCACCCGTGCCTGCCCGGCGAGTTCGCTGCGGGTGAACTCGACATCGGCGGCCAAGCGCTGCAGCGTCATCGCCAGCAGCACGCACAACGCCGCCAGCAGCAGCAGCGCAATCGCCGCCACCTTGGTTCCCAGGCGCCAGCGCTGGAGCAGCGGCTGCAGCGGCCGAAAGGCCCAGGGAACGGGTGCGCTTGCTGCGCCGTGAACCGCATGTGTGTTGCTCATTGATGCTCCTGCTGCTGGTTTTTTAAGCCGTGGTGGATGGCGGCGGTTTTTCAGGCGGCCTGGCGGCGGGCCGACGTGTCGGCAGACAACAGTGTTTGCAGGGCGGCCACGTCAAAGATGTGGCCGACCGCGCCGTTGTCCAAAATGGTGGCGCCGTTGAACAGGGCCAGGCGTGCCATGGCCGGGCCCAGGGACCGAATGACGACCTGCTGTTCACCCGCGATGGAGTCAACGATCAAGGCCAACGGCCCGCCGGGGGTGCGCGCCAGAACACGCGCTGCACGTTGACGACGCCCCGAAGGCGCTGGGGCATCAAACAGCCGCCGCAAGTCAACGCAGGCCACGAATTGGCCCTCGACCTGGACCGTGCCGGTGGTGCTGTTGTGCACGGCGGGCACTTCGGCGCAGGCTGTCACCACGTCCAGCGGCAGCACGTAGGGCTGCGGGCCCACCATCACCACCAGGCCTGCCAACAAAGCCAGTGTCATGGGCACACGCATCTGAAAGGCCGTGCCGCGCCCCGCTACGCTGCTCATGGTCAGGTGGCCGTGCAGCGCCTCGATGTTGCGCTTGACCACATCCATGCCGACACCGCGGCCCGAGAGGTCAGTCACCTGGCTGGCAGTTGAAAAACCCGGGCTGCAGATCAGGCGCAGCAAGTCGGCATCGGTCAGGTGCGCATCGGCAGCAGCCAGGCCGCGTTCGGCGGCGCGGGCACGGATGCGCTCCTGGTTCAGGCCGCGCCCGTCGTCGCGCAATTCCAGCACCACGTGCCCCGACTCACGCCGGGCGCTGAGCGCCAAGTGGCCCTTGGCGGGCTTGCCCGCGCGCACGCGTTCAGCCGCGGCTTCGATGCCATGGTCCAGGCTGTTGCGGATCAAGTGCGTCAACGGGTCGACCACGGCTTCGACGATGGCGCGGTCGATCTCTGCGTCGCCATCGTCCAAGATGAGCTCTACGTCCTTGCCCAGCGCCTGAGATACGTCGCGCACCAAGCGCGGAAAGCGCCCGAAGACCTCAGCCACTGAAGTCATGCGCAGTTCCAGCGCGTCCAGCCGCGCCTGCTTGACCGCCTGCTGGGCCTGTTCGGTGGACACGGCAAC
>JACCDR011647624.1_pt1 | contig 13428 bp, 13 predicted proteins | sample 7446431 | NCBI WGS metagenome assembly JACCDR01 (sample SAMN15323443, study PRJNA562643) | freshwater metagenome | isolation source: river surface water | place: USA:Blue River Watershed | collected 2017-08-17
GATCACGGCGGGGTCGGAGACGAACCTGTCGACCGGGTCCACGCCGATCGCGACGGGTGACACGATCCGCCTCGAGACCGCCGGGACGATCCTCCGAGGCAAGGGCAACGGGACGCTGGTCGCTCTCGCCCGCGACACCACCACTGCTGCCGGCACCCGGGGCGGGCTGAACGGCTACAACGCCGTCGGGTCCGACGTCGTCGAGGTCGACAACTTCGAGACCGGCGCGATCACCGACAGCCCACCGACGGGCCCGTACGTCAACGGCTGGTCGGCGCAGTCGTCGGGCACTGGCACGACGCAGGCGCCCGGTGTCCCGGCGAACTCGATCGCAGCGGGTGTCTGCGTGCTCGCCTGGGTCACGTCGAAGGACGCAGCCCAGACAGTCACGGCGCCGGCCGGTGAGGGATGGGTGCTCGTAGAGAACCCGTCGCAGACCGGGCTCGAGGGGTATCTGTTCGCCAAGATCTGGGGGCTCGGCGGTCAGACCGATAGCTTGACCCCGACGTTCTCGATCGGGTCGGGGACCGCTGGCTGGCTGACGACGTTGGAGCTGGTCCGTAACCCGGCGCATGACACCAGCCCTTGGACGTCGGTGGCGTCGGCGATCGTCGCGTCGGGGTCGTCATCGAACGCTGCGGCGTCGACGGTGTCGGCGCCGTCGGTGTCTGTGGCCGGCACGCACCTGACGGTCGTCAGGTTCTACGGGTCGGCCGACGACAACGCCCTGGGCGGGGCGACCAGCGCCGGTGCGGGCGTGCTCGCATTCAACGGCGCGGCCTACGACCAGACCACGAACGGCGGGATCGCCCAAGCCTCGTCCGTCCTCGAAGACGTCACGGTCGGGTCGTCCACCGGGACGGCGACGGTCACCGAGACCGTGGCCGGGAACGACATCTCCCACGGCGTCACCGTCGTCTTCGCCATTCCCACGGGATCGACCGACGGCACCGCTACACCCTCGACACTCGGCGCGACCTCGACGCTGCCCGCACCATCAACCGTTGGGGTCATCCAAGTCCAGCCCGCAGTGATCTCTGGCACAGCCACTCTCCCCGCCCCCTCCGCCGCCGGCTCTGCCCTGGCAACTCCATCGGCCGTTGCCGCCCCGACCGCCCTACCCGCCCCAGCGGTTCTCGGGCAGACAGCCGTTCAACCGGCCGCCGTTGCGGTCGTTGCGGCCGTTGCGGCTCCTGGGCTGTCGACCGGAGCGGGCCCATCAGCCGTCGGCGCCGCTGCGACCGTCCCCGCAGCGTCGCCGAGCGCCGCGAGCTCGGCGACGCCCACCGCGATCGCAGCGGTCCTCACCATCCAGCCGGCCTCGGTCGGCTCACCAGCAACCGTTCAACCGGCCGTGATCGTCGCGGCCTTCAACCTGCCCGGACCTGCGCTGTCCATCTCGGTCACGGCCCAGCCAGCGACGGTCAACGCCGCGTCGGTCCTCCCCGGCCCCGGCGTCTCAACAGGCGCCACCCCCGGGACCATCACAGCGGTCTGCGCCGTACCCACCCCCTCGGTGAGCGCCGGCGGCAGCGTCAGCATCACCCCCGCCGCCGTCCAGGCAGCGATCTCCGTTCTCGCTCCAACCCTTGCCACGAGCGTCGGTCCGGCCACGATCACCGCTTCCACGGCGCTCCCGACCCCATCGACTGTTGGGGGCACGGGAGGAGCTGCCTCGCCAGGAACGATCGCCGCTCTCATCGTCGTCCCTCCCCCCGCAGCGAGCGGGTCGAGCGCTGGGACAGCACAACCAGCGACCGTCGCACTCGTGGCGTTCCTTCCCGCCCCGGCCGTCACGGGCGGCACAGGCCCCGAGATCATCGGCCGAACGGTCCTCATCAACCGGGCCCGACCGACGGTCGCCTCCGAGCGAAGCGCCCGTCGGCTCGTCGACATGGAGGTGACCACGTCATGAGCGACATCGGTGACGACGTCACGATCACCACAACGGTCCGGGTCGACGGGACCCCGACCGACCCGGCCTCGGTCACCCTCACCGTGACCAGTCCGACGGGCACGTCCTCAACCCCGACCGTTGCCAACACCGCCGTCGGGGAGTACGAGGCGATGGTCACCGCCACGAGCGCGGGTCGCTGGCGTTACACCTGGACGACCGTTAACCCCGACGGTGTCGAGCGCGGCTACTTCGACGTGGACGCCGACCCGCCCAACCGGCTCGACGCCCTCGCCACCTCCGACGACCTGGCCGACCGGCTGGGCAGGGAGCTCACCGACGCAGAGGCACGCAAGGCCCCGTCGCTGCTGGCCGACGCCTCGGCGCTCGTGCGGGCGTACACCGGGCAGACATTCGACCTCACGCTCGACGACGAGGTGGTGCTGCGCCCGGTCGGGGTGACGTTGCGCCTGCCGCAGCGCCCGGTCCTCGCGGTCACGTCGGTGACCGGTGTCGGCCCGCCGCCCCTGGCTGACGTGCCGCTGTCGGGCTGGGTGTGGGACGGCCTCGACAAGGTCAACGTCGACGGCATCGGCGGTGTCGTCCTCAACCTGCCGGAGTGGTGGGGCGAGGGTTACGGGGCGAACACCTACCGGGTGGTCTACGACCACGGCTACCTGACCACCCCCGACGATGTCGTCGCCGTGGTGTGCTCGATCGTCAACCGTGTGCTCCTGGCGCCATCGCCCGTCGAAGGGATGACCAGCGAGACGATCGGCCAGTACCGCTACCAACTGGGGAGCTCGGCGGGAGCCTCGGCCCGGCTGACCCCAGCGGACAAGGACGCCCTCTCCAACTACCGCCGCCGTGCCGGCACCATCCAGATGAGGGCCTGATGCCCGTCCCCGAGCACCTGCTCATCCACACCGTGACCGTGGTCGAGCCTGCCTCGGTCACTGACGCCTACAACAACGCCACCCCCGACTACGACGCAGGCACCCGCACCGATGTGTCCGCGTGGCTGCAGCAGGACGTTCGCTCCGAGACGTTCGCCGACGGCCGCGACCCGCTCGACCAGCGGTGGCTGATGATCACCAACCACTCGCCGATCTCCGGAGCGGCCCGTATCGAATGGGCCGACGCCCCCGGCGGGACCATGACGTTCGACGTCGACGGTCCCACCGAGCCCACATACACCCCCGCGGGATTCCACCACAGCGAGCTGACGCTTCGCGTCACCTCAGGCTAGGAGGCCGATCATGGCTGACGTTGGGCTGATCAGGTTCAAGCTCGACTCGAGCGACGCCCGGGCCATCCTGCGATCGAACCGCGTGCGCGTCGACCTCCATGCGCGTGCGCTGAAGGTCGCCGCCACAGCTGATGTTCAGCTAGCTGCGCTCGACGGCCCGTACCCGGCGCTCAAGGTCACCAGCGACATCGGCCCGGGTCGAGCAGGCGCCACCGTCACCGGTGTCCCGATGCCCTTGGAGCGGTCACGCCGCATCCTCGGCGGAGCGATCGACGCAGCCGGATGACCTGGCCTGACGCTGTCGGCCTCGTTGTCGCCTACCTCGATCAGGCCCTCACCCCGACCCCCGTCTCGTCCCGGGTCCCGAAGCCGAGACCCGATGAGTTCGTGCAGGTTCGGAGGGTCGGCGGTTCTGCCACCCCACCGGTGCGGGACCAGCCCCGCCTCGACGTGTTCACCTGGGCGCCTACCGACCCCGAAGCGATGGCGCTCGCCCACGCCGTCCGTGAGGCCCTGTGGGCACTTGCTGGGAATGACCTGCTCGGGGTCACCGTCTACGACATCACGGAGTTCCTTGGCCCTCGCCAAGACGACGACGACGTCACCGGCACCCCCCGTGTCTGGGCCACCTACAGCCTGACCATCCGCGCCGACACTGCCATCGTGCCCGCCCCACCAGCGGGCAGCTGACCCGACCCCCCGGGCACCACCACTCCCACAGGAGGAATCCATGACCGCGATCGACGCAACCGAAGTTCGGGTCGGCATCACGGGCGAGCTGTTCTCAGCGCCACTCGGCACGACCCTTCCCACCAACTCGACCACCGCCCTCCCCGCCGCCTGGAAGGGCCTCGGCTACGTGTCCGAGGACGGCGTCACCGAGTCCTGGGACGACTCGGTCGACCAGATCACCGCCTGGCAGAACGCCACCGTCGTGCGCTCGGCGACGACCCAGTCGATCGGCACCCTCCAGCTCACCCTGATCCAGACCCGCGGCAACGTCATCGAGGCGTTCCACCGCGGCTCGCAGATCACCCAGCCGACCGCCGGGAACTTCCAGCTCGACGTCAAGCCGATCGTCGCCGACCCCCGGGCCTGGGTGCTCGAGGTGGTGGACGGGACGATCCACTTGAGGATCGTGCTCGGCAACGCCGAGATCACCGAGCGCGGCGAGGTCGTCTACAAGAACGGCGAGCCGATCGGCTGGCCGATCACCATCTCCTGCTACCCGGACACCAACGGGAACCTGATGCAGAAGTGGTCGGACGACCTGCACTGGTCCGAGGGGTCGTAGTCCGTTCCGGCCGGCGTGCCCGCGCGGACGCGACGGCCGGAACGGTTCCGCTTTCCGCGCGCCAACCAGAGGAGATCCGCGCATGGTCAAGCCCACCAGTCAGTTCGACGCCCGCGAGGTTGCCGCCGAGGCGGTCGAGGAGTGCCCGCCGTTCGTGTTCACCGGTCTGGACGGCGAGACCTACGAGCTGCCCCATCCCGGGATGCTCGAGACCGGTCAGGCGCTCACCGCCCAGGCCGCCGAGTCCGAGGGCGAGCTGTTCGAGCTCCTCGAGCAGTTCGCCCCGGCCGCTGTCGTGGCGATCAAGGCGATGCCGGCCATCGTCACGTCGAAGCTGCTTGAGGCGTGGCAGGAGGAGGCCGGTGACGAGGGAAAATCGCCTGGGCCGCGCTCGGTTCCGAACCGGGCCGCGCGGCGCTCAAGTCCGACCTCGCGATCCGTGGCATCCGCCTAGCGGGCCTGCGGGTCCATGAGGTAGCGGCGTGCGCCCGGGCGCTGGTTGCTGATCCGGAGTCGCTGCTCGCCCAGGCGTTCGGCAGTGACGGCTGGTCGCGTACCGATCACCTGTTGGCGCTCGTCGTCGACGAGCTGCGAGTGGCGAACTGGCAGCGGTCGAAGAACGCCCGGGCCCACAACCGGCCCAAGCCGATCAGTCCGCTGGCAAAGGCGAAGCCAGTCGGGCGGACGGACCGCAGCTCTACAGAGGTCCAGGCCTACCTGGCCCGACTCAACCCGCGATGAGGAGGTGACACGTGGCTGGTGGTGAAGAAGTTGGCGTCGGCTACGTCCGCCTCATCCCGTCGCTGCGGGGGTTCCGCAAGGCCGCCGAGAAGGAGATGCGCGCCGGGGTGGCGGACCCGGCACGCAAGGCGGGCAAGGACGCCGGCGACGGGATCGGCGACGAGGGCAAGCCGGCCGGCAAGCGGTTCGGGGCCGGTCTCATGGCCGGCCTCAAAGACTCGACGAGCGGTGTTAGTGGTCTCGGTGAGAGCGCCGGATCGAAGTTCGGGTCCGGGTTCCAGCAGGGCGTCCGGCCTCGTGACGCGTTCGGCCGGTTCCTGCCTGCGTCGGAACCAGCGGGAGAGGACTCAGGTAAGCGGTTCGGGCTCGGGTTCCTGAAGGGCTACTCGGAGAAGAGCCAGGGTTTCGCCAAGAAGTTGTTCCGCGGTTTCGGCAAGGAGCTCGGAGTCACCGCGAAGCCCACCGCCATGACCGCGGCCACGGCGTTCTCGGCGCAGTTCGTCGCCGCTGTCGGCGCTGGGCTCGCGTCGGGGATCGGGAAGCTCGCTCACGGCCTCGGGTCAATCGCCGCTCTGCTCCCTGCTGCTGCCGGCGCTGGGATCCTGGCGTTCGGGACGCTCAAGGTCGCCGTGCTGGGCGTCGGCGATGCTCTGACGGCCGGGCTGGCAGGGGACACCGAGGCGTTCAACGAGGCGATCAAGGGCCTGTCGCCGTCGGCCCGCCAGTTCGCCCGGTCTGTCGCCGGGATGAAGGACGAGCTCGACGACCTCAAGTCGACGGTCCAAGAGAACTTCTTCTCCCAGTTCGCCGATCAGACCAAGAAGCTCGGGTCCACCTATCTGCCCGTCTTGAAGTCGGCGATGGGTGGCGTGGCCGCGTCGTTCGGCCGGGCCGTCCACGAGACGGCGGGGTTCCTAACGTTGCCCAAGACGAGCGGCGCCGTGTCGATGGCGCTCGGGCACATGGGTAAGGCGATCGACAACGTCGCGAGCGCGATCGCTCCGATGATCCGGGCGTTCCTCCCGCTGGTAACCGTCGGCGCGACGTTCCTGCCGCGGCTCACGGGCGGCTTGACGTCGGCGGCCACCGAGTTCGCTCGGTTCATGGAGAACGCTCGTGACACGGGCAAGCTCGCACAGTTCATCCAGGGTGGCCTCGACAAGCTCCGGTCGCTGTGGGAAACCGCCAAGCAGGTTGGACGGATCTTCGAGGACATCATCGGGATCGGGTCGAAGCTGTTCTCCGGGGTGAGCCTCTCGGGCGGTCATCTGCTCGACACGATCGAGAGTGGCGTCGATGGGCTGAACCGGTTCTTCGAGACGGCCAAGGGCTCGTCGATCCTCGCTGAGGTCATGGAGACCGGCCGTGCCGTGATCGGCACCCTGATGGGGACGTTGCAGCGTCTCGCCGGGATCCTGGGCCGGGCCTTCGGGCCGATCCTCCCGCAGATCCTCGATTTCATCGAAGCGTTCTCGAACCTCAAGTCCGCTGTCCTCGACGTCGCCCTCGACGCTCTCGAGCCGATCCTGGTCGGTCTCGGGGCGGTGCTCGGCGGTGTCGTGTTGCCGGCGCTCACGGGCCTGGCCAACTGGCTGTCGAACAACCAACAGGTGCTGCAGGCCGTCGGCATAGCGATCATGGCGATGCTGGTCCCGGCATTCATCGCGTGGGCGGTCTCGGCTGGGGCCGCCGCGGTAGCGACCATCGCTGCGACGTGGCCCATCCTCGCCATCGGCGCCGCTATCGCTGCGCTCGCCTACCTGATCATCCACAACTGGGACACGATCAAGAAGGCCACCGCCGCTGTGGTGGGGTTCATCGCCGATCACTGGCAGGGACTGCTGCAGATCCTGACCGGCCCGATCGGGCTGGCGGTCGCGTTGATCACGCGGCACTGGAAGTCGATCAGAGAAGCGGTCGGGGCTGTCGTCGGTTGGATCGGTGAGCACTGGCGTGGGTTGCTCCAGATCCTGACCGGGCCCATCGGTCTCGCCGTCGCTTTCATCATGCGGCACTGGGAAACGATCAAGTCCGCGGTGGGAGCGGTGATCAGCTGGATCAGCGACCACTGGTTGATGCTCCTCGCGATCCTCAGTCTCCCGTTGGCGATCTTCGTGGCGTTCGTCATCACCCAGTGGGAACACATCCGGGCTTTCATCACGACTGTCCTCGGTGCCATAGCGACGGTCGTGACCACCGTCTTCGGGTTCCTGGCGGCAGTGATCACGACGGCGTTCGGGGTTGTCGCCACGGCGGTCACGACGGTGTTCCGGTTCATCGCTGCTGTGGCCATGGTGGTGTTCAACGCCATCAAGGCCGTGGTCGTCACCGTGTTCACCGCCATCTCTGCTGCGGTCAGGCTCGCCGGGAGCGTGATCATCGGCATCTGGCGGGCGATCAGGAACACGGCGGTCGCTGTCTGGCAGGCGATTTGGAGCAAGACGGCATCGGTGCGCGACGCGATCAGCGGCGCTGTGGGGTGGCTCCGCGACCGCATCGTCGGCGTGTTCAATTCGGTTCGCGACGGTGTCGCCGGCGCGTGGGAATCGATCAAAGGCGCGATCTCTGCGGTGGTCGAATGGATCGCCGGGAAGGTCGAATCGGTCATGGGGATGATCGGCGACATCGGCAACGCCATCTCCAACATCCCCGGCGCTGGGGTCGTCGGCGACATCATCGGAGCGTTCGACGTGGGTGGTGTGGTCCCCGGCCCGAAGGGCGCCCCGGCGTTGGCGATCGTCCACGGTGGGGAAACGGTCGTGCCCACCCACGACCCCGCGGCGATGCGCAACTTCGCCACCGACCAGTTCACCGACTCACAACACGCGGCGATCGCGACAACGAGGGTCGCCGGTCCCGCCCCGGCCCGGATGATCATCGACGTGACCGGTGGCCCACCCGAGATGGTGCGGCTGTTCAAGAAGATGATCCGGACCGACGGCCACGGTGACCCGGTCGCCTACCTGACGCCGTGACCCTCCCCTCCGAAGTGGCAGCTCCGGCCCCGCAGATCGACCTTGCGTTCGACCCGGACCTGTCGATTCACCCCTCGGGATGGACGTGGACCTCGGCGACCGGCGACCTGCTGGCCCAGCAGATCAAGATCAAGAAGGGTCGCGATGACGAGTTCGGCATCGTCACCCCATCGGGCACGTCGTTCCAACTCGACAACGCTGACGGCCTGTGGACGCCCGACGACGCGAGGTCCACGCACTGGCCGAACCTGGTCCGCAACACCCCTGTCCGGGTGTCGCTTCCGGGTGGGGTCCCGTACCTCGAGCTCAACGGCGGCGCCGGGAACTACGTCACCACCCCAGACAACGCCGCCCTCGACATCACGGGTGATCTCGACCTGCGTGCCGAGGTAGAGATCGACTGGTACAGCGGCTCCGGATCAACCAGCCAGGCACTGATCAGCAAATGGGAAGCCACCGGCAACCAGCGGTCCTACCTGCTTGTTGCCGGAGTGAGCGGGTTCATCTTCCTGTTGTGGTCGACCGACGGGACTGCCGCGGGGGCGGTCCAGACGACCATTGCCGGTTTACCCGCTATCCCCCGGATGGCGATCCGTGCCGCACTCGACGTCAACAACGGCGCCGGCGGGTGGACCGTGACGTTCTACTGGGCGCCCACGACCGCCGGCCCATGGACGACGATCGGCACGAAGACCGGGGTCGGGGTCACCTCGGTCTTCTCTGGTACCGCCCCGTTGCGGGTGGGGCCTCCCACTGCACCGACCGCATCGCCCTTCGCCGGCCGTGGCTACCGCTTCCAGGTCCGGAACAGTGTCGGGACTCTCGTGGCGGACCCGGACTTCACCACCCGGCCGGTCGGGTCGAGCTCGTTCACCGACTCCGTGGGCCGGGTGTGGTCGTTCGTGGGCACCGCAGCGGTGACCGACCGCGACGTCCGGTGCTTCGGTCAGATCGGCGAGATCACCCCCACCTGGCCCCACGGCGACATCTCCGGCCCGAACGCGACGACCCAGCCCGGCGACGCCCGGGTCGACATCACGATCGCCGGGATCATCCGCCGGCTGTCGCAAGGCCAGAAGGCGCTGAGGTCGACCCTGTTCCGGAAGGTCACGGCGCCCCGCGATGCGTCGGACGTGCACGCCTACTGGCCGATGGAGGACGGCAGGGACTCGACGCAGGCGTCGTCACCGGTCGCCGGCGTGCCTGCGGGGATCATGGCCATGCCGTTCGCCGAGGACGACACCCTCGCCGCTTCGGCGCCCCTGCCCTCGACCAGCGGCGGCGAGGGGTTCGGGTGGGACCTGACGGTCCCTCCGACGACCCCGACCACGAACTGGCAGGTGACCTGGTTCGTCAAGATCCCCACCCCCGAGACCGCCCCCGCGTTCACCGACATCATGCGGATCGACACGTCCGCGGGAACGTTGTCGCAATGGGTGATCCGGGTCGACGATGCCGACTTCCACCTCTTCGCCAAGGATCTCGACGGGGCCAACGTCCTCTCCGCCACGGTCCCGTCCGACGACAGGATGTTCGGCACGTGGCTACGCGTGGGCCTGAACCTCACCCAGAACGGCACCGCCGTGGACTGGGACCTTGACATAAAGACGATCGACACGGGGGTCGTGTTCGGCGATAGCGGCTCACTCGCTTCGAGAACCCTGGGCCGACCCGGGCGCCTGCGAACCCTCGACAACGCCCCGCCCGACGGGATCTCCACGGGCCACTTCATGGTCACCACCGACCTCGCGGTCGGGTGGCTCGTCGGGGTGGAGACGGCATGGGTCAACGAGACCGCAGCGCACCGGGTGTACCGCCTGTGCCACGAGGAGAACCTCCCTGTCGAGATCATCGGCGACGACCTCGTTGTCGGCTCGTTCCTCGGGGACCCCGCCAAGTCGGCGCCCATGGGACCGCAGGGGCTCAAGACCCTCGTCGACCTGCTGTCGGAGTGCGCCGACACCGACATGGGGATCCTCTCGGAGCAGGACAATCGGTTCGGGTTCACCTACCGGACCCGCCGGTCCCTCTACAACCAACCCGTCGCCTTGGCGCTCGACGCCGCGACTAGCGACATCGCCAACCCGTTCGAGCCGACACTCGACGACCAGTCCCTGCGCAACGACATCACCGTCAAACGTGACGGCGGATCGGAACACCGCGAGACCACCGACCCGCCCCCGCAGCCCGGTGACGTCTACGAGGAAACGCTCACCCTCAACATCGCCACCGACGATGACCTCGTAGACCAGGCCGGGTTCCGGCTCCACCTCGGTACTTGGCCGGGGATGCGCTACCGCAACCTCACGACCGAGCTGACCGTCGCCCCCCACCAGATGGCCCCGTGGCGGGTCCTGCGGCTTGGTGACCGGGCGACGGTCACGAACCTCCCACCCCAGCACCCCAAGCCGACGGTGGACGTGCTCGTCCAGGGATGGACCGAGACGATCTCCCCGTCGCGCTGGACCGCGGAGATGACCTGCACCCCCGCCGGTCCGTGGACGTTCGGCGTCACCGACGACGACACACCCACGATCACGCTGACACGGCTCCCGTCCGGTGGCACCACCCTTGCCGGGGTCCTGACCACGACTTCCACCGGGCCGAGGACCGTCAACGTGGTCGGCCCCCTGTGGACCACCACCGCCGCCTACTTCCCGATGGACGTCGAGGTCGACGGCGAGGTGATGACCCTCTCCGCGATCTCCGGCACGAGCTCACCCCAGACGTTCACGATCTCCGCCCGAGGCGTGAACGGGGTGGTCAAGTCCCACCTGTCCGGCGCAGCCGTAGAGGTCGCCCTGCCCTTCAGGGTGGCCATGTGAGGAGCGATCGATGAGCGACGCCTACCAGGTGTTCCTGCCGGGCGAGACGCTGCCCGCAAGTGCCCTGCAGGACCTCGGCGAGCAGCGCGCCTACACGCCTGCGCTGCAGGCCTCGTCGTCGAACCCGACGCTCGGGTCAGGTTCGACGTCGACAGGCGACATCCTCCTCCACGCCGGGTTCGTGACGCTGGGGTGGATGATCCAGTTCGGCACCTCCGGCACAGCAGCGGGGTCCGGGACCTACCGGATCACACTCCCCACGGGGCTGGGGCTCGACCCCGCATGGCAGGACAACCGGGCAATCGGCCAGGTGTTCCTGAACGACGCGAGCGGCGGTTTCCGCGCGTTCATCGCCCGGACGTCGTCGTCGAACCCCGACACGATCATCTTCTGCAACCCGGCGGACGGGGCATCGGTCACCAACTCGAGCCCGTGGACGTGGGCGGCGAGCGACTACCTGTCCGGGTCGGTGACCTACAAGACCGACTTCACCTGATCGGAGAACGGGACATGGCCTACCAGGTCGTGAGTGCAGTGATCGAGGGTGCGATCGAGCCGGCCGAACCGGAGACGGTCCAGCTCGATGCGCCCGACGGGATGTTCGTCGCCTCGGCCTACTGGGGTGTCGTCGGCGGCGACGGCTACCACCTCGACGCTCCTTCCGGGAGCCGTCCGCTGATCGACAGCGAAGGGCGTTTGACCGGTGTCGTGTTCACCGGTGCCGGCTCCATCGAGGGCGTCACCTCGGACCTCGAGGTCGCCATCGTCTGCGTGTCCTGACCGCAGGCCGAGCTTCCTGCTCAAGCTCAACCGGTCCACCACGTAGGAGGCCCGCATGGCCATCGTGTCGACCCCCGGCAACTCGGCCGGAGCCATGAACGGTGACGGCTCCCGCAAGGCGCTACTCCACTCGACCGAGGGCCCGAACATCGCCTCCGCCGTGGCCGCCTACCGGGCCAACAACTCATGGCCCCACAAGACCGTCGACCTCCGCCGACGCGACATCGCCATCCACCTCCCCCTCAACGTCGCGGCCCGTTCGCTGCAGAACCTCCCCGGCGGGGCGGACGCCACGAACAAGGACGGCGACGTCCTCATCCAGTACGAGCTCGTCGGCACCGCCACCGACCCCGCCTCGATCGGGTCACCCGAGGACCTCGAGTGGTTCGGCCGTGACGTGCTGGGTCCGGACTGCCGTCGCATGGGGATCCCGCTCGTGACGACGGTCCGGTGGATCGCCTACCGGTCCCAGCCCCCGTCGAGCTACGGGCGGAACAACGGCGTGCGCCTCTCACCCGCGGAGTGGGACGCCTACTCGGGGGTGCTCGGTCACCAGCACGCCCCCGACAACGTCCACGGCGACCCCGGGGCCATCGACATCAACCGCATCCTGTCCGCTGCCCGAGGAGATGACGACGTGGCCCTGACCGACGCCCAAGAGAAGTCCCTGGCGCTGATCCCCAAGATCCACGCTCTGCTCACCAACGATGGGCTGGATCGTTCGCCGGCGGCCCGGCTCAAGGAAGGGCTCATCGGGATCCGTGCCCTGCTCCTCCGGGACGGGGATCTCGACGAGGCCGAGGTGGCCCGCCAGTTGGCGCCGCTGGTGTTGGCCGGGATGCCGGTCGATGACATCGCTACCGCGGTGGTGGAGGCGTTGCCTGACGACCAGGCGCAGGCGTTCCTCGATGCGCTCGCTGTACGCATCGCCAACTGACCAGGAGGCGTAGGTGTGGAGCTGGTCCAACCTGGAACGAGCCGTCCGCCTGATGCTCGCGACGGGGGCTGGGATCCGGGAGCTGTTCCTCCAGGACCACGCCCAAACCTCCGTCCTGCTGTTCATCCTGGCGGCCACTGGCCTCCCGGAGGCGCTGCGGCTCTTGGCCCCTCTGGTGAAGGGGAAGACGTGAGCCGGTTCCTCGCGTCGTGGCGGACCTGGCTCGTGTGGGATCTCGTGTGGGCGCTCAGCTACCTGCTCTACCTGGAGGCCCACCGGTGATGATCCCGAAGTGGTTCGTCGGTCTGGTGATCCTGTGGATCAGCGCCATCACCGCGGTGTCGGGGTGGGGCTACCAGCGGCAGGAAGAAACGAACGCCGAGCTGGCCGCCCAGAACGCCGTCCTCGAAGCCGAGACCGCCGCCCGCCAGGAGTCCCTGTGCGTGTCCGCTGACGAGGCACGGGCCCAGCTCCGTGACATCGCCAAGCAGTCCGGGATCACCTCCGGCGTCATCGGTGGTGAGGCGCTGATCACGGCGATCACCCAGACCGGCGGGACACCCGATGAGGCAGCGGTCGACGCCTACCGCCAAGCGTTGACCCGCCTGCTTGCCCCTGCTCTCGACGACATCGTCAACCAGCTCCCCGGGCGCCGCTGGCACGCAGACACCCAGTCGTGCGTCGACGTGGAGCTCGACCAGTGAAGGAGAAGGCCATGCTCATCGATCTGACC
>JACCDR010561891.1_pt1 | contig 13420 bp, 25 predicted proteins | sample 7446431 | NCBI WGS metagenome assembly JACCDR01 (sample SAMN15323443, study PRJNA562643) | freshwater metagenome | isolation source: river surface water | place: USA:Blue River Watershed | collected 2017-08-17
GGCTGATCCTTCAGCAATTCGGGCAGCATCTCAGTCAGCTTGGCACAGAATGCTGCCGAATCGTGCCAGTTGACCGATTCGACCGGGCAGCGGTTGGCACCTTCAACGCTGTGGAAGTGACTCGGATTCGACCCGATTACCGCTTGGTATTGCTCTTGTGTGCAGGGATATTTGGCCGCGTAAAACGGCTTGCCGATCCGAACCTTGTGCCGTGGCTTTTCGTCTTCCGATGCGTTTTTGTCATCGTCGCTAGCCCCCATCCAGAACTCACCGGGCGGGATCAGTACCACTTCCATCTTGACCGTGGTGGTCAGGGGAATCGTGATTTCCACGGGGAGATTGTGTTGGGACGCGAACCCGGCTTGATGGCGGATCGCGTCAATCTGTTCCGTGGTTCCGCCAGTGTTTTCTTCGAGTGCATCAGCCAACGCCAATCGTGCAACCGGATCGGCTGGCGTGTCGGCGATGAACGCGGATATCTCGGCCGTGGCAATCACGATTTTTCTCCCCGGATCAGTTCGGTAATATCAGCCATCTGGAACGTCTGGGAAATGCTGGCATTCCAGAGCATCAAGTTTTCTCGGCGACCGTAAATCACAACTTTCTTACCCTTCCCAAGTGCATACCCAGCCTCGATGAACTTGCCGCCCGGAACCTTGTCGTCCGTCGAAATCAGAACCAACGCATCGCACGAATCGATCAGAGGAAAGTTGCGGACGGATACCGCTTGTTTCTCCTCATCGGTCATGGTTTCGCTGCGTCCGATCGCTCCCGGCTGATCGTGCCAAGTCGATACGACTTCCAGTTCGCAATGGCATAGCCATCGCTTTAGATTTTCGGCTTGCTCTTTTGAGTGCGACGAGATGTAAACTTTCTTCATGAGAACCCTTTCAAGAAATCAATCGGTGCAGTTACAAGGAATTGTGTCGTAGTCGTTTTCGTCCCAAAGCAATCCCTGTTCGGAGACCTGCTTGAGAATCTGTCTGTATGTGGGTCGATCGGAGCGAAACGATTCTCGTTTCGCTCTACCTTCTTCGCCCCAGGCCCGTGCTTTCTCTTCCTGCCCAACCCACCATTCCAAGAGGCTCGGATCTTCCCTGGCAACGGCTTCGATTTTGTGCCGTGCTTTGAGGAAGCACCCGACGCAGTTTCCGAGATGTTGCGGAATGTTCAGCTTGAACGATTGGGATTGCCAAAACCGATCAACATCGATCAAACCGTGTCCCGCCGCAGCCATCGGACAGAAGACTTCGTTCCTGCGATTGTTGGCTTTCAGTCTGCTGACCCGGTGCATCTCGTCGGCACGCAGCCCGACACATTCAATGTGTCCGTCGCTCCATCCCAAAGTGGTCGCATATCGGTCTATTGTTCTGATCTTTAATTCCACGGAGCAAAACCGCGTTACGGGATTCGGCAGATACTTCCGTTGCTCGATGATGTCCGCCATCGGCTCGCCATTCCTCGACGCAGTCGCGAAGTTAACGACTCGGTGCTTGAATTCTTTCGTCGAGTCGTACTCCAGCCACACCACCGGGACATCCCATTCAACCGAGCAACGCTCGACGAATCTCAATGTCTCCTCGTGCTCCAGCCCTGTGTTGCAGAACGTCGCAATCGCGTCAGTTGGAAGCCCCCCCCCAAATGCTTCAATGATCTTCCACAGCATGAAAGCGGACGTTCTTCCGCCACTAAACGCAATCAATGCAGGTCGGTCGATCAAGTATGGGTTTTTCTTCCGCGATTCGATTTCGATAGTCGATGTCACGCTTCTTTCCTTTCCAAAACAAATTCCAGTCTGATCTCTCCGGTATTGCGGTCCATCTCGGCATGGAATCCGCCCGAACTTGCGAACATGGCATTCACGTTGAAGGCAACATCCTTCAGTAATTCTCGGGCTGATTTCTTAATCTCCCGCATGGTTGGGTGAATATCGCTGTCACCCCATGTAATCCCCAGCGTTCGCATCACCTGATGCACCTTCTCGAAATCGAAGGTATCCATGATCTCATCGATCTGTTCTTGCTTGTCTTTCACTGGTTTTACCTCTTGAGTTTTCTCACAACAATGATCGCAAACAGCGTGGAAAGTCGATCTGTGAATGAATTTCATCACTTCCCCTTTCCAAATTGAATGCACGCATCACTCAAGGCATCGATAGCATCTGTATCAGATGCGAATGCGACGATGCCGCCGTGGGCTTCGTATCTGTAATCGACCGGCGTTTTGATTCTTCTCGGGTCGTCGCACATCGCCCCGAGTGTTTCTTTCGGGATGTCAACCGGTGAGATGCTTGAACCGTGATGGTCGCACCACCACCCGTAATACTCCTCGTCGTTTGGTGCCGAATACCACGGGCTTTTATCCGTCACATTCACCCGTCGCACGGGGTGCCATCGCATGATTTCTTCCGCAAACTGCATCCAGCAACCCATCGTGCAAGAAACCTCGTCAATGAAGCCGCGTTGCCAGCCGGCGATCACGTCCGTCGGGTAGTCGATCCAGTGGTAGCTAGGCTTTTGCGGAACACCGGAATCCACGCCGTCGCGGATGAATGCCGCTCTCCGCCGGTCGCCGTTTTCCTCCAGCCAGTCGGCATAGACAAGGCGGGGAGTTTCTTCGCTCGGGTAAGCAAGGATCGTATCGAGCAAGGCACGTTGATCAGGGTGCATCACTCACCCTCACTTCTGTTGCGTCGGCAGTGCATGAGGCCAGTCAGCCATGACGCTGATTGATCCCACCTGCACCCGAATTTTTTGATCTTTCATGCACGGCTCCACTTCGCTGAAATCTCCAGAGATCATAGCGTTATGGAATCTCCCCGTATCAGCGATCATTGATGCTTTCTCTAGGACGATCCAGTCAAACGATGTTGATTTAACAACTCCAACCCAATAAAGATTACTCGTTAGAATAAACACCTTGTCTCCGACCTGCACATCATGATCTAGATTCACGTTGCTCTCCAAAAGGTAGTCAATTGCAGCGAATTTTGCGTTAAAACCGATACGAGATAGCCTTTGCTTTCTCTGTGATGCAGCCGACCACGACCACGACCTCGATCTCGACCTCGATCTCGACCACGACCACGATCTCGACCCCGACCACGACCACGACCACGACCACGACCTCGATCTCGACCCCGACCACGACCACGACCACGACCACGACCACGACCTCGATCTCGATCTCGACCTAATTACGCTCACGATTCGCCCAAACCTTTCTCGACATCGCCGACCGAATGAGCCACGAAGGCCAGCCCGCCCAACCGGTTCACGGCATCGATGAACGCCGCTTGGGATGTAGTCGGCTTCTGCCCAGGACGCTTCACTTCGATCGCCAGGAAACGACCATCCGGCAGCACTCCGAGAATGTCCGAAACGCCCGGCATCGAGCAGAATCGGTAGAATCCTCGGCCCCGTTTGTTGGTCGCGGGTAGCACCAACGCACCGCTATTTTGCCGCCAGTGGAACACACCACGAACAGATAAATACATCAGGATTTGTTTCTGTATCTCTGCTTCTTTCGGCAGAGGGATTTTGGTTTTTGCAGGCATATGGTTCCTCAAGAATGACCCAGGGGGAACCCTGGGTCGTGTGGTGTGCTGTTATGGCTTGCCGAAGTAGACCGGGGTAGTACAGACCGAGTCTTCCTTGATCTTCTTTGCGACCCGATCCAGGGCATTGCCCCGGTCTTCCAGGTCGTTGACCGCAGCCGTAATCGCCGCGTTGCAGATCACCCCCGCCGATCCGCCATCGAGTTCAGACAGGTTTTCGAGTCGCAAATCCAGTCGAGGCATCGATTCTCCTTTCAAAAATGGAATTGATAATCATTCTGCCAATCCACTCGGCCACTTGAGGAACTACCGCGTTCCCTAAGCCTCTAAGTCTGTCCACCCGCTTGGGAACCCCATTAGCCACTCGACCCACTGCGGGTTCAACTGACCACCATTCGCTTCGGCAAGACTCGGGCCCGCGGATCGCCCCCGCTGCGTTTGCGTCTTTCCTTTTCCGCTTCGCCAGTCTCTCGCCGTTGGCGTTGGCCACCGGTTGAACTTTGCCATTGCTTCGAGGCTTCGCCCCGCTTGCGTCTTTGGATTTTTGCTCACTCCGCGGGCCCCGTGTCCGTTCTTCGACTCCAGTGTGCATGGCGTGGGCAAGAATGAAAATCCGATCCCTGATATGCGGTGCACCAACGGCGGCAGCCGGTATGCAATGCCATTCCGCATCGTACCCGATCTCGGCCAGCGTCCCGAGAACTCGATCCAGCCCCCGAGTAAGCAACGCTGCCACGTTCTCCAGCACAACGATTCGGGGTCGTAATTCGCGAACCACGCGAACGGCCTCGAAGAACAATCCGCTCCGCTCTCCGTCAAGCCCTGCCCCTCGTCCGGCGTAGGAAATATCTTGACAGGGGAAGCCACCGCAGATGACATCGACGGGTTCAAGGTTGTGCTTTCCGCATTCTCTGATGTCTCGCTCTCGGTATACGTTGGGCCAGTGTTTGGCGAGAACTCGGGCTGCATAATCGTCGATCTCCACTTGCCAGACGCAACGCATTCCAGAACGTTCAAAACCTAAATCGAAACCGCCAATACCCGCAAAGAGACTTCCAAAAGTCATGTGACTACCTCACGCTTCGCCAGTAGTTCCGCCATCAGCGTCGTGAAGTCGGCCATACCCAGGCCAGAACCCTCTTTGCGGGCTTCGTCGTCTTCACGCTGCCGACGTTGCATCTCCTCGGCTGTTCGCCGTCGTTTCAGCACCCGCGAAATCTCTGCCGCGAATGCCGTCATCACGTCCGAAGCGAATCGCATTTGGGCAGCCGCCTCCGGGCTGCAAAGGCTTTTCATCACCTCGCCTAACTCGTCTGCCGTCAGGTCATATTTCGCGATCCAGGTTCGTAACTGAATCGCCAGGGCGCTGGGGTTCGGCAGCAAGTGCGAATAAAACTCCCACAGATACGCGATTTTGGCCCTGTACGGCTTCGAAAGACTCCGAAGCGGGTTGTAGTCCAGATCGCCGGGTATCGGCTTTAAACGCCGTCCTATGCGATTTTCGGGAACGGGTGCCAGTTCGCTCAAAACAAAGCCTCCTCGGGGTTATCATTCTCGTCGTCGTCTAAGTTTGCCTCGGCAATCATCCGGTGCCGTCGTTCTTCGGCGGTCTCGAACCTCTTCCGGGCGGGTTGCGGTTCGGCCTTCGGGGGGAACAATCCTTGCCAGCCGCACCGGATCGAAGTTTCGATCGATTCGATGGCTGCTGCTTCACCCCATTCCTTGAGGTCGGATAGCTGCTTTTTGATCGTGGCGTTGGTCAGCAGCCGTTTGCGTTCGCGTCGATACGCGACCCAATCGGACCACGCTGCCGCGAATTCGGGCGAGGCGAACGGCAAGGGGGGAGGGGGGGATTTAGTATTACTCCCCTTCTTCTCTTCTCTTCTCTTCTCTTCTCTGTTCCGGGTTGCATCCGGACAAGATTGGGACGTTTTTGGGACAGAAACCGGACGTGTTGTGATGCGAGTTGTGCGCTTGCGTGAGGCGTCCAAAGCCCTTGCCTTTGCAGACTTTCCGTTGTGGCGGGCAAAATTGGGAAACGCAAGAGAACCGGAGCGGATCATTAACCAGCCCACGGCGGTCATGGCGTCGGCCAATCCCGAGACAGCGAAAGTGGCATCGAACATCGCTAATGGCGAGTCACCAAGTCGGACAAATCCAGGACAGTTGTCCGGATCAAAACCGGACGCGGTTTCGTCAAAGTAGACCGCGTCATCAGCCCATTCCCAAACCTCCATGAGAAGACCGGCGGTCGCGTGGCGTGACAGATTCAACATCGCCGCAATCCGAATTACTTCGGGTTTGCGAAGAAGCCCCTTTTGCCACTTGATCCAATCCCCTGCCATCTCACAGCCCTCTTCGTAACACCATCGAAGCCGTCAGAACGTTTATCAGTCTTTGCGTCTCGATCAGGTCCAATTCGATCCCGCTGCCCAGGTCGTGAAAGTACAGGCATAATCCTTCCGGCCCGGCATAGGTTCCCATCCGTTCCGTGGTCGTGGGTACTATTGTTGGTCCCAGGATCAGCGATCGGATGCGTCGTAACAGCAGCTTCATACGGGTACTTGCTCCTCAGTAAGGTGAAAGATTTCGCGACCTGATTCGACAAAGAAAATTGGGAATGGGGGCTGATCGGGAACCCCGTACAACTCGTTCAATTCACGGTTCTTCGCGGTGCAGTAGTCTCGTGCTTCCTGCAGGGTGGGGAAGGCAGGCAGGGCCGTCCCAGGTCCGGCAAGTTTGCGAAACTCCTCCCAACCGTTGGCGTCGAAACGGACCCGGTAGGCGTCGGGTTTCAGCTTGCATGGTCTGCGGGTTCTCTCGTACTTGCCCCGGATCACCAGATAGCAGGTCATGCAGTGTTTCCGCCGAACCCTTCTAACCATCCGGTGACAGAGAGGGCATTGATTCGCTCCAGCAGTGATCGTGCGTCCCATCAATCGTCACTCCTTTTCGCGTCGTCAGGGTGCCACAACTGTTCCCCGGCGAGGTGTCTCGCTCGCAATACATCCAGATATTCCGGGGTTCCAGGCAGCACTTGGGTCGGCTGGGGCAGAGGTCGTAAATGCTCCGGCAGAACCTTCAAAACGTCTCGGCTATCGGCTCGACTCGGGTACTGTTTGCGAATCGATAAATCAGCGTGGCAGTCAACGCACAGCTTGCGAGGTCGGCTGCCGGGTTTGTTGTGGCAGTGCTGGCACGGTTGGTATTTCCTTGCACTGCGGGCCGCTTTGGTCTTCAGGCTCATCGGCGAATTGCCTCCATATCCTGGGCAGACTCAGCCCATTTTTGCAATTCCTTGCGCGGGTCATAGTTCTCGTGTTGTTTCGGCCAGCGGTGTTCCTTCACCCGTTGCCAGAACCGTTCGGCATGTTCAAGGATTTCGACAGCCAATTCCGGGTCGGGGAACACCTCCACCACAGCCATGAATTGCCGTGGTTGCTCGAATTCCTTTTGCCCGTCGTTGACCGAGACGTATGCCGCACGCTGACAACCCGTGACCAGGAATTGCCATTGCATCTGGTACTGCACATGCTTCGGCACGATCCCGTTCAGGGCCATCCAATGCCATTCGGCCCGGCTATACTTGATTTCGATGAACGCGCCCGAGGGATGCCAGCCGTCCAGGCTGGCGTGCATCCAATGATGGTCGGGGTGTTCACAGCAAATCGGCTCGAACCGTAAGCCGCTGTAAGTTTCGTAACTGCGCCGGGCGATCGGTTCCAACCGGGTGCCGTGACCCATCGCGAAGTTGGCTTCCTTGCTCTGCCCCAGGGCTTTTTCTTCCCAGAGGCTTTCCGGGTTCGACCCGTCGTAAGGGGATCGGTTCAGCAGGGCAGGGATGTCACTGCCGCCGATCCCTTCCGAGCGCCAGCGATGCCAAGCCGGCGTTCCTTGCTCCAGAAAAATCCGTCTCACGCTTGCTTCTCCTTCGCTCGCGTTTCGTCGAGTTTGGTTTGCAACGCATAAATCAAGGTCGATGCCTGATCCGGGGTGAGCGTGCGAATCTGGTCGCCGTTGGTGATGGTTGCGCCGCAGATTTCGTTGACGCGAGCAATGATCTTCGAGTTGCCCAGCGACATTTTCAGCCCGCTGAGTAGTTCAGCAATCTGCTCCAGTTGCAGCGTCGTGGCGAGGTCATCTTCTTCGGCAGGCTGGGTTGTGCTGTGTTCGGTCAGTGCGCGACCGTTAACTACGGGTCGAACTTCGATCTCTGGCTCCTCGTCGTTCCGCAGTTCTTCGGCGGTATAAAGCCCGCTTAGCTCTTGCGGGAACGCTTTGCGAAGGGCCATCGACTCAGCACACTTGGCAAGCATATGTTCCGGCATGACCGACCAGAAATGATTGGCCGAGCCGTCTCGCTTCGTACCCACACAAGAGCGGTAGTACGCGATCCCCGCGAACGGTCGTGAGCAGCCCTTGCGGTAGACCATGACTTTGGCTGCGAATGGTAAATCTTGCGAGGTCCAAACGTCGAGCCACTTCCCATCGGCACCGCACCAATATGGTCCATCTTGGCCGTCGTATTCTCCGGTGCGTTCTGCGATCAGACGGAACCCATCGATCGAAACCTGAATCGCCATCGTTTCGCGTTTGGTTTCGGAATCCCAACGCTTTACTGCGTAGATTTGCTTGGCGAATGGATCAAGCCCGGTGCGTTTGCAGTGATGCAGGAATACATCAATTTCATCTTTCGTGCCGCCCTTGCAGACAAGGCGAGTAATTAAATCAACTTGGTCCTTGCTGTATTCGACGAGTTGCATTGAATCTCCATTTATTCGGGGTGAAAATGTGCTGGCGGGAAATTGGCCATACCCACCAGCACGAGCGTTCAGGGAATCAAAATCCTTCAGGACTCCTTTCTGCTACTGCTCTGAAACATGGTTACCCGAGTCGCCTTGACTCAGGGTCTTGCCACTTAGGACAAGTTCGCCTCGCATGATCTTGACCGATTCCGGGGCCGCAATTCCGATGCGAGCAAACCCAGGGTGACGGGGGTTCTGCTCCAGAATCGCAATCAGGATTCCGTCGCCCAACTCAATCTCGTCACCCACGGTCAAATTGAGAAACATCATGCGAAATCTCCTTACTGCACAAGGCAGGAATCAATCAGCACCAATGCCGTCGGGTCGTTAGCTTTCGCTTCTTGTTTGGCTACCACCGCGTCGGCATATTCATGGAAGTAGCCGATCACCTGATGGCACCTTCCTGGCTGGGTCGCGATCAGGTCCACGCGGTAGATCACCGTGACGGAATCGAAAAAGTCTTCAATCATTTCGCCGAGGTCGAGGGGGATGGGGTTGCTCATGATTACACTCCTTTATTGATGATTGACCGATTCATCGCTTCGGTGAGTCTGGTGATTTCTTTGGCACAGTGACAAGCCAGCTCATGCCATGCATCAAGAGGGCTCTCGTACAACTCACTAAAGCAAATAATTTCCAACCCTTTTTGATCTTCAAAGCATTGGCCTGCAGCCTGCATCCCGTCAGTGAACTCACACGACCAGTGGACTACATTGAGGTTTTCTCGATCGATCCGATAAAACACTTTGCTCATGCTTGCACTCCTTCGGTCACGTTCATGAATTCGGTTTCGCCGATCTGCCGTACCGCTACATCAATCCCGCTCCCGTCCTCGGCACGTCGGTACTCGACCGCGTACAGAGGATGCCGGGGCGTCGGTCCATCGAACCGGGACACCGATACCACCCCCGAGTCGTACCAGTCGTCTCCCGATCGTCGCAGAACGGTGGACAGTGTGGCAAGGACCACCCCGTCCGAGAGAATCGCACAACCCGCATCGGGGTCGTCCCACCACGACGAAAGCAGCGAGTCAAGGCAGGCATCCAAGTCGTAATGGACCGCACCCCGTTCGAAGCCGTCGCGAAAACTACGCACCAAGAAAAACACTGCTGATCCTCCGGTTTGGTTTGTTTCTGGTCAGACAATTACTCTCCGTAAAAATACCGTAATTCTTCCGTAAGTCAATAGGGCAAACCGTATTTTTTACGGTATAATACCACAATACTAACGACGTTTTGACGGATATACTTACGGTGGAAAACCGTTAGTATCACGGAGAGAAGCCGATGAATTACCTTTCCAGAGCAGCACTTGTGGCGAAGCAGCCGAACAAGGGCAAAGAGCGAGTTGAATTCACCGCTCCAGCCGATTGGGTCGAGCGTGTTCAGATTCAGGCCGAGCGCCTTGGCCTGTCTGTCAGCGCCTACATTCGTCTGGCGACGACAGAGAAACTCGAACGAGATGAAGCATCAGAGCCGAATAAAGGTTAACCGCCCATGATCTCGATCCCATGTCCCCATTGCAGCAGCGAAATCCGCGTCAGCGAAAATCGCATTGGCCAGACCGTGCCTTGCCCGTGGTGCAAAGAATCGGTACTGATCGCCAAACCAACACCACCCGCACCGCCCCGGCCACCGAAGCACCAATCTCAGCCACCCGTCACGCCGCCGCCGATGCCGAAAGAGCCTGTTGTTCCGCCGCCTGTGCCCCCGGCTCCTTCGCAGTTCTCCTACATGACCGCCACCAATCTGGTGGGCTTTTTTCTCATGTGTATCAGCGGGCTGATTACGCTTGTCTTGTCTCTGACCAGTTCCGGGCGAGCCTGGGACACCCTCGCTGAATCCATTGCCAACGCCGCCAGCCATCAGAAAATGATTAACCTCTTCGGCATTGCCACTCTCGTCGGCGCGATCCTGTTCATCTCGACCCCTGCTGACCGACGACGCTAGACCCCCATCGCTGCCAACCGCTTTCGACTCGCTTCCAACCGTTCGCGACGATCCCCCTGCACTCTGCCGCGACGGAGTTCATTCGGGCTGCCCTCAGCAAGCGTCGCCGCCTTGCAATCCGCCGCGAACTGATCCAGGTCATCAGGCGTTACCGACCAGCTTTTGCCGTACTTGGTCGCGTGCAATTTGATCCCCAAATACCCCTCGGTAATCCAGCGGTACACCGTGCCGTAATGCACGCCCGACCGCTCTGCCACCTGGGCCAGACTCATCGATTTCATTGATCTTTGCCCCCCGCGAAATGCTGCCGTTTGGCCTTGGGGAAATTGTTGCAAAAGGCTTGTTGCAAATCCGCTGCATCCACGCGACAAATGCGCTGCATTTACGCTGCAAAATGCAACAACTTTGCAACAAACTCTGACCAAAACCAGGGTAATTGCAAACCATTGCAGAACATGAACTTACAAAGGTGCGATACGATAACAACCATCAGACAGCGTGAAGAGTTCGAATTCTTCCGGCAATCCAAGCGTTTCGTTGAGGCGTTTTTTCAGTCGGCTGATTGCAGAACGAAGTGAAGAGTCTTCTACCGGGTAGCCGTCCCATACCTTTTTTCGCAGTTCCGCCAGGGTGATTCCCTGCGAAGATTCCACGATAGATCGAAGGATTTGCCAGTCACGACCACCAAGACGGTAGATCGTTCCATTCAGCGAAAACTCACCGGGTCGAAACCCCCAGCCATCGACCGGGGGCCACTTCTCCTGCTCCGGTGTGTGCTGATCCAGGTCGGGCAATGGTCCGACCGGAAGAACATAACTGGCCGTGCTGCCGTCGTCGTAATGGATCACCACTTTGCGCGGCATCCGGCCCGAGGTACGCGCCGAATGGATGCGCAGGGCATCGTATAAGAGTTCGTTGATAGGTTTATCGCGGTGTGGCACGATAGAGACCCAGCGATAGGAAGTGAGGTTAAGGCAGGGTGAAGCGATGCACTATCCTAGTGCGACGATCCACGCCGCACAAGAACCGCTGAAACGTGCAAGTCAGGATATGGGGCAATCATGGGCTGATCCTCAAGAGGTGAGGATACTGTACACCCGTATAGTTCAACGGTCAACCGGATTCTCTGGCAATTCTTCTTCGAATCGATTCGCTATCGGTATAGTTCCGTCTCGCTACCTCTTCCGTATCGCCAATCGCTTCGGCGGCATCGGTGAAACTGCCAGAATGATTCAGCACTTCAGTTGCGCGCGAATGCCGCAAGCGGTGCGGGTTCCAAACGGGAATACCTGCCTTCTCGCAGGCCGCTTTGATTTTGCGACCGTACCACAGCCGGGAAACGGGATTGCTTTTCCCTGGCAGATGGAAAAGAAACTCGTCCGGTGCTTTCCCTTCGAGCAACGGCAGAAGGATTTCTCGAGATCGGGGGCCGAGGTAGTATTCTTGATCCTGCTCCAGATGGTCCAGCTTGTTCCAATCGGGGTGAACGGTATACCGCCACTCTTCACCACAATTCCGGTCGATGTCGGCAGGGCGCATCACACAGATTTCGATCGGTCGCAGGCCGATCACCCGTTGCAGTCGGATCATGGTTTCCAGCATCGCCCGGACGGGTTCGCGTTTATCCAGGTGCGGGAAAATCGCGGTCACCTGCTCATCGGGAACGGGCTTTCGTTTTTGGGTCTTTACCCCAATGCCAGCACCGCGGCGAATCTTCCGAGCCGCTCGCAGACGATCCCATTGTTCACCCCGGACATGTCCCCGCTCCGCACCGAAGCGAATCATCTGCAAGACTCGGTTGGCATAGTCGCGGATCGTTTTGCGAGCATAACCCTTCTCGGCCATGTGACGTTGAAACTGCCGGAATTGATCGACTCCGAAGTCCGGAATATCACGATCCCCGTACAGCGAAAGCAGGATTCGTACTGTAGCCTTTTGGGCATGGACCTCAGAGGATTTCTCACCGCGCTTGGTGTACTCCCGCTCGACGAATTCCAGGTACAGTTCAGCCAGTTCGCTGAGCAGCAGCACATTGAAGCCCATCGTCGAGAGGGGGCCAATCGAAAACCAGTCGCGGCAGAACGCCGCGTAGGCCCGGCGCGTACTGTCCTCGCCCCAAACGCCGAAGAACTTTTCGACCCGCCTCCCCTTGTACGTGGTGCATACCCGCGCCTGACCGCTGGCCCGGTGTAATTTCAGTTGGGGCGGTTCGGTCAGTTTTTCCGCACCGCGACGACGGAATTTCTTTTCCGGTGGGGTTCCCAAAGCAAGTTCCACCGACCAACCCAGCTTCAGACGGCTCACGATGGTTGAAAGCGGAATATCGAGACTTTCGGACCATTCCGAAAGGGATCGCGTCTCACCCTGATAGGTGAGGTTTCTGGGCTTAGCGGGCATATCGACTCTCCATGTGGGGCAGGATTAGAGTAGCCACACCACTCGGAAAATCGATCTCAGCAGCGAACCGCGAAGCAACGACCTAACGGAGACTCCGTTTTTTCTCGTCTGGCATGAACTGCCAGGGAAATGAAAAAACCCCAGGAATTCCTGGGGTTTCATGCGTCGGGCTGACAGGATTTGAACCTGCGACCTCTTGGTCCCGAACGGCAATTTTTGATCTAGGCGTCTTGACTTAAACCTATATCTACCATGACTTTGCGTCGTCCTTTACTTCGCCCGATTTTTAGCGTTCTTTCGCGTTTCTACCCACTCGTTTCAGGAGTTACGTCAACAATTAACGGAGGCTCCGTTGACTCTCTTGCGAGAAAACTCGGTAGCCTGATTCGACCCGTGCGGCGTATTCTTCGATTCGAAGATCGCTGCCGGGTTGGCTTTTGATCGGCTGCGGTGCCTCGGGGGGTTCTTCATATTCTTCGCGGAACATCGCAAGCAGAATCAGGCCGTAGGTGTGCAGGTCGAGCTTGATCTTGCCTGACTCGATCATCTCATCAAGCCGCGCGGCGGTCATGCGTCGCCAGATCGAGTAGCGACGTTCTTTGGACTTGCACGCGAATCGTCTTTTCGGTCGTTTGGGTTTGCGTGGAGGCATATCAATCGGCTCGAAGCCGACGACATCGGAGAAAAGTGTACGTTCCTGCATCGTTGCACCC
>JACCDR011327000.1_pt1 | contig 13420 bp, 5 predicted proteins | sample 7446431 | NCBI WGS metagenome assembly JACCDR01 (sample SAMN15323443, study PRJNA562643) | freshwater metagenome | isolation source: river surface water | place: USA:Blue River Watershed | collected 2017-08-17
CGCGATGAGACAAGTCCCCACGCGAGCGCAAGACTCATCTTAGAGGTCTTACCATTTCCTTCGACGTCGAGCTCTAGCGAATCTCGGTTCTCACTATAAGCATCGAGGTCACCGGAAGCCAGATACTCCTTGAAGTATTTTGTCGCTTCTGCCTCTGAGGTGTACCAGGTGGTTAGTTGCGGCAGGGCCGTAAGCTCATCTAGATTAATGGTAAGCTTCCCTACTTTGAGAATACGAGACTTAGAGAAACGAGACCAAATACTGTCGGTATCGCATGACATCTGTGCTGGCAATCCTTTCACAATATCTGCAGCTGATGGCAAACCAGCAAGGTCGGGCGCTTTTACTCTGTGTGCAGCGATAAACTTGACCCAAACCGACTTCTTGAACGGTGTGAAGACACTGTAGAGCTTTCCTTCCTTAGAGCACGTATCTTTGGGGACCGAGAGGGCATCTTCGAATACCGAAACAGTGACACCAGCCGCTTCAAGCTTAGCAACCTGCGTATAGAAATCTTGATAGACATCATCATTAACAAATATCTGCAGCTGATACTGCTGTGAGAGTTGAATGATGTAGTCAGCCGCCTTGCCAGCTACAAGCGCAAAATCTGTGAACTCAGCCGCAAACTTTGGGAGTGCCTGCGCTACAAAGAAACGGCTCGGGTATCCAAACTGGTACTCTGGCGTACCAGCGAGCATGTAGTCTTCTAAAATGAAGAGTGGTAAGAACGGAACCTGTACATCCCGACTCGCCGCGACAGCCGCAAAGAGAGCTGGGTTGTCCGTCAACCTGAGGTCACGCCGCGCCCAATAGATAATGAGGGGTTGTTTCATGCTTGTTACTATACCTGATTTAGAATAAGTCTTCATTATGAGCGAAGGGATTCGGTCACTCTCGTGGCTATATTTTCGTAAACTCAAATCTAGCTCACTCGCTCAACCCCCACTCGCGGCGGCCCAGAGGGTCCCTGCCGCTTCGGTTCGAATCCCTTCGCTCGCGCAGTCATAATAACAAAAGCAGTCCTTTCGGACTGCTTTTGTATGACTGCGCGAGCGAAGGGATTCGAACCCTCGGCCTCTTCCGTGACAGGGAAGCGCTCTAACCAGCTGAGCTACGCCCGCAGTGGCAAGAGTATATACACTTTAACAAAAAAGGGCAACATCTTGCGTTGTGTCGACGGGAGGGAACGTCCTGACGGTCACTAATTCGCTTACGCTCATAAGTGCCGCGGGACATGGCTCGCTTGCCTCCGGCAAAGCTCCGCCAATCGTTCCCTCACGCAAGTAAAACAAATTACTTACTCCGTCTCCACAGAAAAAGCCTAACGGCATTTCCTTGTGTCGACGGGAGGGAACGATCCTCCGACCTTAGCTTTATGAGTGCTACGCTCTAACCAACTGAGCTACGTCGACAAATGAGAAACTGTGCGAAAGCTTGTTTTCGCATACGTTTCGAACGCAGTCGACGGAAGCTCTGCTTACGTCGACAGTGGCAAAAAGATACTATATTTTACCCCAATAATCAATTGAGTTTTGAGAGTATCGCCTCGGCTTTCGTAATATCTTCTGGGTACCCAATTGGTATCCAAAGACTCTGCTCCACCACTGCTATCGGAAAATCCTTAGCATATTGCTCAATAACATTGGTGAGATAGTACTCACCTTTTGTCTCAACCGCATACGGATCATACTTAAAGATATTGTCATCAAGTACCATCACACCTGTCGAAGCAAGATTTGATGGTGGATGCTCAGGTTTTTCAATTATTTCAGCTAGTGTGCCGTCTGGGTGACGTACCACGATACCAAACTTCTCAGGACTGTCAGTAGTGTACGTTAGCATCGAGCGTGAGTATGAAGTCGCTCGGGCTATATCATTGCGACCATGCAAGTCATCAGCGAACATAAAAAGGAAACGTCCCTTAAGCAGATCCTTGCAAAGCCAGAGAGCGTGGGCAGTGCCCTTCTGTTCAGTCTGTGTGATATACGTCACTTTCTTGCCATGGAATTCAGACCCACAGTGCTCCTTGATCTTGTCTTCAAGGTACCCGGTCACAATAATAAGCTCATCGACAGCACTCGGCAGCGCTTCAACGATATGGTCGAGTAATGTCTTCCCTGCCACCTTCACAAGTGGCTTCGGGATAGTATCAGTAAGTGGTCGGAGCCGGGTACCCTTACCAGCGGCCAAGATAACGCATTGCATAATGGCTGAACTATACAAGATTAAGAGACCAGTCTCAACCACCCTCTGCACACGCCTCACAAATACACAAAAGCACCCTTAACGGGTGCTTTTGTGTATTTGTTGCAGAGATAGGAAGCAATTGGAATCAGATCATACTTGAGCTAGAAAATTGGACCTAAATTCTAGTACTAAATCTTATTTGGAAGGGGTAGGTATGGGGGAAAAATTTTATCGATCTACGTGATACACACCTGAGACTAGAGTTGGAGGACAAATAGAAGTCGCTGGGCTTGAATTAATTTTCATGGAACAACTTCTTACAAATAGAATCAAGAGACCAAAAGGACCGATCCGCCGATCGGTCCAGATTAGCAGGAAAGAATTAAATTTTTAGTCAAAACTAGAAAAAGAATGATACCACTCCAAACGCTATGAGAACGATTCCTATAATTAGACTTTCACGACGAACTCCTTTTTCACCAATATGTTTAACGTGTTCTCTTTGGAATTTTGTGAAGAAGCTATCCTTAGTGCCCGTCTGAGTATCGATCATTTTTTTGTCCCAGGAAGACCTTGTGGCCAACACAATTACTCCAAGCAATATAGCGAATAGGCTAGAAAAGATATCAAACATACTATTCGTCATTAGGTTTTCTATAAGTGTGTTCATCCTGGTTTTGTGAATTAATAGAATTGCTGTCCCTTAAGTTTATAAGGGCAACCACTGCCCGTGCAGCCCTTAATTATATTTTCAAGTGTACTTCCCTGAAGTCGTACGTAAGCAAGTTTGAGTTGCTGAAACACCAATCGACTACTCTAGCGCTTCACGAATCTTCATCAGATCTAAGCTCAGCTATTCCCTTGTTAGCCAATTTAGCATATGTCATTTTGTCTTGTCTCGTCTCATAGCAGCTAAGTGTTCATGATAGCTGGCAAACTTCTTCTTTTGAAAGAAATTGTGGTAACCAGATACACAGAATCGTGTCTCGTGATAATTCCATAAAGAAATTTTATTTTGTTAAAATTTGGTAAAGAAAAGTAACACCTAAGATTAACAAAATTCCACCAAAAGACATCAGATATGATGCTCCTACTATAGTTACTCGATTCAAGACTGAGGTTTTAAACGCCTCACTATTTTGTCTTTTAAGGTGAATATAAATACCTAAACCAGCTACTGCTGAACCAAATATTGTCATCACGATTAGAGCAAATATTGTCATATTAAATTTAATTATTCCTATCTTGTTCCTGTCTACGAGGATTCTCAGGAATTGCTTGATCGGCAACAGAATAAGTGAAGTCTGTTAGTTCCATTGTAGCACCAATATTTTGTCCTATCACTCCAAAGCTATTACTGATTATACCAGGAACAAAACTTGTTCCCACATCCCATGTAAGAGACCCTACATCACTCGCATTCATTCCATTTGCATCTATACCACCAACGGCGTCAAATACACTAGGGATAGTATCTGTCAACTGGTCTTGAGCAAGATATCCATAAACTGATGCTCCAGCCAATCTAGTCAGTGCAGTAGTCAAACCAATACCTTCGGCCAAAACTCCTCCTGTAACAGCAACTCCCGCTGCAGCAGCTGATTGGAGCGCAGGAATTGAAGCTGCGGCAACAATGGCACCCGCGGTTTTAGGGTTACTTACAGCATAATCCCAAGCCTTGCTATTGTCGGTCATGTACTTGGTCGCTTGTCCAACTTCAATTTGGAAATCAGTAAATGATTGTTGGCCGGTAGCAAACTCTTTAAACCACTCACCATTTTTATCAACAAACAGAATCGGGTTATTCCTAGAATAGCTATAGGTGTTATGACCTTGTGGGTCTCTTAGGTAATTCTCGTAACTTTCTTCTGTCATCAGGTTTTGAGTGCTTGCATTTCCAAGTGCCAGAGACACCGGGTCTTGAGAAGCAAATCTACCAGTCTGCCCGTCATAATACCTTGCACCCATATAGCTCAGATCTGTCTCATCATCGTATTCATGCCCAGTAAACCTTCGACTCTGATCAATCTGCCCATATTGCTCATCTACTCGCATAGCACCAAATGGATAGTAGGACAACTCTTGACTCAGATATCCATCAGCCGTTGAGACCGCTGCAGTGCCTCCAAGGTGGTCAAGATGGTTGTAGTAGACCTTTGGAGCAGGTGTATCGCTCTTCACCGTAGCTATAAGCTCATCTCCTGCATAGATATGCTTGGTGGTTGAAGTCCCAGTTTGCTCGTAGAATGAGAATGGATACTTAGTAGTTACTCCTCCACTTGTCTTAGTTGTTCTCTGTCCATCAGCATCATAGGTATAGGTGGTAGTGGCCACTCCTCCTCCCCGGCTTTCTGTGAGTCGGTTCTGGTAGTTCCAGATGTTTATGTGTCCAGTACTCGTGGTTGCTAGGTTGCCATTCTGATCATAGGTGTACGAGATACCGTTGATGACTGTCGCAGCGTGAGGGTTGGCGTAGTTCGCAGCACCGCTCGTACCAACAAACTTGATGTCGTCGAAGTAGACAGTAGCCGTAACGGACGATTCGATGCCAAGGGTTGTGACGCCACTATATACCTCCATATCGAGATGTGTCAGCGGTATAGAGACGGTATGCCAAGTAGAGGTAGCGAAGTCACCGACGATATAGTCTTCGATACTCACTGCTTGAATTAGATTCTCATTAGCATCCATAAAATAGAGGTAGAGGTCAGTATTGGTAGAAGTGCCAACATTAACCTTGAGATCGAGTGAGGTGTAGGACGAAGCATTGAGACTGTTTACGTGGAGACCAAGACCAGCCCAAGCACTCGCATACGTAGCTCGTAGTGAGTAGGTACCGTTGGCAACAGGACTGGCGTTGCTTGGATTGAGGGTGGTTGACCATGACCAATCTGACCAACCCGAAGCTATCGTATCGGTATATATCGGGAGTGTTATATCGCTACTGGCATTCCCATCATACTCGTACGCACCAATATCAGACTTCGTAATAAGATTGCCGATGGCGTTGTATGTGTATGTTTGTACATAGGGTGTCGTCGAAGCCTTGGTAGTAGAGGCACGAGTTAATCGATAGAGATCATCGTATTGATACGAAGTGGTAGCCGCTGTCTTGGTTTGCGAAGCATCAACAACCGTCGTGATGTTACCCACAGCATCATACGTGTACTTAAGGTCCTGTACCTTGGCAACAAATGGCTCCGTCCCCGCAGGGGCTGGTTCGCCAATGAAGACTGTATCGATGGTTATGTTGTCGTAGTACGTGGTTGAGATACCGCTCTCTGGTGAGTAGGTCATACCGATGCGGATGTCATCAACGTTATCCGTACCGGTATTCATTGTACCGCTGCCATTGTAGGTAGGTGAACCCGCGTTCGTGTTGTTGTGCCAGATGTCGACATCACCAGTTGAAGCTCCCTTCTTGAAGCGAAGTTCGATGGTGTTAACAGCTCCTTCGGTAAGAGTGATGCCGGTATCGGTCCAAGAGAGTGTATCTCCGGCCATAGTGAGGCGTGGAGTGCCCCAATCTTCGATAGCGAGCCAGAAGATATTGCTATTACTCGAGTCTTCTAGATTAAGAACACTGAAGTAACCTGATGGACCCCAGGCCATGTTGCTTGGAACAAAGATTTTGAATTGTACCCACACTTCATCCTCGTTGTGGTTAATGCTTTCGACGGAGCCTTCTCCTTCCCCGGTCACTACTTCCTTGAGACTATCAGCGCCTGCGACCTTACTTGTGGCATCAAGCGACTGTGTCACACTACCCCAGGTGACAACATTGCTGAATGAGCACGGTAGCGAAGAACAGTTTTCAAAATCTTCGACACCAAAGAGGAAGGCGTAGACAGATTCTGGGAGAATGAAAGATATCACCTCATCTACCACCTTCTTGAGTGCGCCTTGAATTTTTTCTTTTGCACTTGGCTTCACCTCAACACCCTTCGCTTCAACGTAGCCTTTCTCTACAAGGTAGCCCTCGAATTGATCAAGCGCATAGTCAGCTGCAACAACAGCTTCTTGCGGAGCATCTTTAGCTTCACGAATACCAGCCGCTCTCTCCTTGAGGAACTTCTGCCATAGCTGAGCATCACGGGCGCTCTTGATTAATTTATCTGTATCTCGCTTCTTTGGCTTTAATTCTTCAACTAAGACAGGAAGCATGTCTGTACTACTCGCTAATTCAGGCACTGTTTCTATAGGCATTATAAGTTCGGCTGTAGTCGACGAAGCTGTGTCTTCAGCGTATGCCATAGTATTGGTTGCGGTAGTTCCGGTTGCGACTGAGAACTCGTCAATAATCACAGGTATGTCACTCTCTGTAGGTAGTAGTACTGTAGGGTCAGAAGGGTCCTCTACAAGAATTGTTTCTTCTAGCGGAGCAGTTACTAGTGATTCATCGGATACATCTTCACTAAGAGTGACTTCTGGTTGAATTTCTTCAATAAGAATTTCACTAAGAAGTCCGATTTCCTGGTCTGGTGTTGTCTCAAGAGTGGCTTCCTCAAATTGTAGTTCGAGAGTGAGCGCTTCTTCAAGTAGCGCTAACTCAGCACCAGGACCACCTGTTCCATATGATGATGTAGCCATAGTTAGGATGCTCGATAGACGGTAGAGGGCGTTAGCATCGTATATCTTGGTGGTCGAGGCACCATTGCCGAGTAGCTGGTATGTAATCATCCCATGCGGGCCATAGTTTAGGTTAGTGATGATATTTTTCCAGGCCCCACCACTTTCCTTCTGGTGCACCAATTCCAACTTACCTGCTTTGTTGTATTGGTAGGTGACCTCAGAGTTGTCTGGGTATACAACTCTAATCTGATTGCCTTGGCGGTCATACTCGTACCGTGATGTGTATGTAGAGGTGCCGATTGCCCTTGTAGCGGTTGCTACCTGTCCGAGACGGTTATACGCGTAGGTAGTCGTACCACTACTATTAAGTGAGCTACAGAGTCGACCGACTCCCTTAGTACACGAGTCATAGGTAAACGTCACTTCTGTTCCAGCTTGTCCAGTATAGTTTTCAGTAAGAGGTCGATTTAACGAGTCGTAGGTACGTCCAATTACCTGACCTTTCGGATTGGTTGTGGTTGATACGTTGCTTGCTAGGTCATATGTGAAGGTCCAGGTGCCGAATGTGGTATCTCCTGCTGCATGTAGATCTTCTAAAGTGAGGCGTCGCCCAAGAGCGTCATAGGTAATGTTTCTGACGTTTCCGAGAGCATCGGTAATCTTGGTAAGGCTGTCATTACCATTCCAGTCATACGTGGTGGTGTAGGTACTTGTTCCGAGATGTTCCTTAACTTGCGTAAGGCGCCCATATGCATCATAAATGTAATCTTTTTCGTTATTGAGGGCGTCAGTCACAGTATGAGTCCACTGGTCATAGTTTGTTGCCGTATCACCGACCGCAGAGGTTACAAGAGTGACACGATCGAGAGGGTCGTAGGCGTAGGTTGTATATAGGTTAGTCACAGAGGTCGAGGCGGTACTTGAAGCACCAGTACTTTCGTACGGTAGGGATTCTTTTGCCAATAGACCGCTGGCGCCGTAATAGTAGTCTTTAACACTGAACTTGTTCGAGTCCTCCATTTCAATTCGTTGCTGGACTGTTCGTCCAAATCCATCAAGGTAATTGTATTCCGTGGTTGAAGTGGCTGAGTTTAGATAGTTAACTTTCTTTACATTCACATTACCAAGTGTGTCAGTGTATACATACTCAGATTTGGTCACGAGAGCTCCACTTTGTGGATCGGGTATACGTTCGAGAAGTGGGCGGTCAAGACCGTCGAATACAGTAACGTACATTTCCCCATTTGGGTCTGTGGTAGTAGCCACTTTGCCTGATGAGTAGTCGTACTGGTAGCGGGTAGATTGCGATAGTGGATTGGTCGTAGTGGCCGGATACAGATTATACGTGTCATAGATATGGGTAGTAGTTTTTCCGCGAGGATTTGTCTCTGTAGTGACAAGTCCAAGTGAATTGTATGAGCGAGTCGATGATGCATAGAGACTTCCTGATATCCAACTCTCTTCCTTGGTTCTGTTACCTTTTGTAACAGTACCAAGTGATTGAGAATCGTAATAATAGCGTGATTCACGAATCTTAGTACCATTTTGATCCTTCACTACCTCAGCGGATGGAAGACCTACAATGTAAGCTGTAGTGTTGGTTGCGTAACTATACTGAGTGATGCGCTTGTCTGTGCCGATATCGGTAAAGGTGCCGTCTGAGTTACCTGAAACTTCACCGTACTCAGTTACAACGCCAGGATTACCATATATCGTGTACGTGAATTCAGTACCAGTATCTTTTGAGTCGCCGTCACCGTCGTACTGCTTAACCAGTTGACGTGATGCGTACGCATAACCTGTGTTTGTTGCTGATGTCTGTGTGTCCCATTTAGTTAACGTCTTCTTGTAGACATCATTACTCAAATCTGAAATATCAACCCGGTACGGTAGACCAATTTTTAAGTACGAATCAGATGACTCGTCAACACTATTTCCATTACCTTGGTGGTAAAACGTAGTTATCTTATCAAGATCACCGGTTTGTGTAACAGATTCAAAACCAGCAAATTTACGATCCCTGATACTTGTAGAAGCATATGATAAGTAACCGCGACTGTAATCATATGTTTTAGACCAACTACTTCCATCACCAGGTTTAAATCTGGTTTCTGAAACTACCACAATGTTGTTGGAGGAAGTCCCGACAGAACCATAGGATCCCTGCACTTTATCTAGATAACCATCGTACTTTATTGCTATTTCTCCGTTAGTTTCAGTCTTTATGTTCGTGAGTAAGTCTGGGATTTTAGCATTATTAATGATCACGCTCCCTCCCGATGACTGGGTTGGAAATGATTCTACATAATTCATATTCCATCCATCTGCAATAGTATCGCCGTCAAAGTCTATAATTCCAACTCCTGTATTGTATTTTCTGTAGTCATATGTGAGGAAGAAAGGTAACTCATAATAAATTTCGTCCCAACCACGCCCATTGTTCGAGTAAAATTCATAGAATTCACCATTGTGAGATTGAGCTCGTATAATTTCAGGAAGACCATCGCCATTTACATCGAATACATCATACCCTTGTGTTACAGAACCTCCTCCTGGCTCAACAAAATTAATCGGAAGAGCATATATGGATGACGTAGACCAGCCACTACCAGTATTTATGTAGACGCTTTTTTCATCCTGTTCAGGGTTATATTGTGTTGCTGAGGCATCAAATCCTCTCAAGATATCTATGAGACCGTCACCATTAACGTCAGCCAGTCTGGTTCCAGCATCATCAAAACCTCGGTAACCAGAAACGTTGCTTGCCTTCATTCCTAGAGGAGCTGGGAAGACCATAGTGGATGTTGCCCAGAATGTTCCCGTATTCAAAAGAATTATTGATGAAGTATTAAGAGAAGGATGATTATAGTCGTATGTATAAAAGGCGGAGGACACAACATCTGGTAACCCGTCACCATTTACATCAACAACAGCTGTAGCGTTATTGTGTGGTCGGCTTTTATCTTCATGCCAGCTTGCTAGTATGGGAGGATTCCAAGAAGTATCTTTTACGAAACCACTCCCAGTATTGATGTACACACCAGATTGTGGCAAAGGGACAAGGCTCGGTACATCACACCAGGTACCGAGTTTAATACAGCCATATCCAACAGTGATGTCAGACCTACCGTCGCCATTTACGTCGATAAGTCGTGTGCCAAGGTCAAAGGTGCCGCTTGTATTTGAGAAAACCTCATCTTGCCAATAAGCAAACGGTACTTGTATATCGTCCCATCCCCAGGGAACATTAATATCCCAGGTGCCGTCCCCTTTGTTTATATGAACACGTTTTATAGTTGTGTGATAGCCGTCACCTTCTTTTTGATAATAGCGCACAATGTCAGTTAGGCCGTCACCGTTTAGATCTCCAAAACGAACCCCTAAATCTTGCTTACCCATTGGTTCTGGAAAACTAGCACTGGTGGGCTCGGACCACGCAGGAAGCTGGTCACCATCATAGCTAAAAACAACCTCGGGGAGTGTCGTAGTGCTTGAATGCGTATAGCCAATCTCAGTCACTCCAGCCAATAGAGTTCGCCGGTCGTTAGTACCTGATTGGTATCTAAGATTGAAGGCTCGAGATAGCTGATCATTAACAAATACACTGACCGCATTTACTACATAGCTTCGCTCAGATTTGAATCCTGTCTGAAAAGACGTGCTGGTCGCCGTTGTGCTGGTTGAGAATTTAACTTTATAAAGGCCGCTTGAACTTGATGTGTTTGTATAGTTAATTTGCAAGGGATAAATTACTCCAAGATGTTTCGAGTATGTATAAACTGTGATATTTCCATTTGTATCCTCAACTTTGTCGAGCATCCACTTATAAATTCTTGTGTTGTTAGTCGGATCGTCCTGACGGCTCGATGATGTGGATCCAAACGTGTATTTGGTCCCATTTTTATCCGTAGCTACCCAAACATTATTTGAAAAGTCGTATTGAATGAAATCACCCTTCTCTATCTTGGCTGAGAATTTTGTACTAGTCCCTATCTGTGCCAATTCGCCAGAAATCGACGACATGAAATATGAACTTGTCGTACTATATAGGGCATTTACGCCTAACTTATTTGTTCGCTCAATATACGGGATTGATATTCCCCAACCATAGCCCAAAGGACTCATGTCAGTAAGGAACTGACTATTATATTCGAGTTTCACAATGGGTTGATAGAAACCACGAGCTGGTGGGACAGTAATTTCAAATGAATAATCAAGCGCACCAGTATTTGATTGAACTCTTATGTTATTGAGTGTATTGGCTCCAGCTGTGGCAGTCTGGGTCACCTCACCTTCATCGTTAATGGATGCCTGTGCTGCTGCCATTGAGGTAAAGCTTTCTTCTTGCGGTATTGAAATATCTTCTTCGATCAAAGGAATTGCTACAGCTGTCTCTGTTGATTCAGATTCACTTACCTGAACAACGTTTGAATCGCTAGGATTCTCAATCTCAGCTACTTCGGCGATTAGTGCTTTGCCCGGAAGAGCTAAAATAAAAAGCGCAAGAACTAAACTTGCGCTTTTACTAAGTAGACGAATCGCCTTCGGTTCCCCAAGATAAGTTTTAGATGCCATGCAACATGCTATTAGTTAATAGTTGATTTTATAAATTATACATGTGGTGCTGAGTACCGCAAATAAGTCTAGTGATAAGACGGGATCTTTCTCCAAATTTGTAAGGAAAAATAGAAAGAAATTGGAAATAACTGCTAAAAAATATTAAAGATTTGAGTGGGTAGATATACCCAGGTAATTATTTGTTTTTAAGTTTTTTCGTGGCTTCGTTTATAGATTTTTCCTTTACACTCTTAAGATCAGAAAGAATTCTTTTTATTTGATAGTCAATCCTCCAATTAGTTTGCTGAATGACACTAACAAGCATAAATACTATTGCCAGGCCTTCCTCTTCATTATGGAAGGCATACCAAGCTAGCCATATAAATCCGAAAAAAAGTATAGCTGACAACAAAACTCTTAATGACCCCCACACGATAATATATAAACGTAATCTGGATTCGATTTCGGATGCTAGTAAAACAATAGCCTGAGTATTGTCGTTAATTCGACTCTGTGATTCCTTGTCGGCTCGTTCTTTAGCTTTACGAACCTCTTCATCTTTTGCTGCTATGGTCTTTTGGAATACTCTCCTTAGCTCAAGTTTTATTTCATTATCATCAACCTCTTGTCCGTTAAGGCGCATCTGCTTCAATTTTTTTGTAAAAACTAGAATTTCCTGAGGGGTAAGTTCCTTTACTCTCTCTTCTATTTCTACCAAATAATTCCAATCTTGGATTTCAAAAAAGTCACTATTGGTCGAAAATAATTCGGACTCTAACAACGTGCTTAATAACTCTGCAAAGAGCTCAGGTCTGTACTTAGAACCAGAACCATAAACAGCAAGAATATGGATTAGAGTTTCCATTGACAGCCAAATACCTCTACCATATTTTGCACCAAAACCTTGCATGGTTCTGTCACGAGTAATAATCCATACCCGACCATCTTCTCCGGCACGATCTCTGTGATACTCTGCAACCCGATTCAAAGCAGCGTCGTGTTCAGTTGCTAAGTCAGATTTTTCCCAGAGGTGTTTAGTTCTCCATTCATATCTAATTTTGCTTTTTAATGCAAGGTCTGAAATCGCTTTATCAATTTGAATTTGAGAGTCCGGATATTCTTCTAATTCGATTTTTATACCGCAGAGTTGTTTTGGAGGCTCTGAGATTTCAGTAAAGAAGGTCTCGAAGTCTTCTTTCTTTTGGCACATTCTACCGACTGCAGTTCGTACAAATTCGTCCGTCGACATTTCAAGTAAATCCGCACTAATTCCGTTACCTAGAGCTTTTATCGTGGATTCCTTATTCCGTCTGACAACTCTTTTATATTCTTCTCTGGTAGGTGCAATAATCTTTAAGGTCACACCCATCTCTTTCAGCACTTCTCCTAATTGAACTAACGACGGTGATGATTTGTGGCTCTCTAAAACTATTAGAAAAAGCACATTAGTATCAAGAAAGAAGGTTGCGTTTTGAAATTCGTCAGAAAGTAATGGGTCTGCACTAAAAGCAGACGCTATGTATTTTGTAGATATAGCTGCTTCCATCATTGCCCATTTTAGGGAAGTACTCTCAGGGCTCTGGTGATCTTTGATGAAAGCTTCGTATCCTTCTACCAAAAAATCAACATCTTTTTCCAGCCCGTGTCGTCTTGATGTCGTGTTAATTATTTGGCGTATTGATTCTATTCCAGATTTTCTAGTACCACCATTGGTATCAACTAATGAGGTGACCCACAGAGCACCCATGGAACTAAACAGAACTGTTGACGTGTCTAGAAACCAACTCCTACGTTCATCCAAGGTAAACTTTTCTAAAGGGAAAAATTTATCTATTGTCTTATCAATATTATTCTGGGCTTCCGTCTTTTTGTACTTGATGTTACTAGCCTCTGAGTCGGTAAGGCAATACTGACCCCCTTCGTTATGTATATAACCACGAGTGGTTAATAGTGTGAGTGCCTCAAGTAAAAAACTAGGTTCAATACCTTTAACTCCAAGCCTTTTTCGAAGCGAAGAGTCAATCTGATTGAAATCTTGACACAGTTTACCTCCATTATGGATTACTCTGACAACCTCTACGGCGAGGGCTCTGACTTTTAG
>JACCDR012323218.1_pt1 | contig 13416 bp, 9 predicted proteins | sample 7446431 | NCBI WGS metagenome assembly JACCDR01 (sample SAMN15323443, study PRJNA562643) | freshwater metagenome | isolation source: river surface water | place: USA:Blue River Watershed | collected 2017-08-17
CGGTCATGTTCAGCACGATGAAGATCAGCGCGAACACGAACACCAGCATCTGCACCGTGGGCAGGTCGGCGGCCAGCACCGACTGCAGCGCCAGCCGGCCCAGGCCGTTGATGGCGAACACGCTCTCCGTCACCACCGAGCCGCCGAGCTTGTTGCCCAGCTGCACCGCCAGCACCGCCACCACCGGCAGCACGGCGTTGCGCAGCGCGTGGCGCAGCATCACCGCCAGCGGCGGCACGCCTTTGGCGCGTGCGGTGCGCACGTAGTCGGAGGCCATGGCCTCCAGCAGCCCGGTGCGCGTGAGGCGCATCACCGCCGGCACCGACACGAGGCCCAGCACCACGGCCGGCATCACGTAGTGCTGCCACGTGGTGTCGCCCGACACTGGCAGCCAGACCAGCTGCAGCGCGAACACCACGATGAGCACGAGGCCCAGCCAGAAGGTGGGCAGCGCCTGCGCCGCCACCGCGAAGCCCAGCGCCAGGCGGTCGACCCAGCTGTTGGGCCGCAGCGCCGCGGCCACGCCCAGCGGCAGGGCCACCAGCACCGTGACACCCACCGCGGCCAGCGACAGCAGCACCGTGGGGGCCACGTGCGCGCCGATGAGCTCGGCCACCGGTTGCTTCCAGTACCAGCTGGTGCCGAGGTCGCCTTGCAGCACGTCGCCGAGCCAGCTGCCGTACTGCGCGGCCAGGGGCCGGTCCAGGCCCAGCTCGGCGCGCACCTCGGCCACGCGCTCGGCGCTGGCGTCGGCGCCGGCGATCGCCGAGGCCGGGTCGGTGGCGCGGAACAGCAGCACGAAGGTGACGATGGACAGCGTCAGCGTCACCGCCAGCGCGGTGGCGAGGCGGCCGAAGAGGTAGCGCAACATCGGCGTCAGGCCCCGGGCGTGCCTTGCCAGCGCGCCGTCCAGAGGCGCGGCATGCCGTCGTTGGGCTGCGTGAACTGCAGCTCGGGGTGGAGCAGGAAGTTCTGCGAGTCCACGTACAGCGGCACCCAGTAGGCCTGCTCGCCGATGCGCTTGAGCGCGGCGGCGAAGCGGCGGCGGCGCTCCTGCGGGTCGAAGGTGGCCTGCGCGCTGCCGATGAGCCGGCCGAGTTCGTCGTCGCCCGAGAAGTTGCGGTTGCTGCCCAGGCCCAGGCGGTCGGGCAGCAGGGCGCCGACGTCGGGGATGCCGAAGCTGCCGGAGCTGGCCATTTCGACCGCGACCTTGCCTTCGCGGCGGGCTTGCGCAAGGGTCGGGCCGGGCACGTAGCGCAGCTGGGCGCGGATGCCCGCCATGCGAAGGTTGGCGATCAGCACCTCGGCGATGGGCCGGTCGCGCGAGGCCCAGAGCTCGATGTCGAGCCCGTTCGGATAGCCGGCCTGGGCCAGCAGTGCCCTGGCGCGGCCGCTGTCGTAGGCGTAACGCGGCACATCCTTGGCTTCGCAGCCGAACTGCACGGGGTCGCAGGCGGCGTGGATGACCTTGCCGGTGCCGCCGACCAGGCTCTTCACGATGCCCTCGCGGTTGATGGCGTGGTTCAGCGCGCGCCGCACGTCGAGCTTGGTGAAGGGCTCGGCACCGGCGCTCTTGCCGGTGGCGTCGAGCGACAGGTAGAACACGCGCATCGACGGCCCCGTGAGCAGCCGCGCGCGCCGTGTGGCGGCCGCGCCCTCGGCTATCTCCTGCGGCATGCCGAAGGTCCAGTGCACGCCGCCGCTCATCACCTCGGCGGCCTGCGTGCTCCAGTCGGGGATCACGCGGATGGTGATCTCGCGCCAGGGCGCGCCGGCCTTGATGCCGCGGTTGCCGTAGCCGTCGAAGCGCTGCAGGCGGATGCGCTCGCCGGGGCGGAACTCCACCACCCGGTACGGCCCGGTGCCGTTGAGCTGCCGGGCCTGGGCCTGCGGGTCCAGGTTGTCGGGCGCGCCGGGCTTGTCGTAGGTGCCCTTCCGGCGCAGCTTCACGTACATGGCCAGGTCGTGCTGGACCATGGCGTAGGTGTCGTGCAGCGTCAGCGCCACGGTGTCGGGCGCGGTGGCCTCGGCGGCCTTCAGCCAGCGCACCAGGCGCGCACGGTGGGTGTGCTTGGCCTTGGCATCGATGGCGTGGTTCAGCGTGTAGGCCACGTCGTCGGCCGTCAGCGGCGAGCCATCGTGGAAGCGCACATCGGGCCGCAGCTTGATGAGCACTCGCGTCGGCCCGTCCAGCCGCATCTCGGCCGCAGCCAGCGGCTGCGGCTGGCCCGTGGTGGGGTGCAGCGCAAACAGCGCGTCGTCGGTCAGCAGGTTGAGGATGTCGTTCTCGCGCAGGTCGACGTAATTGCCGTCGAGCGTGATCACGGGGCGCGGGAAGGCGACGGTGAGCTCGTCGCGGCGGCGCGGCTGGGCGATGGCGGCGGCGGACCCGAGCAGTGCCGACCACGGGGCGAGGGCGGCGGGCAGGGCGTGCAGAAGGTGGCGGCGGGTGGTCATGGGTGTCCAGTGCAAAGGCGCAATCGCACTGTAGGAACCGGAATCCGCGGGCCCATACCGATTCGGTATAGGTAAGAACGCGATGCATCGGGACCAACCCGAGGCCTTCCGCTCCGCCGTCGCCGTCGCCGTCGCCGTCGCCGCACGCACGCGATCCGTTCGCGTCATGCGCCGTGAGCGCACGCCGCATCTATGTCGCAGCGGCATCAGATGCGGATTCGGAATAGCAAGAAAGACCCTCGGTGCGCCGGGCACCTGGCGCTTCCACACTGGCCCGGCGCCGCTGCATCGCAGAGGACCCAGGTCGACGTCTCCCGTACCGCGCACCGCAGGCCAGCACGATCGGCCCACGCGAGTTTGGGGCCATCGAGCCGGGCCCCGCATCGGCGCTCAGCCAGCAAGACGACCTCGAGTCGTCTCAACCCGGAGACCCTCATGAACGAATTTGGACACCCAGCTTCCGTGCCGCGTTTACCGAGCCTGCCTGCGTGGGCGGCGCTTCGCTGGTGTGGAGGGGGTGCCCTGCTGCTGGCGTTGGCGGCCTGTGGCGGCGATTCGGCGGAAGGCGAATTGGCCTCGGTGCAAGCGGGCGAAGCCTCTTCGGTGCTGCTGGCCGAGGCCGACATCGGAGCGCCTGCTCGGGCTGCGCTGGCCGAAGCGGAGGCACTGGGCGCGCGCAAGACTGCGTTCCGGGTCGGAGAACGCCTTGGTGCCCTGGGTGAAACACTGGTGCAGGACGGATGGACGTTCCAGGACCTGCCCGCCGAAGGCCTGCCAACGGGCCGGGAAGCCGTGCTCTATGTCCACAAGGACGCGCTGTCCGGCGGCGGGAACCTGTTGCGCCAACGCCTGCAGTCCTTCAACGGCGTGATCGTGCTCGACACCGACGTGCGCGTGCCAACGGGCGAGGCGCTGCTCCCAGCCGAGGCCGGGGCCGGGATCGCTGGCCAGGGCGCCACGGCCAGTGTGCGGGCCTGGCTGCAGGGCGGCGATTCGCCACAGCCTCGCGCCAGTGCGCTGGTGATCGCTCGCCACGCCGGACTGGCCCACGAGCTGGAAGTCTCGAGCGACGGTGCCGTGAACGGGGTTGGCGCCAGCGAGCGGGCGTTGACCAGCGTCAACCTGCTGCTGACCGTGGCCCACAACCTGAAGGCGGGCGGCGACGCCGGCGCCGAGGGCCGATCAAGGGTGCTGAGCATCGACACAGCACAGGCCAGCGACGCCAATGCCGTCATCCGTTACACGCCTCTCAGCGGCCCGCCGCCTGCGACGGTTCCACCCGCGGGCAGAACCTACATCTTCCGGTTGATCTCAACCCAGCCCACGGTGGAATGGTGGTCCTGGACGATCCAGCCTCGTGTGTTGACGGCCGGTGAGCGCGCCAACCTTCGAACCGCCCGCACGTTGTTGAGCAGCCTCAACGCCACCCAGATCAACGAGGTTGTGAAGGCCGTTGTTGCCGAGCGCAACCTCAACGGCGGCGGCGGTGTCACGCACACGGGCAAGCCCGCTGAAGCCGTGAACCTGCTGCGTGGCGGCGGCGTGGCGCGGCTGGTGGAGTGGAGCCGCTTCCGCGCGTTCACCGATCCTGACGTGCTCTGGCTCCGCAGTCTGTTCTCGGCCAACGAGGTCGGGTACTTCACCTACCTCAAGGACACCCACATCAGCAACGCCCGACGGGGCTGGGCGCTTCGTGACGACTGGTTCCGCTCCTTCGCCACCCACCACAGGTTCATCACGGCCTACCGAGAAGCCCAGCAGTCAGGTCAGCCGATTCCTGCAACCGTCCGCGCGAACTTCGAGCGCGCAAAGGCGGCGTTGAACCCGATCTACGACAGCTGGGAGGCAGCCGCCGATCGCGCCGTGTCCAGTTCGGCTTCGCTTCAGAGCATCCATTGGCGCATGAACGCCATTCACGTGAACTTCGCCCGTTCCCTTGCGCGCGAGGTGCCTGCGGTCATACAGGCCGGGGCGCTGGTGATCGAAGGCCCGCCCCTGGCCATTGGCATGCCCTACCGGATCAATTGAGGTTGTCGCTGTCGTCCGCGGGGCCGCCGCATCACAAGGAGCCCGGCCATCCGCCAGGAATCACACCCACTTTCAATGAAGTCAACCATGCAACCGAACCCGAGCTCACCCGGCACGAAGAGTCCTGCGAGCCGATCAATCCTGCTTTGGCCGTGCAAATTGGCCTGGTCAACAAGCCTGGCCGTGGGGCTGGCGGCCTGTGGTGGTTCGAACCCGAACGACTCTGTCGCTGCCCTTCCGAGCCCTGCCAGCCTCGAAGGCGACCGCGGCACGGCGGCTGCGGCCGACATCGAACCCCACGCCCAGATCCAGCGGCGGCTGGATAACGCCACCCACCAGGGATTGACGCGCACGGTGCTGCAGCTCGGTGCATCGCGCGGTCAGTTTGGCGCGACGTTGGCCGAAGACGGCTGGCAGTTCCTTCAGGCTGACTCGGCCAACCTGCCTCTGGGCGCCAACACGGTGCTGTACGTGAACGCCTCTGAGCCGGGCGTCCGTGCGGCCACGCTGCAGCAGCAACTGGCGGCGTTTCGCGGGGTGCTCATCATTGACAGCGATCGCCTGGCCACACCCGATGCGGCAGTGGTCGAGTCGGCCCAGGAGGCTCCCGCATTTGCCTCGGCAGACTTGCTCATGGCATTGTCCGGAGGCCAGGCGAAGGTCGTGCCCCTGGCCACCGCCTTGGTGTTGAGCCGGTCGTCGGGCCGGGTGCTCGGCATCGATGTGTCGGCTTCTGGCCTGGTGAACGGCGCCAGCCAGGATGAACGCCAGATCACCAGCTTCAACCCACTGCTGGCCCTGCTCCACAACATCGAACAGGCCCGCTTCGCAGCGGCACAGCCCGAGCGGGCACGGGCGCTGGCGCAGTCCGTGAGCGCATGGGACATGAGGGTCGAGTTCGCGAAGGTGTACGACGGCTGGAACGCCAGCGGCGAAACCTGGGTCAACGCCTATCGCGACGGCGACGGCACCCTGCGGCACTTCATCCAGATGAAGGTGCTGACCGGGTCGAAAGCGACCGGCTGCACGGTGGGTGGCATCTCCTGCGGCATCTACCCGCTGAAGAACGACAACATCGTGTTCACGCCCACCGCCACCGCTCAGTATGTCGGCCAGCCCATCAAGGTGGTGGCCTCGGTCGAGCGCTTCACGGCCTATGCGCAGGCCTTCCCGGCCTACGGGATCGTGACGGCGCTTCCGAACGCACAGACGCCGGACCTCTGGGAAGACCCGGACTTCGACATCGGGTGGTCAGAACGTTCACTCAACATCGCCGGGGCCGTCGCGGCGTCGAGCACCACCTTCACCAGCTTTCCGTCGGGCATTCCAGGCGTTGCCGTGGACACCCACTTCCGCAAGGCCACCAACCGGTGGTGGATCGACCACAAGCGCGAGTGGGTCTCCGACAACCGGGCCAAGGCCTCCAGCTCGTTCCACGTCGGCACCCGGAACTACCTCGACACCGTGGTGATGCCGGAGCAACTCCTGCATCCGTCGGTCAACACCGCCGAGGCTGCCGCGGGGCGGCGCAAGTTCCGCGACATGGTGCTCAACGGGCGGTACTGCTTCGAGCAGACTGGTGCAAGCGCCGGGATCGTGTCCTGGCAGAACCGCGACAGCTCATACAGGCGCTCACGGCTCTCCTACGAGGGCTGGAACCCGCACATCGATGTGCTGTTCGAGGTGGACAAGAACCGGATATTGCGCCGGGACGATCGTGCCTTCATCGACGTGCGCGGCGGGCTCACGTACTCGCGGCCCGAGTTTTCGTTCATGCGTTCCGACTCGGCGCGCTGCCTGGGGCAGTTTGGCGCGGCCACCGCACACCGGACCGGCTATCGCCTGGAATCGGTGCAATCCACGCGGGGCGGTGACGGTTACCACACGACCGTTCCGACCAAGTGGCGCGAGTACGACGCGGGTGTGAACCTGCGCGTGAATCACACCCTGTTCGACACCCGTTGATGCTGTGCGGCCCTGACGGAGTGGTCGTGCACCACCACCCGGGCGCCCGCAGCGTGGTGGCGGCATCCGGGCGTCGCGGCCGCGCGCATGAACCGCACCGACTCCCACCCATTCCGAGGTTCGACATGACGACGAGAAGACCCCACGGGCCCCGCGCGGCCTGCGCCGCAATGGCGCTGGCCATGTTGGCGGCCTGCGGCGGGAGCGATCCCTACCCGGCAGAGACCGCGGCCGAGGACGTCTCCGAGACCGTGGCCAGGCACCAAGGCCCGCTCGGCGGCCCGGGCCCGGGCGTGTTGCCGGGAGGCACCGACACGCACCAGGCGCGTGTGGCGCACGTGCATTCGGCCCTGCTTGGGGCGGTCGGCTCCGGCGTTCGCACGCTGCACGCCGGCAGCGAACAGCTGGGCGACTACGGGCGCCTGCTGCATGCCGATGGCTGGCAGCTCTCGGTGCAGGTCCCTGGCGCCGCGGCACCGAGTGGGCCGGTGCCGGTGTGGTACCTCAATGCCGACGTCGACGCCGATGACGGGGACTCGCTGCTGGCGCAGCTCCGGGGGTATGAGGGTGTCGTCGTGGTGGACAGCGCGGCCGGCCGGCGGGCTCCCGGTGCCGCATCGGCCGCTGGTGAACTGCTGCTGCGCGCCGGCGCGGGACTTGACCCGTCGCACCGCGCGGCTTCTGCGTTCATGTGGCTGCCCCGGCGTGAGCTGTTGGTGCCCATATTCGTGGCGGCCGACGGCAGCGTCAACGGCGTCGCCGCCACCCAACGAAAGCTCAGGCTGATGGGCCCCGACCTGTTGGCCGCGCACGCCGCCGACGGCACGGCGGGCAGCGCGGACGACCCGGATGCCCGGGTGGCACTGGCCGCGCTGGTGGACCTGGCCGCCGCAGCGACGGCCTGGACACCTGCGCCCGGTGCGGCCGGTTTGCTGGAACCGCTGCGCCCACCGCCAGCGGGCGTGACCTACTTTCGCGACCCGAGCCAGACCGCTGGTGTAACGCACCACGCCACCTGGATGCAGGCTCGGATCGGGCCGCCCAAGGCCCTGGCGGCCAGCCAGTTGACGAAGGTGCGGGCGCTGCTCGTCAAGTTCAGGGCTCTCACGTCCATGCAGCGCAACGAAGTGGTGAAGGCCTATCTGCGCAGCGAGCTTCTCAGCGGCAGCGGCGGCGTGACGATGGTGGGCAAGCCGGCCGAGGTGCTGCTGGCGCTGCGGGACTCCGGTTACCAGCGCGCAGACGGGGTTGGCCGCCTCATCGAGTACTCCCGGCTGAACAACTACACCAATCCGGAGGTGGCAGAGCTTCGTTCCGCGTTCTCCGGCATCGAACTCAGCTACTACAACTGGGCCCGGGGCGAGATGCTCCGCCTGGATCCCCTGGTGGACCTGTGGTACCGGACGTACGAGCGCACGCGCAGCGCAGAGGACCGCGACGAGTGGGAGCGGTACCGCACCCAGTTCCGTAACGTGCAGGCGCCTCTGCAGCGCACGCAGTTCCGGTTTGCCTACATCCAGTCGAACTGCAGCCGCCGATTGAATGCCGAAGTCCATGCGCTGTCGCAGAGCCTCAACCAGAACTGAGCGCGGGGCGCCCGAGCTGCGCTGCCCCCGGTGCGGGAAGCGTTCGGCGAGGGTGCGTTGCTGCGGGTCCGTTGAGACGCCGACACGCGCCGACGGGCGCGGCTGGAGGCCTAAGTCGAAATGGCCCTGCAGCCTGCGTTGGCGGCGAGCTCCGGGCGCGTGCCCTTTACGGCCAACAGCCCGGGTGCTGGGTGTTTGCACGCTCGGAGATCGTCGTGCAACCGCTTCTGAGCGGCCATGCGGCCATGCGGCCTTGGCTGCCGTGGCGGCCGCAGCGCAGTCCAGCGCCGGCGCCGTGGCCAACAGGGAAGGATGGGCAACAGGCTCGGTCAGTGCCTCGCGCGGCACCTGGATGCCCTCGATGCAGTGCGTGCGCAGCAGCCCCGGGCTGAAGCAGCAGCGTGGTACCCATCAGCGGTTCATACGCGCTGAGCTGCGGCTGCCCATGTTTGCAGGCCCGGGCCAGGGCCAGGCCCACCTCGCCGCCGATCACGGCGAGGCCTACCGGGTTGTCGGCTTCCGAGATCACCGGGTTCACCTTGCCCGGCATGGTGGAACTGCCGGCCTGCTGCGGTGGCGGCCGCAGGTCGCTGAAGCCGGCATGCGGGCCCGAACCCGACAGCCGCAGGTGGGCGTGAACCTGCCCAGGTGCGCTACCACCCGGCGCTTCTGTCAGATCCAGCCGCGCTCTCACGTCCTGCGCGGCCTGCACCGGGTCGTAGGCCTGGTGCAGCGCGCAGCCGAGCAGCCGATCCAGCTGGTGGATCGCGAGGCGGCCGAAGCCCGGTGGCGCGTTCACGCCAGTGCCCACGGCCGCGCCAGTCAGGTCCAACGTGTCCAGGCCCGCAGCCGCGTGTTGCAGAACACCGATATCGCCCGCCTGAGCAGGCCATCGCGGACGCGGGGTCGGCGCGGGCCACGGCCGCCACCTCGACCTTCAACCCGAAGTGCAGCGCCCGAGTGGGCACCACGCAGCGCGCCGGCCGCGCCGCGCCGGCCCACTCCCGGTACAGCGCATCAAAACGCGGCCAGTGGGCGATGGCGTCGAGGTAGAGGCGCACCTGCACCAGGCCACCGATGCCGCTGCCGGCGGCCTCAAGCACGGCCTGCACGTTGGCGAGCACCTGGACCACCTGCGCGTCGAAGGGCGCGTCGACCAGCCGCGTGCCTTCGGGTGCGATCTGCAGCTGCCCCGAGACGAGCACCAGCCCGGCGGTCCGCACGCTGGGGCTGTAGGGGCCACCGGGCTGGGCGATCGCCGGCACCGCCACCGGCTCGATGCCGGGCCAGGCATCGGGCCCAACCGGCCCCGGCGTGGTACCAGCCACCGAAGCCCTCCCAACGCGGCAGCGCGCCGCTGGCCGACAGCGCGTGGTAGGCCGCGAACTGTGCCCCTGTGGCGCCGTCGTGGTTGGGCAGCACGCGCAGCCGCATGCCCAGCGGGTAGTGCGCCACGATGGCCGCGCCGGATGCGGCCGGGTCGGTGAGGATGCCGTGCTCCTGTTTGGCGGCCACCAGCAGGCAGCCTTCGATGGGCTGGCCGTCGAGTTGGCAGACCTGGCCCTAGCCGAAGTCCTGCCGCGGCTGCGCCGTGCCGCGGTCGCGGCTCATCGCCATCCAGCCGGCGACGACGAGGGCCCAGCCCTGGTCGGGCTGGTGGCCGGTGACGGTGGTGAGCACCGACAGGGCCAGATCGTCGTCGCGGCACACGTCCAGGTTGCGCATCACGAGGTCGAAGAACACGCAGACGCCGGCGCGCAGCTCGGTCACGCCGTCCAGGTGAGCAGCGGCCAGCGCCGTGGGCGTGGAGCACACCGAGACCACCAGGCACGGCAGCCCGGCGGCCCCCGGCCAGCAGCGCATCGCTCTCGGGCGGCAGCACGGCCCGGTGGCCGTCGGTGTCGACTTCGATCAGCACCTCGAAGGCGTGGCCGTGCTCGCGACCGAGGGCCACCCAGGGCCTCGGCGCCGGCCAGGCTGACGGTCAGCAGCCGCAGGCCGCAGCCGCGGCGCTGCAGCGCCATCGCGCGCGGCAGGCGCTGCGGCGTGGTGGCCACCGCGTGCAGGATGCCGGTGATGCCGTGCACGAAGAACGTCTCGGCCTCGTGCAGCGTCGACACCGTGATGCCGCTTGCGCCGGCGGCCTGCTGCGCGGCGACGACGGGCAGGCACTTGGTGGTCTTGGCGTGCGGGCGCAACGAAACACCCAGCGCCGTGGCGCGCACCTGAATGCGGGTGATGTTGCGGTGAAGACGCTCCAGGCTGACGTGGGCCGCCGGGGTCTCCAGGGTGTCGAGCGCTGGGTTCACGGCGGTGTCGGCCAGGCGGCGATCAGAGGGCCGTGGCAGCTGTGACAGCGGTGACCGCGGTGTTGGGTTCCACCGCCGACGGCAGATGCGCCCGCAGCACCGCCTCGGGCGCAGCCTGCAGGGCTAGCGCGGCCTGCAGTACGGTCTGGTCGCTGTGGCGCGCGTGCAGCGCCACGCGGGCTGCGGCCGCATAGCCCAGTACCGGCGCCAGCGCCGTGGCCAGCGTGGCCGAGCGCGCCACGCGTTCGGCCAGGGCCTCGCGCGGCACCTCGATGCCCTCGATGCAGTGCGTGCGCAGCAGCGCCACCGCGCGCGCCAGCTGCGCGAGGCTCTGCAGCAGCGTCGCGCCGATGAGCGGCTCGAAGGCGTTGAGCTGCAGCTGGCCGTGCTCGCAGGCCAGGGCCACGGTCACGTCGCCGCCGATCACGGCGAAGGCCACCTGGTTGACGGCCTCCGCAATCACCGGGTTCACCTTGCCCGGCATGATGGAACTGCCGGCCTGCCGCGGCGGCAGCATCAGGTCGCCAAAGCCCGCCTGTGGGCCCGACCCCAGCAGGCGCAGATCCGACGCGATCTTGCCCAGGTGCACAGCCACGCGGCGCAGTGCGGCCGACAAATCCAGCAACGCCGCGGTGTCTTGCCCGGCGTGCACCAAGTCGTCGGCCTGGTGCAGCGCGCGGCCCAGCAGCCGGGCCAGCTGGTCGATGGCGCGGCGGCCAAAGCCCGGTGGCGCGTTCAGGCCCGTGCCTACCGCCGTACCGCCCAGGTTGAGCGTGTCCAGACCCTGGGCCGCATGCTGCAGCGCGCCGATGTCGGCGGCCACGGTGGCGGCCCAGGCGCCGAATTCCTGGCCCACGGTCATGGGCACCGCGTCCTGCAGCTGGGTGCGGCCGATCTTCAGCACCTGCGCATGGCGCGTAGCCTGCTCGCCCAGCGCGCGCTGCAGCGCCTGGGCCTCGCGGAGCAGCGGCTGCAGCGCCGCGTGCAGCGCCAGGCGCAGCGCACTGGGGTACACGTCGTTGGTGCTCTGCGAGGCGTTGACGTGGTCGTTGGGGTGCAGCGCCTCGTAGTGGCCGGGCGCATGGCCCAGCGCCAGTAGCGCCACGTTGGCGATGACCTCGTTGGCGTTCATGTTGCTGCTGGTGCCAGCGCCGCCCTGCAGCGCGTCGACCACGAAGTGCGCATCCAGCTCGCCATTGCGCACGCGCTCGGCGGCGGTCACGATGGCGCCGCAGCGGCGGTCGTCGAGCACGCCACACTGGCGGTTGGCTAGCGCGCAGGCCAGCTTCACCGCGCCCAGCGCGTGCACCAGTTCCGGCGTTTGGCCCAGCGTGCGGCTGCCGAGCGGAAAGTTCTGCACCGCGCGGGCGGTGTGGATGCCCCACAGCGCCGACACCGGCAAGGCCAAGGTGCCCAGGCTGTCGCGCTCCATGCGGGTGGGTTCCGGGTGATCAGGTGGGTGCATGGTCGGTCTCTTGAGACAAAGCCCCACACTCTAGGAATCGATGAATCCTCCGCGATGCCAAATCGGCATGGCACGGCGCCGCCCGCTCAGTACGGATTGGCCTGGCCGTCGTCGGGCCGGGATGGCCGCCTTGTGTTTCGTGCGGGTTCGTGGTTGCCGCTCGGTGGCGGCTCGCCCTTGAGTGAGCCGCGTTTTTAGTGAACGTCGTCGGCCTCGCTGCGTGCCTCACCCGACTGGCGCAGCGCGTTGAGCCGGGCCTTAATCTCGGCCAGCGACGCCCACTCGTCGACGATGGCCCTGTGGTAGGCCGGGGTGCCGATCTCCGGCAGCCAGCGGCGCACCTAGCAGGTTGGCCCGACACGCCGCTGTAGCCGTCGCCGGCCGCAAACGGGCTCGGCACATGCTGGCAGTAGCCCAATGCTCGGCCGGTCCGGAAGGTCTGCAGCGTGCGCTGCGAGGCGGCCCCACCTGCGATGGGCGTGGACGGGTCGGCGGCGGCGTCCAGGTCGTGCCGCGACGGCAGCGCCGACAGCTCGAAACTCGACGTCTCGCGAAGGCCGGCCGGCCTGGCCACCTGCGGCGCTTCAATGTGCCGCCGCCAGCGGTCCGACCAGCCGCGGCAGTCCTTCAGTCGGTGCACCACGCCGGGTTCTCCCCGTCATGCGCCGTGCGCCGCGTGACAGGCAGAACCCGCGGTGCTTGCGGCTGAACGTCAGCACCTTGTCTTTGCCGCATTCGCCGCAGCGCAGCTAAAGGAAGCCGTGGTCAGAATGCCGCACTCCAGGAAAACGTCGCATTCGTCTTTGACGAATCGGTACCGCTCGGGGTCAATGCTGGCCTCGGCAAGCGCGATGAAGGTGGCTGCACGCTGCTGCACGAGGCTGTACATCGCGCACCGCCAAGGGCGGCGGCGCTCGTGGTGTACCGGCGCGCTATCCGGCGCCCGCTGGGGCTGCCGGCCTATGGCTTGCAAGCGAAGCCTCCGAAGCAGTGAGCCCGCCCTGGTCGCAGCCGCGACGGATGACCAGATCGACAAGCGCCACGGCCTGCGGTGCCTGCCAGGATGGCATGACGTAGTCCCACCAGCTTAGCTCGGTGTGGGGGTTGAATCTCGAACACGTCTGCGTCATGACGAGCGGGCTCAGTGACGACGCGGATACCTGTTCGTCCCTGTGCTCGAGGCTCGCGAGTCTGGGATTCTGCCGCTGCCTCTTTGCGACGTGGCAACTCTTCCCCCTGGCGCTGGCCCGCCGGTTCTGCCCTGCGATGACTGCTCTGATCTACACAGACAGACGACCGGAACCTTCGACGGGCGCTGAGCGACCGCTTTGTGGCGAGCGCAGCGACTGTCTCTTGATGGCCGATTCGAGCCCATCGCGATACGCGGAAGCAGCCGTTCGCGGCGCGAGCCAGAGCGGATGCGGCACCAGGGTCAGATCTACCTCGAATACACGACAAGACTCGAACAGATCGTCAAGGCGCGTGCTTGATCACCGCTTCAAGGTGTGCGCGCAAGGCCTTGCGCCCTGCGCTGTTGGTTGAACGCCAAGCAGCGAGCGCCAGTTCCATCAACGCCTTCTCTGCTGCCGTTGGTGAAGTGTCCTCA
>JACCDR010872399.1_pt1 | contig 13415 bp, 10 predicted proteins | sample 7446431 | NCBI WGS metagenome assembly JACCDR01 (sample SAMN15323443, study PRJNA562643) | freshwater metagenome | isolation source: river surface water | place: USA:Blue River Watershed | collected 2017-08-17
AGAGCAATGCGGTCTCTAACGTATTCACTCAAGCCATCGATCGTTATATCGCGTTGCTGACCGGCGAGCTGAACGTCGGCGCGGATAAAATCGCCGATGAGCAAATCAGCTTTATGAACACACTGTCTAATACCCTGAACCTGGGATACGAAGACTACGTGTTGGTAACTGATCATCTGGTGAAGCGCCTGGCGGAGAAACGAGATGTCGTGAACGAGCTGAACATGTTCCAGTTCATCCCGCGTTTAGGCGCGAATACTTTCTCTAAATCAGCCCTGGATCGCTATAAGCAGTATTTCATGGCGCTTGTTACCCTGAGTCGTAATCTGGCACAGCGTGACCGCATCGGTCGTCTGATTGATATTGCGACACTGGCTAAAGGGTACAAGCCCAAGGCCGTGTCTAATATCACGCAGTACTTCCAGCGTAACTACTCGTAATAATAACTCTCTCTACCCTAGGGTAGAGAGAGTTACGTTAAGCACGTTCTTTCATTAAACGGTCGTAAACTGCTTCGAGTTCATCAAGACTTGGGAAACGATGCAGGGTTTGACATAACCCGATAGCGTTAGCCTGAGGACTACTCGCGTAGTTCACACCAACTTCACGGAACTGGAAACGATCCAACCCTTCAATCTTACACGCTTCCATACGAGTGGTCTTATTAGAGACGTTGGCCGCAACGGTACCCGTAGGGTAGGCACCTGTTACGTCGATGTCATCGGTAAGTCCACGCCCTCGACTTCGAATACTCGGCATCCCGAGAAAGATGGGTTTGCCTAAATCTTCATTCTTTTCGGTCTCGAGCAGTGCAATCCAATCACTGAGATCCTGCTTTAACGGATCGTGTTCATCTTTACCACCCCGTCCGCGTGTACCCCAGACATACCCTTCTTCCAACGCGATAAAAGAGAGTTCATCAGAAATACACTTAGGTTGAGACGGGTAGTTGAAAAACTCCGACGATTTCAGCAGCATAGGCAATGACAGGCTGAGATCATCGGTGGTTTCGTTAAGATCTTCAATAACAAAGTTATCGTCGAGGTTATACATGGCGTATTCGAAAATGTGGTTCTTTTGCATTTCACGGTGCCAGTCCGGCGTACCAGGAGGCAGGTGACCTACGCTGTCGGTATAGAGCTTACCTTGTATGTTGTTGTCTTGTGCAGTGAATTCAAGTCCGTATGAATCCTTCTTGCCTTGAGGGGCGCGTTTAATCGCATAGAAAGACGCCGCATCAACCCACTGCCAACTAGCTGCAGCCTGAAGTGTGGGGAAACGCTCTTGCCACTCAAGCGGTGAACTGTCACCATTCTCTTTACGCTTGTGCGTGCGACCCTGACTGAAGTTATAGAAAAGGAACTCATCAGGAACACTCGGATCACAATAAACCCGGTCTGGATTGTATCCGTAGGCGAGTAACGCCTCCTGGTTTTTACGCATGTCATACTCGGCGTTCCAAGAGGTGATCCAATCAGGATGCCATTCATGCCAGCGTTTGATATTGGCCTCAACGACTTGTGCCTGGTTATCAAAGAGTTCGTATTCAATAGTGCAATTGCGACGAGTGACACGGTCTTTCAAAAGCCGCTCTTCGTGCTCTTTGAGTGCGTCAAGGATTTTCTTATCACTCCACCCTTTCGGGAAGATCCACCTGACCGCGGCAAAGTAAGCGCGTTCTTTGTAGGTGGTGGACGCCATAATAACGTCAGTCCCGCTGCCAGTTAACATGTTGGTTTCAACATCATACGCGGCGGTGGTGTAGGGTTCGGTTTCCTGATACTGCGGGTATTTCTTGAAGAAACCGTGTTTAATCACAACCGGCGTGGTCTGACAACCAAACACGTACTGGTTATTGAGCATCTGAAAAAGATCAGCGCTTCTATTCGGTACACCTGTGAGAACTTTAGAAATTGTCATGGCGAGTTTCGCCTGAGTACTCCGGTGTTTATCACACAGGCGTTTATCGATGTAATCTTTGTTTTCTTTAAACTTACGGAATTTCGGTTTTACCGTATAGAAGTCGCGGACGTAATCTTCAATCCCTACGAGCTGGTCAGAGCGGGTACCGTCTTCGTGAATGTTTGTTATTTTTAATAAATTAAGATCTTTGAAACGATCACGGTTAGATGGCGCATAAACAACGAACTTACACACCTTCCCCACAACCGGAGAGAGGTTGCTAAGTTCGTTATATTTAAGGAGCTTCATGGACTCTCCACATTTTATGTTGAAAGAATTTTGGACTACATAATAGGGTATGCCGTTTTATTTTAGGAGCCGGTAGGTATGATCGATATAGAATTTCTCCGCAACAATCATGTTGCGGGGCTGGAGTTCATGGATTTCCAGAACACCACATTTGTAGAAGAACTTACCCGGGCTTGCGAAAGCGCCATTCACAACGGGGAGATGATCGACGAACCGGCCGAGATGATGGCGGTAATCGAAAAGTACACCGGGTTAAAGAACATCACCCTTGAACTCACTGACTGGGGGAACCTGGCGGTAGATGCCGGCTTCATCAATCCCTATAACGTGTTTAACATCAAAGGAATCGAGTTGTATTACAAACGCTCGCAATCCACGTTTGGTCGGTGGTTCGCTAATAATAAGGGTCAGATCCTCCGGGGGACTATCGATACCCGCACGGGTAAAGTCGGCGGGGATTACACCGACCTCCCGTTTACGCTCTACCTCAACCGTAATTTAACGTCGGTTTTTAACCAAAAAGCCCTCGACAAACTCGGCGGGGACATGGCATCTGCCATCGCCCAGACCATTCTTCATGAGATAGGTCACATCATCGGTGGTTTGTTGATGGTGCATCAGGAAGTTTTCGATAACCTGTTAATGCAGTCTGCGATTCATTTCCTAAGCAAATCGGAACACAAAGAAACGCGGGTCGCCATCATTAACACGGTGCGTCAAGAACTCGACAACAAAGCGAAAGCCAACGACGCCCTCACGGGTCAGCTCGCCGAGAACAACGTTCCAGAAGAATACGTAATGTATTTCTCTAAGATGCGAGAAGGGCGCAACACTCGTCGCGCGTTATCCCTGGGTGTCTCTGAGATGAACTCCGAGGTTATCGCCGACGCATACGTGATTCGCATGGGTGGGAGCGTGAAGTTCTTAGCAGGTATGGCGTCGTTATACGTGCAGGCCCGCAAAGTCGCCCGTATCTCTAACGTGATAGTTACGTTTGGTCTCATCTGTGCTTTAGCAATGAACAGCGTATTTACCGCGGGTGGAAACATCGTTATGGGTACGGCCTGGCTTATCACCATGAGTATGATTCAGTACTCGATGGCGTTATTACCAGGGACTTACAATACACCGTACCGCAGACTCCTTAACATTCAACAGGAGCTCATTGCCCGACTTAAAAACGACGACTCTCCACCTGCCGTTAAACGTCAGCTTATTCAAGATCTGGATAAAGCGCGTGCGATCGTAGAGTCGGAAAAACCATTGTTGGAAGATACCGCATTCCAGCGTGCGTTACTCTGGATTTTCAACGGTTCAGACGCCAAATATATCAACATCGAACATCACACCCAAATGATCGCTAACCATGACGTTAACGTGGTTGCTGCGAAAATCTCTTCCCTTTAAGGAGTTACCATGTCACATCTCGCTCATGCCGTAAAAGTAAAACAAGCCATGCTGGAAAAAGGCGTCACCAGCCTGGAATTACAAGAAACTGCTATTCGCTCCGCTTACGTTCGCGCTACAATCCAGTACCTGTTTGATTACGGTTACGTGTTCACAGGTTACACCGGTGAAGTGGAATCGCACGTCCGCGCTCGCCTCAACCGCTGGAACGAAATCTCACCAATCAACGGTGCTTTTATCCTGGAATCTGTTCGCCAATGTTTCCTGCATCTGAAAAAGCAGGCGGTGGACCTTTGCCAATTTACCCCGTACCCGGATAATGGTCAGTACGGTGAGTACGATGCGTTAGCCTGCCCAGTGTACGCTGACCTGGTAAAATGGCTGCGTAACGAAATGGGGTCTGACCATGACTGATCAACTCGAGCAAACCGGTTACTCTCCGGTAAAAGCACAGGGGTATCCCGGTGATGGCGGTGTGGTTAAAGTAGGGGATAACACCCAGTTAGTTGATCTGGATGTCACCTACGAAGAAACAGGTGGTTCAACCGTCTCAGAAGCCGTCTCAGGCATTGAGCAGTACGGTAAGGGGATGTTATCCCCTGCTGTCGGTCGTGCGCTTAAACTGCAGGGTGTGGCGAGCTGGGACCCTATGACGTCCCGTCGTAATGCGGTGGTGGGGGGTGAGAACTTCGTGTTGAAATTACGCGACGGGTTTATCACCTTTATCAAGTGGATCATCGACTTCGTTAAGAAAGGCGTTGACTGGTTGTTGACCCGCATCAAAACTTTCCTGGGTTTTCGTAAAACTGAAGAACGCATCCGTGCGTCTGAGGCGATGGCTGAAAACTTAAAGAAAGAGATTATCGTTAAGTTTGAAAAGCTTGGTGCTCCTCCGGGTCGCTACTCGCTGGATTCTTTGTTTGAGAGCATGCCGGCTGGAATGGATCGCCTGGAAACCATCAAATATCTGCGCACCCGTATTAATGGCGCTGATGAAACGGCAATGGTGGAGAAACTCAGTGAGCTCTACCCACTGATCCAACCCGTGGTTAAGCAGATCAATCGTGACGTCTCTGAGATGAATCGGTTGGGTAAACAGGTATCGCGTGAAATCGGTGACATGCGTCGCACGGCTAAACGTAATGCGTTGGCGTCAACAGATGTTCAGCGGTTCTTTATTGCGTGTAATGACGTCAAAGTCAAAGCCGTGGATTTCGAAGGACTGTTTAAACAACTCACAAACCTCGCCTCGGTCTTCTACGGTGTGAACCTGGAACAAGGCGTGGCAGGGCAGGTGGGTAAAGCACTGCGCGACACACTCAATAGTCATCGTGAAGTGGTTTCCCAAAACCTCAACCCGCAGGCGGTGCGTAATCTCTACGCCTCTACCAGTGCGCTGAACAAAAAGATTGCGGAAGGGAATACCTCCCACATCGACATGTCTAACCTGGATCTGGGTCCGGTGAAAGACCTGATCAGTCTGAGTGACGCGGAGTTCTTAAAAGAACTGAGTCAGGCGATTAACAACGACACGCCAAGCAACATTTATCTCACTATGGGAGACGCGGTGCGGCAGTACGTGAACTACGCTGACTCCGCGGTGCTGATCTTAAATGATATTGCGCGTGAGATCGACAACTACGCCCGTTGGCACGCTCAAGCGGACGCTATGCTCGCGGTCTATGCGACCAATGATCTGGTGCAGATCAAAGAATACATGGATCAGGTTAAAGCGTCTGGCGTGAATCTCTATCAGGATCATAACGGTAAACCTTTGAAAATGGTAGTGCTGGCTGATGCACCATCCGACTCAATGATTGATGCGTTCCGTCAAGCCTTCCAGGAAGGGTACAAACTCGATATCAATGGAATACGCACCGCGGCGAATAATTTCGCTCGCTCCGTGGGTCTTCACATTAAGGTAGGTTAAGTATGTCTTTTAAAGAACGCCAAGCTGCCCTCGACGGACACGTTAGTGATTGGGCGGTGCGTTACGCTCAATTCAGTGAATTGGTATGTGACGTGGAAAAAGAGTGCGGTAAAGGAATCAACCAGGATCAGCTGCTGGGTCTTGCTAAAGCCCTGGAAGCCACTCCTGATGAGATCTTGAACCTGCGCATGTCTGCGGTCTCTGAAAAGAGCTACATCAACACAGACAAATTTTACGCGTTTGTGAAGTTACGCTTTGACGGCCGCCCGATTAATCTGACGTTGGTGGTCGAGGCAGTAGGGTTGATCAAAGCGTTTAACGAGTTGATCACTGAGCGCGTGGGGGTTATGTTTGATGAACTCAATCATTCCACTGAGGACAACCGCTTCCATAAAGCAATCTGCTTGCGTCGGGATATCTGTCGACTGAAAGCTCTTATCCGTGGCGGTTACGGTCCGACCGCGGTGAACGTGGACTGGAGCGCAATTACTCCACAAGAAGACTACGTCGACTCCCTGGTAACCTTTGATTTCCTGGAAGAAGATTGTAGCTGGTACCTCGATACGAAGAAAGGGCCATTGAACTGGTTTACCGGGGTAGATTACCCATGGCAGGTCAATCGGTGCATCGAACTTCGTCAGGCGTTTCTCAATCGACTGGATGTGTTTGGTTAACCCAATAAACTAACCGGAGAGGGCTCACGCCCTCTCCGGTTATCTACGCTTATTTTTTGTGCTGCTTGAAATCCACTGAGATGTTTTCTTTCACAGACAGTACGTTCTCTGTTGTGAGTTCTAACACCTTGCGTACACTGAAACCTGAAGAGGCGTCTTCGTAGCTAACCACGTCGATACTGGTATCCCCCATGAATGTTTCAACTTTGACATCCACGGTTTCATCCCCCGCCATTTTCTTCAGTAGGCTTTGAAGTTCTGACATCGAGACTGTGCTACCACCCAGTGCACTGTTGATGGTTCCAGGTGTGCTCTTACGAATAGCTGCTTGCAGGTCGGTGTTCTGGAACCCACTGCGCGATAAATAGAACACAACCGAGAAACTCAGATCGAGGTTCATGGTGGTATCAAGATCCGCGTTCGCCACTACTTTACTGTTACCCAGTTTCACCTTGGGACTGAACACAATCTTGGTTTCATCCAGAGAGCGGGCGTTAAACGCCTCCATGTCTTTCATCACCGTGTCAGCGATATAGGACTTGGTATTGGCTGCGTAATCCGCATCATAGGAATCGGTTGAGAAGAAGTACGCACCATCGAAACCTACAAAGTCGTAGTGGTACCGAAGTTTGCGCGGTTCAAGTTCAACAAAGCCACCCTTGTGATCTTTGACTAAATCCCCTTTACGATAGAGCAGTACCGGGTCACCTGAGGAGTCGTATACCACGTCTGTCGCACGATGCAACAGCACTGGTAGGTTATCATCACCGAACACCAACTCTTTGTTAGTATCGCGCTGGAAGACGTCTACGCCATAGGTAAGCGGGATGTCTTTCTCATGACGCTGGAATTTAGCGTCACCGGTGATGGGACGGGCGCGAGTATACATACCGTTCATGGCCTGACCCAGAGTCACATTAAAGCGCGACTCAATGATGGCGAGCATGGACGATTGGAACAAAGATGTATCGATCTTGGCGTCGGAATCCGATAACCCGCTGTCCGAAGTACCCGCTGACAAAAACAGCAAGCTGAAATTGTTCGTCAGTGGAGACATCACCGTGGGTTGTTCTTTACCGTACTGACTAAAGCCCTCTAAGTAGATACGATCGTTGGAATCCACGTCGAAATTGGATCCGAGTTTGAACTGCCAAACACGCTCACCTTTTTCGGTTTTACCCACCAACTCACCGCGCATGGATGCGAGGGTGTCTGTGGATTCAGGTGTGAAACAGAGCTGAACACCCACATCTTCATCTTTGAGCGCTTTGTAGTCAGTGCCCGACCGCGTAGATACGGTCATGGTGTAACCGTCATCTTTGTACTCAAGCACCACGCTACCAATCCCGAGCTCCACCCCAAGGCTTGCATTCTCATACCAGAACTTCTGGTAGTTGACCTTTGGGTTATCCAGGTAGTACATGCGAACGTCTACCTGATTTTGTGTGGCGTCCAGAACATAGTGGAATGGGAGGTAAACAAAACGATTGTTTTCAACCAGATCCACCAGGGAGTCGTTACTCAGCGCACGGTAGTTCTGTAGATCTCCAGCACTCACGATTTGGTTGGTGGTATCACGAAGCCGCACCAGCGTTCGACTCGGAATGGTAATACGTTCGCCGTTGTTTTTTACCACGCCCGTAGCTGCAAGCTCATCCATGGAATACAACATACTCCCAATGTAGCAACCCATGCTTGACTGGAAATCCTTGTTCTGCTGCTGTGGGAGTTCGCGGGTAAGTCGGAAGATACGATTGGTGTAGTAGTCTATCGCCAGCACTGAACTGTAGCCGTAGTCGGTAACGTCAAAGCTCTGTTGGTTTGGGGTGATAGGTAATGAGTCCCGACGGTTACCGTAGATCTGTGCCTGACGTACTGAGGCAAATGAACGCGGTACGCTTCCACCGCTTACCGCCGTGATGGTTTTCCAGTAGTTGTCATTGACCTCACGCATCGGGCTGGAGTACTGGTTGAGGTTCCCGTTATCAAAATTAAGATCGAGGTATTCTGGTACGTGATCTGCAACCGAGATAACTTTGAGGTCTTGCTCGTAGGCGCCTTTGGTGGTGTAGACGAAAAGGTTAACGGAACCTACACCCGATCCGTTGTTGATATAAACGTCGGGGATCTCGTACGTAAAGCGTTTGTTGGTGCTGTCCAGATCGATGGTCAGTGAAGGACGGGTTTGATCATACACCTGAGTGTTATACACCACGCTCAACGGAGATTGAGAACCGTCGGGATAGTTGATTACCGCACGGATACCGTACAAATAGTCTTCGTACTGGAAGGTATCCTTTAATCCCCCGGCGGTGGTAGAGGCGATGTTAAACTTAGGAGTACAGTTAAGCTGTCGCATCGGAACGTTAATGCGCAGGAAACGGACCCCACCTGCGATCACGTAGTCTTTATCGAGAATGTTTTGACTGATGGGATTGAACGGACTGATGTTGTTGGCGTCATACACGACGGAGTGACCGCCGTGACTCATCAGGCGAATTTCAATTGGTGTTTCGGTCATGAAGTAAATCCCCATGACCTTGACCCGTGTGTCTTTTGGAATCACAAGCTTACGGTAGGTGTTGATCACGTTACCGTCAGTTTCAGAGAAGTCAACTGCCAGACGCTCAATCTCACTGGTTGGGAGTACGAACGCCATGGTCGTCGTCGCTGGGTTAGCGAACATCCCATACCAGTCCGCATCCGCCATATCGCGACCCAAATCATTCATGGTGCGGGCATGGAAACGGTAGAGTTTGCTGACTGCATCTTCATGCCGATTAATGAGTCCCCAAGCCTGTCCGGTAATCATATCCAATGATACCACAAACGGATGTGAAGGGGAGTTGAACTGAGTCTGTGTGCCGTCCAACGCCTGCTGAACAAAATTGAGCACGTCGTTGATTACCCGGGTAGGGTTATTCGCACAACGTTCTAGTTCTTCAAAGGTATATTTCATTTAAGCACCCACCATTCCATTTCCATGGTTTCGATATTGATCCACGGATAGGCCTGATAATTAAAGTTAAGGAACTCACTGGGTTTAAGTTTACGGTAAGTGGCTTCACGCTTACCATCCGCCATCGCGGGGTTAAAGAACACCGTAGCACCATTAAAGCTATCTGCGACCTTAAACGTGTTAAACCGTGCACCCACACTGCTAAAACTCACCGTGAGCTCGTCCTGCCCCTGTCCACGACGACTAGGGCTGTCGTTGTCAATCGTTGCCAACGCACCCATCGGGTAAGTGGACGGAATCGACTGAATCGTCATGAACATGTTTTCGATATTACGAATGTTCTTGTGCATGATGAAATGATAAATACGACAGTCGAAATCCCACCAATTCCCAAACACCGCTTCCGGGTAGGGTTCCATCTCATGATCACCCAGTCTTACCTCGGGGATATAACTTTCCCAGGTTTCAAACAGGAAAGGCATAAAACCCGGCTTGGGGTTATGGTATGTTTGGTTAATGGTGAACTTCCCGTTTTCTTCAAGAATAGAAGATGGCCATTGATGGACTTCCCCACGAATACCCGGTTGACTGGTTTCGATTTCTAAGTCGAGATCAGGAAAGCCATCTGACTTCTTAACCAGGTTCGTTAAAGGTGAAATCCACGCGCTTTTATTATCCAACGCCGGATGCGGATAAAGCATCGCAGTACGATAATCGAGCAGCCCGCGGACATAACCCGCAAGGCTACCTGAACCGGCTTGATAGAATAAAGAGAAACGAGGAGACTTTCTGACATTGTCGTCAGAAAGATTTAATAGTGGTCGATTGACAAAAACTAATCCTATGACGTCGTCTGCAATAGGCGCAAGCTGAACTCCCGGACCTAGGATTTTCACGCCGCGCAGGATGTTGCCAAGTGGGGAGGAGTAACTCGCCCCTCCGTTTGCACCAAACGCGCCATTTAGCACATCGAACCGGTTATTTAAGGTCTCCCCGGTATAATTTGCATTATCGTTATCACCATTCATTTGTCACATCCAAAAAAATATAGAGGGTAATTATGATCACTACAGTCCTGTCCTGGGGATCCATGCTGCTTAATCTGGCTAAGTTACTTAAACCGGAGGATTCCACCCTGGACGAAACCAAGAAGGTATTGGATTCGGCCCTTAAAGCCACATCTGTAATGTCCACGAATTCGGTGGCGCGCTCGGCCCAACGTTCTATCATCAGCCCGATGGTTGTCGTGGAAAAAAACCTGGTGCACCAGGAATATATGCCTGACCTGATGACAATCATACAATTACGCGACATCCTGAACACGCTGACCCACCTAGCGATGCAGGGTGAAGTGGGTGGGATTCGCATCGCGAGCCTGATCGACGGCATCAATCCAAAGCGCTCGGGTATGATGGCGTTGTCCGGGATGGAACAATTAGGTGGTCTGCATTTGCTCCCTGCGGGCGTTGCCGGGCTGGAAGCTAACGACACCAAGCCGGATGAGGATCGCAATACCGTGACGATTAACGGTAAAGAGGTTTCTTCGCTGTCTGAATTTACGCCGCTTGCGCTGGGTCGTGTGGTCACGGCTGAAACCAATATCAACGGGGTGAAAGTTAACTTCCCGCTGGTGTTCCGTCAGACACCTATTGCCGCGCCTACCTCCGACCTGGAGCTCGTGTTCCAGGCCGCGAAACCTGAAGATGGTTTCCGTGCACGTATCGGTATGGCGTTTAGTACCGAAGAGATCACCCCGGCCGAGTTCTTTACCGGCAGTGATATCATCCGGGAGAAATTCCGTATTCGTAGCAAAGAGGTTGCTGGTTATTATTCCGAAGCGCAAGCGCGCGCTAAGAAGAACATGATGGAAACCGTGCGTACCGGCACCATCTCCATGAACACCATGGCGAATGCGTTTGTAATGTCCGCTGAGACCGCTCGCCAGATTGAACTCGAAATCGGTATGCGTTTTGCTAACGCCTCTGCCCGCGATAAGATCTTCAAACGCGTTGTGGCTAACACCATTGTGGTGTGTGATGAAAACCGTGGCGTTTACACGTTCTACACCGATGGCGCGTCTATGCCTGAACAATTCACCCGCAGTGAGATCAAGACCAAGGCCGGCAAGGATTCGTCTTCTAACTCTCTGCAGGATCTCATGAAACTTCTGAACGGTGGTATGTAAAATGCAACTCACTCAATATGCCCGTGGGGTGAAGACGTTTAAGAAATCAGATATCCTGAAAGACATCGTCGTTCAGGAAGGGTTTCTCGACTCACTCTCTAATACCCTGAAGCTCGGTAAGAGCAACGACATCGACCTGACCTCTATCGGCCGTAATTGGGTGCTGATCAAGGCCATGGACCGTGATATCGATAATCGTGGTATTCAGATCGACGCCGTGGATCTCGCTGCAACCAACCTGCGGTACTGGGGTCAGCTCGTGAAGGCGTGCGGTGAAGAAGTCCGTAAAATGCCAGACACCTTGATTAGCGGCGAGACGCTGACCATCAAGCAAGCAGCTGTGCTGCAGGTGCTGGATCAGTGCAACTTCTACTGCACGTTCCTGACTACTTTGACCGAAGCGCTGCTGAGCATTGGCCTGTCTGATAAGGATCCGGCGAATGCGGTGAAGAATACCGCAGACATTCAGATGCTGAACAAAACCTGGATGTACTTCAACGATCTGAACGTGGGGATCTTTAACACCCTGCCAGATATCCTCAAACGCCTTAAAAACGCACCAGACGTTGAGATTGATGAATCCACCATCGATATCCTGGGCAAGAACAAGGGCGAACTCGCGTTTACCCCGATTCCGACCAAGAATGCCGGCGCGCATGTCTTCCTTCCAATGTACTGGGTGAAGAGCATGCGTATGGAGCTCGATCTCGCGCGCATCAGCAGCATGACCGAAAGCAATGAGCAGAACGCGATGAAAATCGAACAGCTCATGAATCGCCGTACTGGTCAAAACGATGTTCAGCTCGATCGCCAGATTGAGATCTACCAGAGTCGGATCATCAAGAACCGCTCTAAGATCGACGACATTTACGCACGTTACGAGCGCAAGGAGCCTTCCCATGCCTAGTTATCGCACTACGAAGTACGGGGTAGTCGAAGCCTCTTTGCTCGACCCGTCTTTGAAAATGGTGTGTGACGGCATGAAGGTGTATATCGGTAGCGCGGGTAATGACTTCAATTACCAGTGCGCCCCGCGTGTCGTCGCCGAACTGCTTAAGCAGTTCCGTCTGGTGACGGGAGACGATTTCCGCTCCTGGCTCGCCGCCAATTATAATCAGGGCGTAGGTGTGCGTGCTTCGCTGGTTCGCAGTATCCTGAGTTTCCTTAATGGTGAAATCTCCGGGATGATGGTGAGTGATGCGATCATGCGGGATGTGCGAAAACTCATCCTCTACATTGAAGCTGGGCAAGATCCCACCACTGGTATACGTCACGTTCCCGATACCCAACACCTGACCAAATGGGTGAAGCTCTTGGAAAACACCACCAACAGCGACATGTACCGTTTGGTAGAAGGTATTGGGTTTGTTGCGCTGGCGCGTCTGGTGGTGTCGTTAAGCGGGGATCCGGCCGATGTCTGATATTCGTGATAACAACGCGGCGTTAGCGGAAATCTCCATTGTGAAATCAACTGATCTCATGGAGAACCTGAAAAACCAAAACGATTTAATCGCGACGTACAACCACGTGCAGGATGCCAGCGATCGCGCACTCGCTGTTAAGTCAGTGTTAGAGCGCACACCTGTATTTGGCGTCACGCAAACGTTTGGCACCACAATGGATCGTCAACTGCAGCGCATTGGCGTGATCGACATCGACAGCGACGACGTAGCGGGTGTGGAATCACTGGGTTATACGTTGACCCCTAAAGACTACCTCAACACACGTATTAGTGGTTGTGAGAGCTTTATCTCTAATGCGTTGTCTCAGGCCGGTCGTATCTTAACGGAGCTCGGAGAGGGTGTGCGTGAACGCTACGTACTGCTCACAGAGTCAAACCGGTCTTTGCAGCGTCGATTAGATAAGCTCCAGATTGCGCTGGATAAAGCACCGCCGATGAAGCGTGGAACTCACCAGGTTCCGGTAACGGTCAACCCAACACTGTTTATGGTTAATGGGAAAATCGTTAATGACTGGGGCGTGCAGTTTGAGAAAGTAGATAAAACGGTTAAAGCGTTGGTGAGCAATTACTACCGTAATAACCAGGAG